>MDTE01080152.1_pt1 | contig 44747 bp, 47 predicted proteins | sample 811231 | NCBI WGS metagenome assembly MDTE01 (sample SAMN05326651, study PRJNA326480) | marine metagenome | isolation source: seawater | place: Indian Ocean: Red Sea | collected 2010 | reverse complement strand
ACACCCTTCAGCGTCGCTTTCGCCTTCATCAAGGACTGGCCCCAGAAGAACTTAATCTTCAATTGGCCCTTCGATTCCTTTTCAATTTCGTCCTTCCAGACTCCCAACGCCGCAGCCCGGGGACCCCGGTTAGCACCAATATCTGAGTAACGAATGAGGTATTCTTTGGCACTAACTACTTGCGTAGTTGCAGGTAGCAACATCGCAGCTGCAAGAGCACCGGCTGCTAATGGAATAAATCTCGACATGTTTCCTCCCAGACGAGTTATAAAGTGAAACCAGTTAACCAGGTCTCACGGTTTTGATCGAACAGCTGAATTAAGCCTCAAATCGATCAACATGTACATAGGGCAATCTTTCTATTCAGCCAGAATAAATTTATGGCCAGAAACTGGCGACCTAGACGTTACGAAACCTTGTTTGTATCTCCATGCCAAGGAACTGCCACACTACATCGAAACCAAAGCCCACCCGCATACACTGACACGAGGCAGACTAATTAATAGCCAATAGCCATGCCATCCTTGCGAGGGTCAGAGCCGCCGATCAGGATGCCACGATCGTCGTCGATATAAATCGCCTGGCAGCCTCCATGCGGTGTTTCGGTCCGTGTTACGTAATGACCCCGGGCTGCCAACTCCTGTGCAACTTCCTCCGGTATTCGCGGCTCCAACGCTAGCTCGCCATTGAAACAGAAGTGCCGGGGCGCTTCGTTGGCTTGTTGGGGGTCCATGCCAAAGTCAAACATGTTAGAGAGCAACGTCGCATGGCCAGTAGACTGATAATGCCCACCCATCACGCCAAACGGCATTACCGCCTTTCCATTCTTCATTGCCATAGCAGGAATAATCGTGTGCATCGGCCGCTTGCCAGGCTCGATGCGGTTTGGATGTTCCGGCTCAAGGCGGAAGCTATGTCCCCGGTTATGCAAAATCACGCCACTTTCAGGGGCCATAATACAACTGCCAAAGCTCTTAAAGACCGAATTGATAAATGAGATAGCATTACCGTCACGGTCAACGACGCAAAGATAAGTGGTATCCTTATGCTCTGCAGCAAAATTATTCCAGCTCGTGAATTGGCTTGCACGCTTTAAATCAATCCGATCGCTTGCCCATTTCGCCCGTTCGGTAGACAGTAGGTAGTCGACCGGAACATCTACGTATTTTGGATCACAAAACAGCGCATCTCGCGCTGCATAGGCTACCTTAGTCGCTTCAGAAATTAAGTGGATCACATCAGCGTAGCTATAGCCTTTGCTGAGATCGTAGCAATCAAGCACTCGCATAATCATCAAAGCACCCAGACCTTGACCATTCGGCGGACATTCGTAAATCTCGTGATCGCGGAAAGGTGCATGAATCGGATCGACATACTCACAATTCTGTGCGGCAAAATCATCTTCCTCATGAAGACCGCCAAGTTCTTTCAAGCGTTTTATGATATCTTGCATCACCGGGCCCTCATAAAACCCAGCCCGCCCCTCACGAGCAATATGCCGAAGCGTTTTCGCCATTTGCGGCTGCGAATGTTTGGTGCCAATTGGCATCGGCTTACCGCCAGGAAGAAAACGTTCTGCAAGATACTGATCGCTCTTCATCCGCGCGACCGCATTTGCATGGTCGAAAGCAGTTCGGTCCAAAATCCTGTATCCATTTTCCGCCAGTTCAATCGCCGGAGCTAAAATTTCGGACAGACTGCGGGTACCGTAATCTTTTTGTAGCCGGCACCACGCATCCACCGCACCGGGCACCGTCACAGAATGCGGTGATTCCTGGCCAATTTCGGTAATTCCCTGTTCTCGGAACCAAGCAACATCGGCCCCCGCAGGTGCACGACCCGAACCATTCAATGCTATTGGCTTACCACGTTTGGGAGAGTAAAGGACGAAGCAATCGCCACCAACACCGGTCATTGCGGATTCCACGACCCCAAGGACGGCAACAGCGGCAAGCGCCGCATCAACCGCATTTCCCCCGGAGCGCAGCATATCAAGCGCCGCTAGGCTTCCTGCCGGATGCGATGTCGCCACCATCCCATTCTCCGCAATTGCAGCCGAACGGCCGGGCTGATCCAAATCGCGCATAACTTCTATTCCTTTAATACGGACAAACGTTGCCTTAGTTCAGCAGGAACGGCTTTGCAAGCAACGACCACCACCGGTACTGCGCGATCAATTTACTAAGAAGTCGCGAAATCATTGCGTGCCGATTATTAACAATTTTGTGGCCCACGAACTAAACGACCTGGAAATGAACCGGTCGATGCGCCATCTCGATAAACCATTTGACCCGCTACGATGGTGGCGTCTATCCCTTCGGACCGTTGGATCAAGCGCCGTCCGCCACTAGGTAAATCATAAGCTACTTCAGGATATCCAATCGCGAGCCGATCATAATCAATAACATTGATATCCGCCTTATAGCCCGCCTTCAATTGGCCGCGATCATTGAGCCCAATCGCTTTCGCATTGTCGCTCGTGATCCGCTTGACCGCCCACGGCAACGGAACTTTCCCACCTCGCGTTCGGTCACGCGTCCAGTGCGTCAGCATATAAGTCATCGACGTCGCATCGCAGAGAACGCCAACATGCGCACCCCCATCGCCAAGGCTGACCAGCGTGTTCGGGTGCTGCATCATTTCGCCAACCGTATTCAAATCGCCATAAGCATAGTTGCTGAGTGGCCGATAAAGAATGGTCTTACCATCGTTCTCTAGTAACAAATCATAAACGAGATCTTCCGGGTCACGTCCATCCCGCTCCGCACGCGCTGCAATACTTTGATCAGCCGACGGCTCATAGTCCGGATACGCGCCGTCCCAAGGGAAAATACGTTCGTAGTTCGATACACGGCCCGCTAATTTTTTCGCCGGGCAAATCTCCAGCATAACCTGTTTACGGAAGGAGGGATCACGCAAATGAAGCAATTTTTCATCCAGAGATAATTTAGCGATTTTCTCCCAACTCGGTCGGCCCGAAAACGGGTTCATAGAAATCTCAAACCCAAGTAAAATCCCGGTTGGACGCGTCAAAACCTGACCTAAAATTTGCGCACCCTCTTTATTGGCCTGGGCGATGCCAGCCATCAAGTCGCGCCACAATTCTGGGCGGCTATCTCGTTGTAGGATGGTAATTGCCATGGGTCGCTTTGCTCTTGCATTGACCCGCTTTAACATAGCGAATTCCGCGTCGGGATCATCAAAATCAGAAATGACCTGCAACCAGCCCGCACCAACGCGGCCCACATACTCGCCAATCACCGCAAGTTCTTCTTCAGCAGCCCGCAAGGTCGGCGTATGCTCGCCTGCAAGCGTGCGGTGATTTATCGTTCGGGAGGTCGAAAACCCAAGGGCGCCAGCCTTAACACCAGCAGCAGCAATCTGCCCCATTTGCTGACATTCTTCTGGCGTCGCCTGCTCATGCCGCACGGCGCGCTCACCCATGACAAAGGTACGAACCGCGGCATGTGGGACCTGCGTGACAACGTCCAGGTCGTATTCGCGCCCGTCCAGTGAATTTAAGTAGTCCTCAAAGCTCTCCCAGTTCCATGGCAAGCCTTCTGCGAGCACAACTTCCGGGATATCCTCAACTCCCTCCATCAACTTGACTAAGAGATCACGCTCATCAGGCTTACACGGTGCAAATCCAACGCCGCAATTGCCGACCATTGCCGTAGTTACACCGTTCCAAGAGGACGGCGAGATCGAATTTGACCATGTAACTTGCGCATCGTAATGCGTATGAGGGTCGACAAACCCCGGCGTTATGATCTTGCCTTTCGCATCGATTTCTTCAGTGCCCTTCGGCAAATTACTTCCAACCTCAAAAATTTTACCACCATCGATTGCTATATCCGCTTCAAACGGCTCACTGCCTGTTCCATCCAAGATCGTTCCACCGCGGATTACCAAATCTGCCATAGGTCTATGTTCCCCTGTTCCCCATTTTCCCATAGTCAATTAGCACAGAATCAGTTTTACGAAAGAGCGCCATTGTTACAGGCGAGACAAAACCAATATCGACTCTAGGCCGAATATACCTGCCATAATTTGTACATCAACGATCAATATTTCTGGTGAGATTTTATTTTACATCAAAAATAAATAAATCGGTTTTATCAAATATATAATAAAATTATTAAATATTTATTTAATTTTTTGTTGTATATGCAAAATATCACGTGTTCTTTTTACTTTTCCTTTCCAATGTCTATCGAATTCTTCTATAAACTCTTTAATCAATTTGGAATTTAAAATGGCATTTGCAGTTGAAAGGTCGGGAAACTCATAAAATGCGGTGTGCATGTTGGGCTCAACATCACTCCAGCCACGCATAGCGCTGACGGCTTTAAAGTCCCGAAAGGCATCGGGTAGATGCTCTGTTTCGTACCACTTGTCAAAACCCTCACGGCTTCCTTCTTCAACTTCGGCACGGACGATTAGATAGGCTGTCATGGGAAATTTCTCCATGGGCAAAAAAACAGATCACATGATGCAAAAAATTAGGAGGGCTGTCACCCTTTCCACAGTGGTATAGTTTACACCTTATTATTTAAAACTTTGGGAGAGCCTCGATGCCGCTCGATAGCGCCCGCACTCACAATGTACCGGACGACCCACTCGACGCAATTGATTACTGTTTTGAACAAGGATGGACCGACGGCCTGCCCGTTGTACCGCCAAGCGTAGAACGGGTCGATGAAATGCTTGAATACGAAGGCCGGCCAGCAACAACCGTTATCGCATCACATCCGGCAACAGGGTTCGAATGCACCGTTCACTCCGCAGCCGTCAACGCAGTAATGGCTGGCTGTAAACCTGAATATTTCCCGGTAATAGTTGCGGCATTCGAAGCCATGAATGAACCATCGTTCAATTTCCATGGCTCTACGGCAAGTACCGGTGGCTCAGCCCCATTACTGGTCGTGAGCGGCCCAATGACTGAAGACTTAAGAATGAATAGCGATGTGAACTTATTTGGGCCAGGCAATAGAGCGAATGCAACGATCGGCCGCTCTGTTCGGCTTATTTTAATGAATGTGTTTAGGATGATACCGGGCATTTCAGATAAGTCTACGCAGGGCAATCCTGGCAAGTATTGTCTCTGCATTGCCGAGCGGAGTCGTGACAACACCTGGCCGCTCCTCGTCGAGGAACAGGACTATCCAGAGGGTGTAAGCAGCGTTACCGTCTTTGCTGGGGGTGGTTTCTGTAATGTGGAAAACCACGGGGCGAACACACCTGAGCAGGTGCTGGGAAGTGTCGCTGACGCCATGGCAAATTACGGATGTATCACCCTCGGCCAATCCGCCGTTGTTTTAGCACCAGAACACGTAAGAATTATCCATCGTGCCGGCTGGAGTAGAGAACAGGTGAAGGAATATTTATTTACCCAGGCATACCGAACAGTGGAAGGCTTAAAATCTGTCGGCAAATTCCGGCAAAGAGAATATGACCGGCAACACGACAACGGCGGAACAAGCCCGCTTCTAGCTGAGAACCAACTCCACCGCGGATTAACACCAGACGATATTTTGCTAATCGTTGGCGGAGGCGATGCAGGCGGGCATTCGTGCTTTATTCCATCTTGGAGTCGGGCCCGCGCTTCACTCATGCAATCAAAGCCCATCGGCGTCTGCATAGATTGCGATTAAAGGAGAAAAAAATGTTGCTCTACGACCCGACCGTCACTGGACCTGAACTTAGTAACGCACGAGCGGTAGCAGTCCAAACTATCGAAGGTAAGAAGATTGGTATTCTAGAGAACGGTAAGCTCAACGCCGTTAACATGCTCAGGGAGACCGCCCTCCTTTTCGAACAACGCCACGGCTGCACCATTGAATCAATCTACACGAAGAGTAACGCCAGTGCGCCAGCTCCTGCTGAAACGCTAAATGCAGCTGCGGAAAACGTAGATTTTTTGATTACGGGTCTCGGCGACTGAGGAAGCTGCTCGACGTGCAGTTTGCATGACGGCATCAGCTTCGAACAACTTGGCAAACGGGCAATCGTCGTTTGCACTGAACCATTTGAGATAACAGCGCGGAACATTGCCCGCATGATGGGCCTCCCGGATTACCCCTTCGTAATTGTAGAGCATCCAATCGGCAGCAGGACATTGCCCGAAATAAAGGTGTTGGCTGAATCCGCCTATACACAAGCCCTGCCGATTTTAGGTGGCTAAAAATCGCCAGCACCGGTTAAATCTTATACATCAGACCAATGCATCACTATTGGGTCAGAGGTCTTAGAGCACGCCCCTGATCGGAGTGACCATTGGCAAAAATGGTCGATTATTAACTCCTCATTTACTTGCTATAAAAACTCTGACCATTGAGAAAGGTCAAAAAATAGTAAATCACTGTTTAACTGTCGCTAAACATTGACGGTTTATTAAAACGACTGTCCTAAAGGCCCGATAGTCGGAATGAGTCGCGCTCTTGCTTATCCAGCTGATCAACTAATCCGATCTCCCAATCGAGATAGGCATGCGCCGCTTCCAAGGTACCCCCATTCGGATTATTTCGATGTTGCCAGTGGTAAACTATGTTGATTGTCTCATCCTCGGACGGGTCCGTTGTGACTGCCACCACTTTTAATCCGGCCGCTATCCAGCTTGCCTTGTCGCCAGTTAGCTGGCGGACGTCACTAAAGCCCAGCTCACCGAAACGCTGGGCAGCCAATGCGGCCGCAGCGTCATCAGTTGTTATCACGACAACTGGTTTTTCAGTCTTGAGGTCAAGCTCTTCAAGTAAAGGTCGGATCGACCATACTGCACCGTTTATATGACCGGCGCGATATGCACGCGGCGAGCGAATATCTACCAACTGCATATCCGCCAAAAGTTCTCCCGGTGCAATGTCCTCCACCCCGTCGATGAAAAACGACTTAAGTTCCGGTATGTTTACGCCCCGCATCGCATCCACTCCGCCGTTCAAAACATAAACGTCGTGACCAATTTGGTAGAGCCAGTTTGCCATCATGGGCGCACGCACCATCTCTTGGTCCATCAATACAATCCGGGCGCCGCGCACACCAACCCAAAGGTCGATAGCCTGGACAAGCTGCCCGCCAAGTCCATGGCGGGTGTTGGGGAGACCATCGGCCTCATACTCTTCACGAGAGCGAACATCAATTAAGAATGTCGAACGCCCGGTGTCCGATAGCCACGCAGCCGCCTCCAACGGCTCCACATATTTAAGACCGGTCTTATCCGCACGCGTCTTAGCCTGCGACCTTAAAACCGAAAGTTTTGCCTCCGAAGTTGGGGCCGCAGGATAACTTCGGGTGGCCCCCTCTTCTCGCTTGAGACCAGCGATGAACCATCCCTGTGTGCCATTCTGCAACGCATATACCGGGTTTGGCACCCCTAATGCTCGCAAAGTTTCCGCACCAAGTATCGAACGTGTGCGGCCTGCGCAGTTTACAATAATTGTTGTCTCCGGATCTGGCACAAGCTCGCCGATACGGAGCGGTGCTTCGCCATTTGGACAACAAATACCACCAGGGATATTGAATGCGTGATATTCATCGTAGGGTCGGCTATCGACGATAATATGATTTGGGTTCTCCTTGGTCAGAGCTACGACCTCCTCCGACGTCAAATTCGGCGTATGGAATTCGAGCTCAAGAATCTCACCGAAGGCCTTAGTCGGAACGTTTTCGCCTTTGTATAGTGTGAAACCCGCCGCTTCCCATCCAGCCGCACCGTCAGCCATAATAGAAACGTCGGTGTAGCCAAGCGCTTCGGCGCGTGCACCTGACAGTTCAGCTATGCCATCCCCGTTATCGTAAAGTACCATTCTTACAGAGCGCAATGGTGCCAATTCGACCACGCGAACTTCAAACTGACTATATGGCACCGAGACAGCGAAGAACGGATGACCATCACCGAATAGTCCATGCTCTCGAACATCAAAGAATGCTATCTCCTGTCCATCTGATAACATCTCTTTAACGGCTTCCGGTTCTATCGTACTGATCATTTTAAAACCTTCCAAATTCTGACACACCTACTGTGAGACACCCCAGGTAACGCCAAGTTCCTTTAACCATTTGCGATAGGCTACGCAGTATTTATCCGAACGCACGTGAAGTTCTTCCTTAAGGTCTAATGGTAATGGATGCGGTCGTTGGCTCTCGATAATCGGTTTGTCTTGATTATAAACCATATCCTGCCGTTCTAAGATTTGCGTTTCCGGCAAATCGAAGCCGTAATTAATCGCTATTTGCACCCAAAGAAGACAATCATCCAACGCGAGAGGCGTCACCGCCATAAAGGTACAGAAGCGGTTGCCTTCGCCCGTATCTTTCTCAAAATAGGCTGAGAGCGGGCGGGAACAGTTGTATTGGTAGTATGCCATCACCGGAATTCCACGGTGATCACCGAAGGGCTGGAAGCGCGCGATTGGTCCGGTGCGCACACCCTCCTCATCGCTAAATACATCGTAGTCGCCGATTGGTTCTGGGTCGTTCGGATCGCCATTGATATTTGCATGTACAAATGGGAAATGGGCAGCATCGAGAAAGTTCTCTACTGTGCGGAACGGATTGCCGTGATAGTTGTATGGTCCGACCAAGACTTTTCGGTAGCTGCTATCCGCCCATTCGGGAAAGCGGGGCGGCTTCTTCACTGGCTCACCCAACGACACCCAAATATAGCCATCACATTCAACAGCACGATAGACAACTGCACGTGCCTTGACTGGCGGTTGTATATCGGGATGCGCAGGAATTAGCGTGCAGACACCTTCCGAATTATACCGCCAGCCATGATAAGGACACTCGATGTTTCCTTCGTGCACCCTTCCAGGTGATAATTTTGCTCCCCTGTGAACGCAGTAATCCTTCCACACCACCACCTGACCACCGTGACGCCAAATCACCAGATCTTCGTCCCAAAGCCGTGCCGGCAGCATTACATCATCCGCAAGGTCGCGAGAAGCAGCAACGATATACCAATCGTTCAAAAGAACCGGATCATCGACTATCATGTTGAGCCTCGCAGATCATAATTTGTGCTCAGACATAGATATGGTCCATGTAAAATTTTTCTATCGGCTGGTATCAATGAGAACACTTAGTAAAATAGCTTCATGGTAACTCTTTCCGTTCTCGACCTCGCCTATATTGGTGAAGGCTTCACCCCAGCCGATGCCCTGCACAATGCGCGGGATCTTGCGCAACATGCCGAAGCTGCTGGTTACGAGCGATTTTGGCTCGCCGAACATCACAATCTCGCCGGGATCGCCAGCGCAGCGACATCGGTATGTATTTGTCACGTAGCAGCTGGGACTAAGACGATCCGTGTCGGCGCTGGCGGAATAATGCTACCCAACCATTCGCCAATGGTCATTGCCGAGCAATTTGGTACCCTAGTAACACTTTATCCGAATAGGATCGACCTCGGCCTGGGGCGGGCGCCCGGTACTGATCAACAAACACTCCTGGCATTGCGGCGAGGTCCAAATTCCTCGGAGAATTTCCCACAAGATGTATTGGAACTGCAAGCGTTGCTCGGCCCACCTCAGGATAGCCAGTTTCTTCACGCCATCCCCGGTGAGAATACCAATGTGCCGCTATGGATCTTGGGCTCCAGCCTTTATGGTGCCCAGCTCGCTGGAATGCTTGGCCTTCCGTACGCCTTTGCCTCCCATTTTGCGCCACAAGCCCTTATGCAAGCCCTATCAGTCTACCGCGATCACTTCGAGCCCTCAAAGCAGCTGGATAAGCCTTACGTAATGGTTGGCTGCAACGTCATCGTAGCTGAGACAGAGCAAGAAGCGAAACGGCTTTTCACCTCTCCGCAGCAAAATTTCACTCGCATGGTGCGCGGCACACGCGGCCAACTACCGCCGCCGATCGACGATATCGAGGACTACTGGTCTCCGATAGAGAAACAGCATGCTTCGGGCATGCTCGCCTGCTCTTTTCATGGCACCAAGAGCAGCATCAAGGATAAACTTTTCCCCTTGATCGAGGAGACTGGCGCCGACGAGCTTATGGTCGCTGCCGCAATCTGGGATCATAAAGACCGGGTGCGCTCGTATGAGTTACTCGCCGAGGCGATTAGCTAACTTACCACCTGCCTCATACCGCCTCGGCGTTCTCTGCCTGATCTTCACCTGACTGCGCGGCGTAGATAGAAGTGTAGCCGCCAGACCAGTCCGGCGGAATTTGGCAGGGCCGCGGGTCATGGGACGCCCACCTTACATGCTCTCCACGCACGACCTCATAGGTATGCGAAGAGGGGTCAGGGTGCGGCGTATAAGGTTTTGCATCCGAGGACGTATAGCAATTGAGCAACAATGGTCGTGGTGTTGCGGATTTGCTCGAAGGTGAAAAATGCAGCGTACGGGCATTATGAATTGTGATTGAACCTGCGGGACCGGTCAGATAGGGCACATCGCTCATGTCGATAGTTGCCGCATCCTCATCGCTTAACATACCGGTCCAATTACCATCCTTGTCGTATTGGTCGAAAAGCGGCTGGTTATGCGAACCAGGCTTTACAGCCAATGGACCATTTTTCATATCCGTGTCGGCTAAATAGCATCCAATAGTCAACACATTGTAATTTGTATGAGGAAAAAACTGAATATCTTGGTGCCACTTCACTGTGTCGCTTTCGTCAAACCATTTGAAATTCAGTTTGGAATGATGGAAATCTACGTTCGGACCGACAAGGTTGGCCGCCACATCCGCTATGATTGATTGCGCAAACTTCCAATAGGTTGCATGCTAGTCATCCGGCTTCTTCAGCCGCCGCAGCACCGGATTTTTCGCATTGTGACCCGGGCCGATATCAAAAATCAAACCTGATTCTGTTTCTTTACGGCTCTCTTCCACGAACTCTTGGGTGACCGCCTGAACTTCGGACAATACGTCCTGCGGCACGATGTTTTCGACACCGACGTAGCCTTCTTCGAAATACTGCTCCCGCTGTGCCTGCGTGAGAAGGCGTGCGGGTTAGGAGAGAATTTCCTCTGGTGTCATTTTTGGCTTTCCTTATTTGAGGCCAAGGAAAGAGCAAGCTTCTCAGCCTCTTTAACGCTCATCTTATAAGAATGGTCTGCATCAGGGAATACTCCCGAGCGTACTTCCGTGGCAAACGTTTCAAATGCCGATACAGCAACGTCCACCACATTACCGTAACGCTTTGCAAATTTTGGTTTGAAGGTATCAAAGGCGCCGATCAAATCGTACCCATTTAACATCTGACAAGTGCCAGCAGCACCCGCTCCGATTGAGAAAGTGAAAATCGAAACCGCATCATCTACAGCTTTACCAACCTCATATGGAACGGCTTCAATCTCTATACCGATAGCACCGGCCTCCTCAATGGCCTTGGCGTTATCGATAATTTTAAGTGCCTCTTCGGCGGTTCGGCCTTGCATTTTAAAGCCACCATGTTTGTGAACATGATGTGGCACTAAGCCGACATGGCTCATCACAGGTACGCCAGCATCAGCGACTGCCTTAATGATATCAAAAATCTCACGACCACCCTGCAGTTTCACCGCATCAACGCCGCTCTCCTTCATAATTTTCACGGCATTCTGAACAGCTAAATCCTTGGTGGCATACGAACCGTATGGCATGGCCATAAGCGAAAAGGTATTTGGCGCACCTCGACGGACGGCGCGCGTGTGATGGATCATCTGCTCGACCGTCACTGCCAACGTGTTTTCGTGGCCGTAAAGCGTCATCCCGAGACTGTCTCCAATCCCAACAAGATCGATACCAGCGCGCTCTGCCCAAGCGGCGCTTAGCACCTCACCGACAGCGACCATCACAAGCCGCTCACCGGCGGCTTTTTTTGCAGCCAAATCCGGGACCGTCAATTTTTTACGCTCGTCTGCCATTGAACCTGCCTAATTTCCCGTGTTCTTTAGAATTAAAATGCACATTAAAAACAAATCGTTTTTTCCAACTGCGTTTTTAAAGACTAGCCCCGATAATCCAACTTAAAACGGCTCAATCGAAATGCGACATCACCTCAACTGCAAACCGCTCTAAACGGTCGCTCGTTTCATTAACGTCACCACCGTCCCCGCCAATAATAAAATGCTCCAGGCCTCCATCACGAGCCTGGCTAATATCATCGATGATAGCGTCGGCGTTACCTGTGAAGCATAGCCGTCTGCCATCGCGGCCTTCGTGTCCGGACCCAACACGGCTATAGATCGCAAGTAGACAACCAGTAACACTCTTGGGATCGCGGCCTTCCGCTTCGGCCATGGCGCGCACATCGGCAAGACCATTAGTGTATAGTTGTGGTGTATCAAACGGATTTCGCGGGTTGGCGCTTACTGGGTACCAACCATCACCAAGCCGCGCCGCCCTTCGGCGCGCGCCTTTGCTCTCGCCTCCAACCCAAACCGGCAAGCCACCCGCTTGTGTCGGCTTTGGCGCAAACAAAAGATTTTCAAATGCAGCAAAACTACCAGCCTGCTTAGGCAAATCTGCCGTCCAAAGCTCCCGGAACCCCTCGATATATTCATCTGAAGCAGCCGCACGGCTCTTGAATGGCGGTCCACAAAGCAATTCAATCTCTTCCGCCATCCAGCCGACCCCAACACCCGCGGTTAAACGCCCTTTTGACAAAACATCCACGGTTGCTAACATCTTTGCTGCCAATACTGGATGTCGGTGGGGTAAGACCAGTACTGAAGTCAGCAACCGAATTTGACTAGTCGCCGAAGCGACGAAGCTGAGTGCTGTAACCTGCTCGAGCGAAATACCGGTGTCCTGTGCAAAGAACTTTCCTGTTTCCGAATAGGGGTACGCGCTCTCAACATCCGTCGCGACTATCACATGATCGCTCATCCCAAAATATTCGTAGCCAAGGCTCTCAGCCTTTTGCGCAATGGCTTTTAGCGAATCAGGCTGACCCGCGATGCCCCGAGAACCAAAATGCAATCCAAACTTCATTCATACCCTCTAATTTTCAAATCACCCCCATCCCAGAGCTGACTTAAACTAATTTTGTTTCTGTTTACCAATGCCTGACTCACTTTGACCAAATGCACAAAAATTTATTAATCATAATGATATTTCAAAATCAAAATACTCAACAACAATTTTAAATATCATTCGAATTCATTCCATATCTATAGGTTTAATAAATAAAACTTATAATCATTTAATTAATTAATGAAGGCATATGCTAAAATAAATACGATTATAAATTTTTAGAAGAAACTTAGAAAGAAAAATATAAGGCGCAAATAATTTATATATTTTTTGAATTTATATGCGGATAATTATTTTTTTATATCCTCAATACTTTCGTTAATAAATTCTGATGTTATCCAAGGAATTTCATCACTAGCATTATCCCTAAAAAGGTTCTTACGGAAAAATTTCCTGAGCTTCAGAAGCTCATCCAACGTCAAAGGTTCAGGTATTTCAAAACTATATTTCCAAAGAGATTTTTCGGTTGAATTTTTCACAATCTTCTCACTAGTTTAAATTATTCGGATGCCCGTGCCCGAATGTCACAAGCCAATGAATTTCGATTCCTAAATCAACTATAAAAATTTTATTAAACTGAAATGGTGTCTGCAGTGACCACCATCACACCAATTTTATTCAAATTATGATTAATAATTTAGAGTAAAATTTGAATTCAAATATATTTATTTGATTAAAATATGATTGACAATTTTTTCGATACTTTCTAATTTTTACTTATGTAATTTCCATTATCGTCAATTCCAAATTCGACAAGATCCTCCTGTAAAGTGGGCCATGTGTCCATTCCTCGCGGATTATTTTTTTCAAAGTCACGAGACTTTTGCGCCATCCCTCTAACATCATCGATTATAGTGATCGCCCTAGCTAAATTAACCACATCTTCATCTAAAAATTTAGCTGTATGCCTGTCAGCCAACTCTTCATTCATAAGATTTGTGAGGGTAAATTTTTCCGGTTTTTTACGCCGATTTTTGTGACGATTTAGCAGTCCAAGCTCAACAGCATGGTTAAGACATTTCCGAACGCTCTCGCGTGACGCGCCGGATACACTTTCAATCTGCGATACAGTCACCTCCTCCTGAACGGTAAGAAGGTCTATGCACACCCGACTGATTTCTGGCGTCTGAAGCGTCGCTGAGCGCCATCTGTGGACATTTGGTCCTTCTGGGCGTCGGCGAAGTAGGGCCTGCGTTCCTTTTGTCAAAACGTGAAAAAGGTACCGTCGATGACGGAATAAAAAGGAATGAATAAGCGGATCGAACTCATGATCATTATTTTTATATACTTTTGCGCGTCGACTTAAGCCATCAATTGCAACTTTAGCTTGCTCTATGACACTTTTAAATCTTGGACCATACATAGGATACCTCCGATACTTTAAGCTAAATCAAAGGTATGGATCAGCCAGTACAAGCCGCCACCATGTCTCAATATGGTCCGCTTCTGCGTAGGGTTACTCCGTGAAAATCTAATTTTTCAGTCGGAAAAAATTAGCACTCGACAAAACCCAACAACAACAAGTGCAATGCCAAACGCCATCCATTTGGTTCTTTTTATATCTTCTGCTTCAGTTTTGTTTTTTTTCATAAAGTAATATGAAATAAAATAAACAGCAATCATCCCAATAAATGAAATAATTATTTCTTTATTACTAAAAATATAATTATCTAAAAACATTTTTATTCCTATAATTTATTATAATTTTTAACGAGATATTTTAGTGGTGCATCCGAATAAAGTCATCCTCGTATTCTCATGCTATTTGTTAATTGTTGTGATACAGGAAATTATAAGCCCGTGTCGCTATCACGTTTTCTTTATAATACTGCATTGAAAATATGTATAAATTTGCCAACCGCTTAGGGATTAAGTGCGCCAAATCAGTTAAGCCGGACACAAAATTAAATCGATGAAAGATTAATAACTCCAAGTTGTCTTGCAAATTATTTATTTAAGCAAATTACATTCATATATCTTGAATTTCTTTTTGCTAAACAAAAAACCTCCCAGATAATTCTGGGAGGTTTTAATCATTTGATTATTTCAGACTGCATCACATCTTTTGTGACAAGCCTAAAAAATAGTTTAGTTACCTATTATTGATTAGGTATACAACTATACCAGCCGAAATAAGCCCTATGAGGCCTGCTCCTGAAAACTGACTAATCAGATTGATCAAATTACCTGCAACATCTGCATTTATAAAAGCAAGAGCATCGGGGAATAGTATTTGCAGGACAACACCTAGTGCTATTAAAGCTAGCCCCATCTGGGTAACGGTTTTGAAAACGTTGGTAACTGAGTCTAACATTACAAAGGTCCTAGTTTGTTGAAGTGCTTTCTATCAGAACTGCTTAGCTCAAACGAGTATTGGTCAAACATCTATTAGCTCGTGGTTAGTATGTTTGTTGATCGTTACCGCCACCGCCTGAACCAGAATTATCCCGGCTTCTAACAATGTAGTACGCAACAATGGAAGCTGCGATCACACCAACTAATCCAGCATTTCCAAACTTACCCACTAATTCGCCGAGATTGCCTATAACGTCTATACCGAAAAACGCTTTGGCATCGGTACCAAACAAGATCTGTAGCAAAATAAGAACTGCGACTAACCACAAAAGCAGTTCTAAAAATTGCCGCATCCACTTACGTGTTTCTTCAAGCATTATCTAACTCCAATGCATTATCGAAGACTAGATCATAAAGCGCTTACTAATACGCTGCTCATAGATTGATCAATTTTCTGTATACTTTGCAATCATAATTTATTACTTATGTATTTCAATACGTTAAATAAATAGAAAATAATAATTTTGATTAAATTTTAACACTTATTTTAAAATTGATTCGCAATTCCTATGTTAGGTCGCTCCAATTCTGAAGTAGACTGACCTTTTAAAATCCATTCTTCATTAATCTTATGCTGCTCAAAAAGTTAATAATTTTTAATTAAACAACGAAAGACAAAAATTTAATCACAAAAATTTCACCCCGAGTTAACGACCATGAGTCGCGGGTATGTCGTGCCCGCCCCTAAAACCAACCGCATGCACACGTAATAGAAAAGTAAAATTTTACCAGATATGTTGCTTAGGTAGGTTTTTTGAAACTTCTCTATAAATCTAACCGAATTTCGCTAGACTTATTTTTTGATGCTATATAATCGATATAAGATTAGGCATTTGTTCGAGGCGGCTTGAGTGGGGATAACAAGGGTATGCAAATTATTGATTATAATTCTGCTGAGTTCAGTTTGGCAGATATTCATATTCTGAAAGAATTGCCCTCGGAAGACTTGCGCACTATCGAGCAAAAATGCGAGTGGATTAAATTTGATGCCAATGACATCATTCTCGACCCCTCCGATACAGATAAACATGAAGTTTATTTCCTCGTAGAAGGGAAAGTACGTATCGCAAACGACAGAGATGATAGTGAGGAAATTTCGCTCGCCGATTTAGATGCCGGCTCTCATTTTGGTGAGTTATCGGCAATTGATGCTCAGGGTCGGGCCGCTCGTGTTCGTGGAACGGAACATTGTATCATAGCACGATTGGAACGGACGGATTTTAGGGCCCTACTGGTTGAAGTACCGAAACTTTCGTTGCAACTAATAGAACACTTTGTCTCTATTATTCGTAGCATGAATGAACGTGTAACAGCTTTAACGTCTTTGACACCCCACCAAAGAATTTTCACTGAGTTTTTGCGCATATCTGAACCTAATCCAAATGGCGATGGCACCTGGGTTATTAGCGTGGTTCCGACACACAAAGAAATCGCAAGCTGGTCCGGGACTAATAAATCTGAAGTCGCAAATGCGATTGGAGGTTTAGTCCGAAATGGTGTTATGGAACGACACCATCGAAGTTTTAGGATAAAAGACCATACCAAGCTTAAATTACTCGCTGGTTTAAGCTGATTATTTCAGCAGTTTGACCATGTTTGGTCTCTCAATAATAATTATATCAACCTTTTCCATATTGGTTTTAAGTGCGGCTGTAAGCGATCTCTTATGGTTTAAAATTTCAAATGTAATTCCAATTTCATTATCAATTTTATTCTTCATTTCTGTCGTATTAATTGATTGGGATATACATTCCGTATTTTATAACTTTTTGACAGCCATAGTGGCATTATTTGTTTGTTTTATATTTTTTAATATTGGTTTTTTTGGAGGTGGTGATGCCAAACTTATATCCGCTATTTGCATTTGGTCGGGATTGCAAGGGCTTTACGAATTTATCCTAATAATGTCACTTATTGGTGGAGTATTAGCCATTATTCTCACGGGATTCAGAAAGATCAATATCCCACCCAATTTAAGAAATATCGCTTGGATTAACGAGCTGCATGGGGCAACAAAGCAAGTACCATACGGCATAGCAATTTCAGCGAGTGCCCTCGCCACTTTTCATCAATTTCCTATTTTTGAGTATATAATAAATGTTCATCTGATAAGCTAAATCAGAATAAAATGTAGAAAATTTATCAATTTATCCAAATACCAATTTCCGTCGAAAGAAACCGGCGGAAATTAGTCGATTTGAATAATTGATCACATTCTCCTGAGCAGCACGCTCCAAACCACTTTTATATCGGTCACTGGACAATATCGCCCGTATTATTCGTAAAGTCATAACAATACTTTTTGATTTTCGGGCCAAAACCGATCGATTATTTGATAAATTCAGGCGACCGCGGGTCACTTATTGCTCCATTTGCAATTGCAAGTCCGAAGATGCATCAATGAATGCACCTAGACATATTTTTTGATCAAACATGCTCATTGCAATTTTTGTCTATTACCCCGATCTTGGATAAGAGATTGAATAATATACATAAATTTAAGTATCAGCGAACATTTTTAGAGATGATTTTTGATATTTAATTCAAATACGTAATAGGGTCATAATCGTAATCTAGTGACGAATATCACATGCAAAGGAAAAACATATTGTTATGTTGGCTCCCGTTAGTATCCTATATCTCTGATAATAAGCAGGATTAATGCAATGCTCACAAAATTTACGGCTGGCGTTCGGAAGTTTATAAAAAACACCTCAGGCGCAACTGCTATCGAATATGGTTTAATTGCCGCAGGTATTGCCATCGCTATTGTGGCGGTAGTGGGATTATTGGGCGATCAGTTAAGTGGTCTGTTCACGCAAGTGGCCAATGCTCTCGGCGGCGGCTAAATAGAAATTTTAAGACGGTTAACACTAAAGCCCTCGATGTCAAATCGAGGGCTTTTTTTATGTTTCTCCCCGCAATACCTTACGGCAGTCCCCTATCTAATTTAGTGGTATTTTTAGGATACGCCGTGGCCGCGCAAACGCCTCCTCCGTAATTTCTGGAATAACGAGATCGATTATTGGTTCGACAAGGTTAAATATTGGTTCGTGAGTGTATGTGATTTTGACAGAAATTACGCTATCATCCTGTGTGACCAGCGGTATAGCTCTTTCTGGAATATTGGTTCCCGCCTCAACAGTCCCTGCAGCATGCCTCCAACCAATTGAAACATTCCCATTACGATCAGTCTCGACGCTGGCAAAATCGATGCCCATATTACTTGTGGGATACGGCTCCATCACAGCATTTACCGCAGCCACAATGTCATCTAGTTGCCCGGACGTCATTGATTTTTCCTGCGCAATTAGATCGGCTGCTGTTTGTGCTGCAACAGTCGCTTTACGTCCTGATAAATGTAAATCTATTAGCTCAACGACGCCCATCCAAAGAACCAGCATAAAGGGTAGGACTAAAACAAATTCGACAGCCCCAACGGCTTCACGATTTTCTAAAAACTTTTTAACGTTTGAGATCACTGTATCTAATTATCGAATGGTTCATTCCGGAAGGCCGCACTGCTGATAAGTAAACGTGCTTCAGTGTCGCCATTATTGTTAAGAATTTGCCCGAGAAATGGCGTTATAAATTGAAATTCATATATAACACGCGCAACGACCACATCGCCGGCCGCACCCGGTGCAAAGGTCTCATCACCATTATTGTTTTCTATTGCCGGTGGATTAGCCGCGCTAAATTGGGCGAAGTTTCTGACGTCAACACGCAACTCATTACAGGCAACGACGTTAAACATATTGTCACACAATTGTTCCTTAAAGGCCTCAATAGGTGCGGCGGACTGCTGAATATTACCCGTCCGTATTTGACGTCCCGCTTCGGCGGTTGCCCCTTCAAGAAGAACCGCAATGAAGTAGAAGTAACCGGTTTCGAGCATCGCCAACAGGATCGTGAGAAATGGTATTGCCAATAACGCGAATTCCACAGCGGCCGACGCACTCTTATCCCGCTTAAGGCGTTCAAAGCTTTTTTTAAGGTGTCTGTATAGTAATTGGGTTGGCTGTATTCTCAATGTACTACCATACGGTAATGTTAACGTCCGATGCGTAAGTTACTCAGTTCGGCTCCGATCGCACGAAAGGCTTCGCTCAATGTTTCATTATCTGGCGAGTTGAAAAATTTATCAGCATCCGTAGCACATTCCCTAAAGAGATCTTGTGTTGATGAATCTGTTAGCTGAAAAACGATCGTGTAAATTATGATCCCGGTATCTTTTATATTCTCGCATACGGTTCTCAGCTTCTGGTCTAATTGAGCCTGCGCAGCATTAAAATTATTTCTCGTGCCTAAGTTATTTTCACTCAAATACCCGTAAGCAGTATAATGAGAATTATATTCTGCTTTTGTAAAAGTGCATTGTCCACGAGCTTGAGATATCAAGTTTTGTCCATCAGTCAGTATTACTAAAACCTTGTTGAAGGAGGCATCATTTAATTCGCGTCCTTCAGTAAACGGCGGTGTAGGTGACAATACTCTCCAACCCCAAACTGCACCAAGATTTGCCATTGTGCCGTTACCGGCCCAGGGCATCATTTGAGCTACAGCAGCCTCCAAAGTTGATCTCGAGTTTGTCAATGGCGTTATTGGATCGGGACATGCCTGATTAGGGCCAAACGTTAAGTTTGGATTAGGAGAAAAAAAATTTTGAAACCCTTGAATCTCGCTTGGGGATATATCTAGCAATGTTTGCCCAGAAAACTGATGTGAACCTGGTCCCGATGGACTACTCGAAAAAACATCACCAGAGCGTCCGTTGGGGTAGGGTTGCACAAACGCACTGGGAAACCACCAACGATTTTGGCAAAATGAGTGAAAAAATTGATCACCAAAGTGCAGCACAAAATCTTCTGCCTCCCAGTAATATTGTTCCCATTTGCCACTACTTCCTGTTCCACCATCGAATTCGTCTGTTAAGTCATGTCCAGACGAACGAGCTAGAACGCAGCCTTTCCATTCAGAATCGATGGAACCTCCATAATCATTCGGTGGACTTGGCGTATTAACGAAGTCAGATTGATCTTTCCCAATATTTACCGTAGCAACAAATGGAACGAGACCCATAAACAATTTCTCGGGGTTTTGCTCATCCTTAAAAAGGATGTCAATCATATCCTTTGCAGCGATCCGTAACGCATCAATTTTTCCGTTATTCGCCATTGAACCCGTATTGTCTAAGGCCAAAACAATTTCGAGACCGGTGGTCTCTTGAACAATCTGAGAATTGGCTGTGACAGTGATAGAGTTCATGCCGATCAATTTTAAAAAAGCTGTCTCGATATTGGCATTAACGGATAATTCAATAACACCATCATTAATCGTCATCGATGGGGTAGCGGGCACCCCAATTTTTTCAGTCGGATAATTAGCAAAGAAGTATTTGTTTAAAACATCATCGAGATTGCTTGAGGTACTCGACCCAACAGCCAGGCCAGCCTGATCAAGTGCATTGCTCAAACGGGCTTTCACCATATAGGCACGGCTGTAGTCGACTGCCGCTCCGCTACCAATAACGATTGGGATCATGGCTAAAGCCATTATAACGGCGAAGTTAGCCGACCGGTCTTTCAAGTAATATTTGAATTTATGCCAATGCATCAGTGCCGGCCTCGGCCGTAATTATAGTCTTCTAATTTGCATCAAAATCCTGAGAACACTTACTATAACGCCTCTTTTTCTAAGATGCATGTGACCGGCATCACTGTATCCAACCAAGTCACTCTAGCCAGACATTCCAGTGCTACTGACTAATGCTGCCCACAGGCTGGGGCGATCCACTGCCGCCACTTTGAGCAGTTCCGCTGCTCGACGAACTCTTGCCTGCCGGGTCTTGGCCAGGATTACTAACTCGTACACAACGTGGCAGACAATTGAGTGTTTTCACGCTGTCGGATCCTAAATTCACTGTAATCTTATTATTTGCCGATGGGATCACATTTACATCAAAAGATTGGGCCCTACTACCAGATTTCATTAATACGTTGATGCTGGTCTCACCAATTGCCTTTCCAATCACAAAAATCACTCGCGGAGATTGAACATTTATGTCCGCGATCGAGGGGTTAGAAACAGATACCGTTGACGCCGGTTCATCCAATTTGATGACCTCCGCCTTATCTAAGGCTACGACAATTTCTTGATCAGCGTGACCTACTGGCATCACACAAAACATCAAAAAAGCTGCTACACTTATAGACATCAAGTGTTTGATTTTCAGATGCATCGGTTCCAGTATTCGCATGGTTTCAGCTACAAAAAGTTTACACTAATTATGCCACGTGACCTAGCCCCTAATCTGACGCATAAGGCCTCGTGTTCAAACTTGGAGCAATTTTTGGGCATTAGAGAGAAAATGGATCTATAAACGGTCAAACCAACAGTTGTAGTGTTGTTGCTACATTAAACTAACAGTGCGCAATTTACGCATGATTTCCGGGCATAGCGCCCCCTTAGGAGATTAATATTGTGTTTCGGAAATTTGTTTATCTCTCAATTCTATTGGGCATAACAGGATTTACGCTATCCGCATGCATGAGCGAGAGCACAAAATCGGCTATAAAAACAGATACTTTATCCGACGCGCTTTGGGAACTTGCTAGAAGCTCTGAGGACGCAAATAATTATGAAAAAGCCGCCTCATATTATGACCGGCTTTACACACGACACCCAAAAAACCGAAATGCGCTCCTGGGTTACGCCCGTAACTTGCGGTATCTCGGGCTCGCAAAAGATGCCATCAAGACTCTGCAGTCGTGGGAGGCCGAAGATACCGACCTTTATATCAAAATTGAAATAGGGAAAGCTCAATTAGCCGCATCCTTAATCAATGACGCAAAGATTACTCTTACACAGGTAGTCGAAAAGGATCCGAAACTTTGGGAGGCACACTCTGCACTCGGAATTATTTATGACCGATTAAAAGATTTCAAATCAGCTCATGAATCCTATCAAACAGCACTCAAGCTATCTCCCGACAATACCAATATCAAAAACAATTTTGCTCTTTCCCTCTCTCAAGATGGAAAAATAAATCGTGCAATCACGATGCTCGAAAAGATAATCGAGGACAATCAGGCTGGGCCACAAACACGTCAAAATTTAGCGTTACTCTTTGGCTTGAACGGTGAATTTAAAAAGGCGCATGCCCTCGCCTTAACAGACCTCCCTAAAGACCTTGCCGCCCGCAATTTACTAATACTAAAAGAACTTCATGCTATTAAAAATATAAAATCGAAATAATGATTATATAAACGTATAATTTTACATAAAAATTAATAATATAAATATTTATTTATAATTTAAATATCGTATATTTAAAAATAATTTTTTTATTCCTACATTGCTGTCATTTGCAAGACTGCAGGTCCCACTATGACGAGAAACAGCACCGGTAGGAAAAAAATTATCATCGGCACCGTAAGTTTTGCGGGCAAGGCGGCACCCTTTTGTTCTGCCTTGGACAATCGCTCACCACGGCTCTCATCTGAGAGAACCTTAAGGGCTACGCCAACAGGCGTGCCATACTTATCAGCCTGCGAAAGGGCCGTAACGAGTGATTTTGCAGCAGGTAAGCCGGTCCGGTTGGATAGATTTTCATATGCCTGGGCACGATCACCCAGAAACATCAATTCCGCCGATGTCAGACCCAATTCTTGAGAAAGTGCAGCACTTGTACCAGACACTTCCTCAGTAACCCTTGAAAATGCAGCTTCAATGGATAGGCCTGCTTGTACACAAATCAGCAGGAGATCCAGAGCATCTGGGAATGCTAAAGTCATCTCTTGCTGCCGTTTTATGATGGCATTTTTTACAATTAGTTCGGGTAACATGAAGCCAATTAAGCCTGCAGACACGGCGATAATAAATTCTGTATAAAATGGAAGATTATATTTTTGATCACCCCAAAAAAATAAAAATGCGAGTAGGATTGCCCCTATCGAAATAGCAAAACGCAGGAAGACAAACGTTATAACTGCTGATTGCTGGCGCCAGCCGGCTAACATCATTTTTTGTCTTAGTTCTGGTGCTTTAAGAAGCCTCGAAAGATTAAAATGTTCCAAAAAGCGTTTCATTACCTGCACACCAGCCTGAGGCCGTTGCCGAGCTCTTTGTTGCGCTAACTGCTCTTGCTGCTGTCGGCTAAGTTCCTCCCGCCGCGCTGTAATTTCTTTTTGCCGTGAGGCTCGCCTATCCTTCCTCAAAAATGGGATCACTACAGCCATTACAGATGCAAACGCACCAGTCGCTGTTAGCACCAAAATAATTGTTTTCGTTTCAGGCAGGAAAAACATGGCTTACATATTAAAGTTTATCATTTTAGACATAATCAAAATCCCAATGGCCATCCAACAAAGTCCACCTGCGAGCATTGCAATTCCAAGTGTCTCAGTGAAGAGGATACTAATGTAATCAGGGTTAATTATTGCGATCATCCCTGCGACACAGAATGGCAATGATCCTATTATTGCGGTCGAGGCTTTGGCTTCACTTGATAGGGCTTTAACCTTATCCCTCATGTTTTTACGTTCTCGGAGGATGTTGGATAGCCCCTCTAACGTATCTGCCATATTACCACCGGTCTGCCGTTGTATTAGGAGCACAATAGCGAAGAATTTAAATTCGGCCGTTGGCATTCTTTCAACACCGCGTTGAAGTAATTCATCAAGCCCAATACCTATGTTTTGACCCTCAACTATGAGCCGAAAAAATTCGGCTACAGGGTCAACGGCTTCACGCGCAATAATTTTTAAGCACTCCCCAACCGGCAAACCGGACTTTACCCCCCTCACCATAATATCCAGGGCATTAGCAAAGTTTTGCGTAAATTTTTTCTGCCTTGATTTGGCCATTTGTCTGACAAAGAGTTTTGGCAATCCAAATGCACCAACTATCGCCGTGAATAAGCCTGCCAATAATGGCAATTGAAATAGAAGAGCCAGCACACCGACGCCGACGCCGACAATGCCGGAAATCAAAAAGTATTTCCTTAAGTTGATGTCTAGGCCCGCTTGCAAAAGTTCCGCCCGAAGTTCTTCTCGACGGCTTTTCTGATTACCTTTTTCTTCAAGCTCCCGGAGTTTCTCTTGTATGCGACGTTGACGTGGATTGATGGACGACTGTGTGTTTCCGCCCGAGCCTTTCCCAACCAAGCCATAGCTTGCCATCCTCCGGCGTAGCCGAATTTTTGGTCTTAGAAGGACAATATAACCCACGCTGCCGAATAGCATAAAAAACAGCATTACCGTCAGAGACGTTAAAACGGTTAAATTACCGGGATCGACAGCAGTCTCTGGACTAACCATTGGCAACTCTGAGGGCACCAGCTAGTTTATTTTCTAAGCCAAAATAACGCGCCTTGTCCCAAAAACTTGGTCGCAGACCTGTTGGCTTGTGGTGCCCAATAATTTTTCCGTCACCATCTTCGCCCTCTATTTCAAAGACGAACAAATCCTGCAATGTAACGACGTCCCCCTCCATGCCAATCACCTCAGTAACGTGTGTGATTTTGCGAGAACCGTCTCGTAGGCGCGCAGCTTGCACTATTACATGAATTGCTGAAGAAATCTGCTCCCGCACCGCCTTTGCCGGTAAATTGAAGCCACCCATAGCAATCATATTTTCAAGTCGCGATATGCCTTCTCGTGGATTATTTGCGTGCACCGTACCCATTGACCCATCGTGTCCAGTATTCATAGCCTGCAGTAAATCAAATGCTTCAGGCCCACGAACTTCGCCAACTATTATACGTTCAGGTCGCATACGTAAGCAGTTTCGAACCAAGTCGCGCATGGCAACCTCACCCGCACCTTCCAGGTTTGGCGGCCTGGTTTCTAAGCGAACAACATGCGGATTTTTGAGTTGTAGCTCAGCAGCGTCCTCACAAGTAACCACTCGCTCCCCATCGTCAATGAAGTTTGTAAGACAATTCAGCAGCGTTGTCTTACCCGATCCCGTTCCACCGGAAACTAAAATGTTTAAACGACTGGCTCCAATAACTTCAAGAACAGTTGCACACTCAGGCGATACGCTGCCAAATTCAACAAGATTATCGAGCGTTAGTTTTTCCTTCTGAAATTTCCGAATAGTCAACGCAGCTCCATCCACTGCCAATGGTTTTACAATCACATTTACGCGAGAACCGTCCAACAGGCGGGCATCGCAGATCGGACTTGCCTCATCAACTCGTCGTCCAACAGCGGTCACGATCCGCTGGCAAATATTCATCAACTGAGCGTGATCTCTAAATTTTATATCTGTCAATTCTATCCGGCCATTACTTTCGATGAAAACTTGATTGGGGCCATTTACCATTATATCCGCGATGTCATCACGGGCGAGCAATGGTTCTAAAGGCCCAAGACCGAGTACATCATTACAAATATCCTCTATGACATGCTGCTGTTCTTGTGCACTAAGCACCAAACTTCGCATTCCGATAATTTCGCTTACAATATCGCTGATTTCTTCGCGAACTTCAGAATGCTCAAGCGCTGCAAGCTGCGACAAATCAACGGCTTCAATCAGGTCATTAAAGACACTTACTTTTATTTCTTGTAATTTTTCACCCAACGGCGCCGAATCAGATCCTGATATATCGTGTGATTTATCTGCTTCTTTAATCGAACTAATTATTGTATCGCTAACAGTAGCCGCAGGTGGGTTGGGATGCTCCTCAACACCTTCAACGTCTGTTACTGGGGCAATTACTGTCTTCTGAACAAATTTTTCCTTGCCTTCATCAACTACCCTTGGCGCTTCTTCCCTGACCGGAGGCGGTGACGACGGCAATGACTGACTTTTATCTCTACGACCGAATTTGCTCATTTGCCAAATTTGAGAAATTTGATTGGTAAAAAGTTCGATTTGTCTTTTTTGACTTCAACACGTCCACCAACTATGGAAGCGAGTTCAGAAAACCGTTTCGCTGACTTAGATCGCCGGTTCTCTTCCACAACACATTGCCCATTGTTTAAAGCTGTTCCAAACAGCCCTGCCTCAAACGGAATACTGAGAATTGGGGTAACGCCAAGCGGGCCTCCAAAGTCTTTAGCTCCAAGTTCTGAGACTTTAGCAAGCCCAATTTTATTAAACACTAGGCGCGTTGGTGACCCAATATCACGTTTCTCTTGAAGCCTATCGAACATATTTTTAGCATCACGAAGATTTGCCAAATCAGGGTACGCCGTAACGACAACTTCATTGGCATCAAGTAGTATTTCATTTACCCAGGGGTTCCATTGATGCGGCAGATCAATCACTACAAATGCCGCCATACGGCGAACTAAATCTAAAAGCGCCTCAAAGGCATCCACTTGAACATCAAAATCGCCACCAAGCAAAACAGGCGCGGGAACAACGGATAAAAAGTCGTTATACTTAAGCATGAACCGTTCCATTAAAACGTCATCCAAACGGTCCGGTTGGGCCAATGCATCCGCGATACTTTGCCTCTGTTGTAAATTAAATGACAAAGCTGAAGTCCCGAAACACATATCCAGGTCGATTAAAATTACTTCTTCAGAATATTTTTGCCCCAGCATATAGGCGAGATTAGAAGCGATTGTGCTACTCCCGGTTCCGCCTCGAGTACCGACACACGCGATGACACGTCCGAGTTCAACAGCCGAAGGGTCAGCAAATAGCTGATGTATAGAAGATTGAATGATTTCTGGATCAATTTGACCACAAATATAATCGCTAACACCCAATTCAATCAGGCGGCGATAAAGTGCTATATCATTTTCATGACCAATAAGAAGCAGGCGGCTATCAGGATCAAAGACCTCAGCTAATACTTCAAGTTTATTAAGAAGTACCTCTTGGCTCTCATTGACTTCGACTATCAGTAAGTCTGGGGTTTCGTTTTGAGACAAATGGTGTATTGCCGCATCGATACCGCCCAAATCTGAAGAAATTGTGGCGCGTGCAAATTGCCGCGAACTTTTGACACCAGCCAAAGCGGCAGCTGTTTCATCACTTAAAGCAAAGCCTTTTACGGTAATTCGCAGCAACATCTTTGATAACTTCTTCCCAGAGTTTCATATGTCAATTTGATGATGGCCCGGCAAACTTAGCGGCCTCCGATTTGGGCAGATCAGCACCGGCTGCCGCACCATCACGATAAACACGAATTACGTTATCCATCCGGCGAGCATCACTTGCAATGATGCCTTGTGGCGACCTTAAGTCCCCTGGATCAGATAGCATCAGCCCCAAGTTTCGGTAATAGGAGCAACCAAAATTTACATGGGAACTATTAGATGGGTTGTGGCCTGTTTCCCCAAACCAATTACCACATTTGGGGACAGAAATGACGTAGCCTTGGAAGCTGAACTCCATTCCCTGAGCATCTGTTGCCTGAGCTTGTCCCCGCTTTATTACAATCGAATCTAGAGGAATTCCCTCTGATATAAGCCGAGACAAAACTACATGTTCCATCTGAATATTTGCGCTGGCCGCCGTTGCAAAATGAAGTTTGCTACGTCCACGTTGAAGATATTCTTTAATGTAACGACGAAAATTTATTTCGTCATTCGCAAATGCTTTTCCCTCTTTAACATCAAATTTTAAATTTACACCAAATGTCACTAATTCAGCATCAATGGCGGATTGCTGCGAAATTAGCTTTGGAGTTTCCTGCTTCTCAGCACACGCGACCAGCAAACCGAGCACCGTAAGGCCTAGCATCACACGGCAGAACCGAAGTATTTCTATGTTATTATTTTTTTGGCTCATTTCATAATATATCCAACCGGACCTTGGATTATCGGAATTTCCTCCATCGTAACCTTACTGTCGCCATATTTTTTGTATAAACGTCCTAATAAATATATGTCGATATCGCTTGCCGAAACGAAACCATCGGTTGGTAGATTGAGTTTAGAAAACGGTTCCAATGGCCTGACTATATAAGGTGTGACCAAAACAACGAGTTCGGTCTCATTCTTTTTAAACGCCTGGCTTCGGAACAGAGCTCCAATTACCGGAAGATCTTTTAGCCAAGGCACTCCATCAATGGAGTTGACCTCGTCACGTTGCAAAAGCCCAGCGATCATCATACTCGCGCCGCTCGCTAAGTTAACGGTACTATCAGCGCGGCGAATAGAAAGCCCGAGTACATCGACTGTTTGGTTATTTGCTCCAAATGGCAGAACGAGCTTATTTTCATCAGCCTGACGGCTCACCTCAGTAGAAATGCGCAAACTGACTTGATTTTTATCGAGAACGACCGGAGTGAAACTAAGTGCCACGCCAAACTCGCGAAAATCCACGATAACATTGCCTTGGGAATCAACGCCTGATGGCGTTGGAAGCTCGCCACCGGCAAGGAAATTAGCTGTCTCTCCCGAAATTGCTGTAAGAGCTGGCTCAGCTAACGTTTTAATTAGTCCCTGTCGTTCTAACGCCTCAAATGTAGTTGTTTGAAGTCCAAGCTTATTAAACGTTATTGTGCCGGCCGCCGCAGCTGCTGCCGAAGCCGGAAAAATTGAAGTCGTCGCTAACGTATGTGTGCGATTTCGGAGTAAACGTGCAAAGCCTGTACTCGTTCCAAGGTTTTTAATGGTAGAACGCGCCATCTCTGCCACGCGAACTTGGAGAAGCACCTGCAAATCTTTCAGTATTCGTAGCATATTGATAACGTTATCGTCTTCCTTAACGAAACGCCGCGCAACATTTGTTGCATCGACAGATTCGCGCGACGAGCGAACCGTTCCGGTCAAGACAAGACTGTCACCAATACCCTTAACATCGATGTTTGCATGAGGAATTAGTGCATTAATAGCCTTCCGGGCTGCATCAATGTCACTCTCAATTTCTACTAAAAAATGATCAACTATTTGTCCTTCATTATCGACAAAAAAGACATTGGTTGTGCCAAGTGAATTGCCAACGAGATAAACATCTGTTGGAGTTTTAACGATCACATTCGCAATTTCGGGATTTGCAATAACAACATCACGAATTGGTTTTTCAAGTCGAATAAAATGCGCCTTATTGAGCGGGATCGATATGTTTTTTGCCGCTGGGCCGGCATTAGATGCATTAAGTGGCTTCTGAATAACTAATTGAGTAGGTAATAAAGTGTTATTTTTAGCACTCTGATCGGCGAGTACCGTACTGGAGATAATCATGAGCAAAACTAGCAAAACGCTCATGGTTCTGAGGCACAAGCGGGAGCAGGATCTGCTGTAATAAAATGTGGGGAATGCAATCATCTCGATGGAAATTCTTGTGTCGTTTCCACGTTGCCACGTATTACCCGAACTCTTGCAGTGCCTGACACACTCTGTGACTTTTGTATGTTTAAAGATGCAGGCTTAACACCATCGTTGCGCTTATTTCCCGTTTGCTGAGCAATAATATTTCGGAGGGTTGGGCTAATATCGATATCGGAAGTGTAAGTCTCTGATTTAGTCTCAGTTTCATTATTAGCGTAGCTGCGCAACGCAAGAAATAATTTACCCATAGCACGGCCAACCGCGAGAACCTCCGCTTGTTTTTGAGATACTTCCAGAGTAACTGATTTTGGAACTTTCGAACCCTTTTCTAAATCCTTAAATTCCTGATCAATTCCAACAACCCTTACATTTTTAAGGATTGTCTCTGTGCTAAATTTTGCCGGCCCAAAAGAGGCTTCATTTTGAGAGGCATCACCACCTTCACTCCTTGGGCCTGTAGAGCGTTTTAACTCTCTTGTTAACTGCTGGACATCAAAAGTAAGAAGCACGTCCACCTTATCGCCAGGCAGAATAAAGCCGCTGACACCAGAAACTGCATCTACTTTTATCGATACCGCCCGATGGGTTTCTTTGACGATACCTGATAAAAATCCGCCTTCACCTTTACCTCTCCTAAAAACCATCTCTTCGGTCAGCGGTGTTCCAGCTGCAACACTTTGACGGATTACAGTACCAACCAAATTTTTTAATAATTTGTTTTCTTCTTTACTTGCGGAAATGAAAATCGGTTCAACAGCATCAACAGGCCATTTCTGCCAACGAATAGCCCCCTCAGTTATCGTTGTTCCCAGGGTAATTCGCTGATCAGCAACGATCACGTAAACAGCAGCCTCCTTCTTGGTCTTTGGTAACTCTTGGTTCACTTGAAGGTTGGCTTGAGAATTAATGTAACGATTTGCAATAAGCGCAGCCCCGCCCGCCGTAACCACAGCCAACAGAACAAACCCAATAATTACGAGGCGCATATCGTGCTACCGCCCATAACGAAATCCAAAATTCGCGCGTGGACCCAAATGGTTAATTTATATATAGCAAGAATGCATGCGGCACAGTTTTTTGTCCAACTTCGTGCGGTCCAATTACGAGATTTGGCTTGGCGTCAACAGGACGGAAAAAACAAAATATGGTATTAATTATGGAACCACATTGTTGCCGGTTCCCATTGTGCCGTGAACCGCGGATAGAACAAGTGACCGTTTTATATATACTTTCCGGCTTATACATTTAAATAAACGCCTACATTTAAATCGCTGCGCAGGGTGGCCCGTCACATAACGCCATTCCCTTAACGGTCGTCGCCATCGAATATTTCCGCTTCGGTCAATGTCTTTAACTAAGTTCTTTGGCTAGATTATACCGATTTGCAACCGACTCGTGGTTCCATCGCATGTATTCAAGACATTGCCTCTACTACACACTTCCGGATAAAAATTTGCGCATTCTTCGTTGTTAGTAAGAGCTAATTAAAAAAAAACTGAGCCCCGGCCGGTTGGTCCGCAGTTGAGGACTTCTCAAAATCTTATTATAAAAAAACGGCCCACCCCCCCCTCACAAACCTAAAATCTAAAACTCGTTGTAAATTTTTTAAATTGCGCAAATACTATAATGAAAATCATGTTTAATCTTTAAATTGATCAAAGCAGGTGTTCCAATGCTCAGAAAACTCAGTTTGGAAAGCCAAAAGTTAATTCGTGATTTGTCTGGAGTATCAGGATCCGAGTACGCAATAATTGGATCAGGCATCGCCATTGCTGGCATAGCGTCGGTCGGCTTATTGGGAGACCAATTAGGACTAACTTTTGGAGACGTTGCCGAAACAATAAGCCCTGACAATCCGGAACCGCAAGCTGAAGCGAGCCCCTCAGAAGGCGCAGGCGGTTCAGCCGGGGTTGGCACTACATCTGGCTCAGGAGGATCGGGAGGCTGTTGAAACTAAATACTTTGACAAATATCGAACGAGCTAAAAGTAAAACAATTTTCGATGTTTTAAAATTTATAGAAAATTATCAAATTGCTAGTTTATAGCACAAGACCAACGTTCCCAATCTCTTACATTATCAAACAATCGTTCGCCAGAGAGCGTTTCATAATGTGTGTCGATAAAAAGTTTAGGTGGTCCGAATTTTAAATGATATTGAATCACCTTAATAATTTTATAACCCTTTGGCTTTCCGAAACTTGCTTCTGTTAATTGGTCTTTCAAAAAACCGGTCATAAGCGCGGATTTTTCCGAAATCAAAATTTCACAAGGCTTATGATGCGCAGGTAACGCCCTACACCATTCCCGCCATTGTCCATCACGGAATTGTAAAATCTTTTTTTCTGTGAAAATAGGATCTGTATATCGCAAGCGTTTGGTTTGAAGTTTTCCATCATAAAATTCTTTGTGTTTGAATGTGCATGTCATTTCGATTTCTTCAGCGGATACACTGAAATTAAAAATTGTGAAGCCAAGAATGATGGCAATTAAAGAAATTCTGTTCTTTCTCATTGCTATGTGTTTCGATTCAATAATGTTCTTAAAAATAGGTTTCCAAGGGATAACTATTATACACAGAAACGATAATTGCAAAATTATATTAACCAAGGCACCTGTTTCAAAGTAAAGTTAATTTTTTTAAATGATAATTACACCCTTATCAAAAAATAAATATAATAATATTTATATATTCATTATTTTCATATTTAACGATTAAAATAAATTAGATGAACTATTCTATTAGTTCAATAAATTCACGAACGATTAACCCCAGATTTCTTTTGTAATCGTCTTATACCATCCCTCTGCATATCGCGCCTCGAGCCTGCGGAACTCATTACTTTGATTGAGTGGGCTTTTGCCTCCCGCTCCATCAATTAGCTTTATTTTTTCCCCATCAAATTCGTAGACCTTGGCCACTGAAACGCCGTAATCCGGTGCAACTAAACTATAGCAATAATTTATGAATTTTGGATTACTTAGTAGTCCACCATTCAGCGACGATACGATCGAGGCTGCACAAACTTTTGCTTGGCTATATGCAGAAACACCAGATTTCGGCATGGGTGAACTGATGGATGCATCACCAATTACATAAATATCCTTTTCAAGCGTAGATTCAAAGGTTGCATGATTAACCGGACACCATCCTGACTGGTCTACGAGACCTGATTTAAATGCAATTTTACCCGCTTTTTGAGCCGGTATAAGGTTAATTACATCGCCTTTTACCTCATCAATGTCAGTTACTAATGACATTCTATCAGGGACTACCTCACGTACCGTTCCAAATTCCTTATTGTTTCGGTATTCGACCATATTTGGATAGAGATTTGCCCAGCCCTCTTTAAACAAGCTTTGTTTCCCAAATTTATTCTTTGGATCAAGTACGATGATCTTCGACTTCGGCTTACTTTTCATAAAGTAATTAGCCACCAAACTAATACGCTCAGCTGGACCAGGGGGGCAACGGAATGGGTTCGGGGGTGGTGAGATAAGGAAGGTACCGCCATTTGGCATCGCAGCTAGCTGTTTACGAAGCAACAAAGTTTGAAAACCTGCCCTCCACGCGTGTGGAATTCTACTTTCTATTCTTTGACTGCTTCCAATTATATTTTCGTACACAAAATCGATGCCAGGAGATACGATACAGCGATCGAAGGAGATATTTTTTCCGTGTTCCAACTTAACTTTCTTATGAACAGAATCAATTTCTATTGCTGTATCGAAAACCACGTTAATATTCTTGTTTCCCAAATACTTATAATTTTTGATAATATTCGAATATTGTTTCGCTCCGGATATTACCAAATTGGAAAAGGGGCACGTTGCATAAAAACTATTTTTCTCAATTAATATTACTTCTATATGAGGATCAATTTTTTTTATGAAAAGTGCAGCTGTTGCACCGCCGAAACCGCCCCCTATTACTACCACTTTTGGTCGATTTTCTTTAATTTTTGGGAACGTTTTTTTACTGCTTATTGCAGTTATTCCTAAAGACCCTATGAAATAATTAAATTTGCGCCGTGATAACTTTTTATAAATTAATTTGGATTTTTTAGTCATTTTTATTAATATTTTTTGAAATATTTTCTAACTCTTGATCTGAAAAACCCTTCACAATGCGTTGCATAATAGTCGAATGTTGTTTTCCATATTTATAAGATTTTATTATTTGTTCAATTTGTTTATCAGTAAGATGATTTATTTTTGGAATTTCCGTATTATATTGACCTGCCGCCGCGTGACACGAATTACATAAATCCACGAGTATCGTGGTCCGTACCTGATTGGCTAACGCTGATTTCCATATTAACAAAAATAAAATTACTGCAGATAATTTAACGGTCAATATAAAAATAATTCTAAATTTCATAATAATTATATTAATATTTAATAATTATATCTATTAATTTTGAACAGCAAGATAAGCACATACATTACATATTTCACAATATATTTCTATTTTATTTTAAAAAATATCGTTCTTAATCTAATGCCACTAACCTTTTTTAGATCAAATTAAACCGGAACATAATACCACAATTAATTGTTATTTCATTATTCTATAGTTAGTAAATTTTCACTTTTTACTTTATTTTTTAGCACTTTGATTTAATCAGCGAATTTCGTGCACGTAAAAATCATTCTATTAAACGGACCAAACAATGTAAGGAAGGGTAGGTTATTGCCCAATAATTTAACATATTTCAATTATCTCGTATCTTGAATTGAGTTCTCTAAATATATATTAGCAGCATCTATAACTTAAAATTGATTATAGGAATTTATCATGGATGTGTCATCACTCACCAAAGGACAAATACGTAAACTCAACGTTCTGAAGAAGAGTATTGGTGATAATTTAGGAGAACAGGCATTTTCAATATGGCTACGTACTCAAACCAAAGTTTCGGTTGCGAAAAAAGACCCTGTTGCTGAAAAACTTAAAGCTGCGATTTCAGGACTAGATTCAGATTCCTCGGTAAATCTTGGAGCCAAAGGTTATACGATTAAACGAGCGCGAGGTAGGAGCGCATCAGGGTTTATTATAAACAAGAATACATGAATTATCTCCTGCTTGAAGCTATAAACCATATGACCTCCATTAATGGCCATCATATGAATGGGCATTACAATGACGGTATCAATTCTGGTTATTCAGATTAAACCCCTATAATCAAATAAATTTGATATTAATTAAATAAAGTGTTTCATATTTAAATAGATTTTTAATATAAATGTTAAAATATTTTAAATTATTTAATTTTTTACTTAATTTAAAATTTTAAACTCCGCAAATAAGGCCGTTACTCTCGGCTAGACTAGAACAAGCATGGATATTTATTAAACCGGCTCGAAAACAAGATAACTGATAGAATTTCCAATAATATTGTATGCCACTCCCTTGCGCCATTTTGTCCAGAACCAGTAAACTTTGTTCAAATTCGGGGGGGGGTGTTTCCATGTTGGAAAGCGAAATTAGAGCTGGATTAACCGTTAAGCCACTAGAAGGCGCACACTTTGGTGCTGAAATCATTGGACTTAAGCCGCGTGACATTAATGAGGCGCAGCGTGAGGCAATCTGGGAGCTCTACCGCGAACGACACGGGTTGCTTTGCTTTTCCTTTGGACGCCTATTAGAAAGTGACGAGTTACATGCACTAACGGCGGTGTTTGGCGAAAATGAATTTGGTCCGGGCCGCATTAACGGCATAGGTAAAAGGCCCGTAGCGGGCGAAGAAACACTTACGGTCGGCGAACAAGTTGCCGCGTTAGAGGCACAGGGTATCGACCCTTATATGGCCTACATTGGCAATCTTGAACATAAGACACTCAAGCGAAAGCCTGTCGAAAAGACGTTTTTTGGTGAATGGGAATGGCATACTGACATGTCCTACATTGAGATGCCGCCAACTTTCAGCTTACTTCACGCGCGTGTTGTTCCGGAGGAAGGTGGCGACACCGGATTTTGCAGTCAGGTAATGGCAGCAAAAGCGTTACCTACAGAGTTACGGCGACAAATTTACCACCTGAGTGCCAAACACGATTCCACATACGGCTCAAGCGGTAAGATCCGTCCGGGCATGACACCGCCTCCCTCTCCGATTGAAGCGCTTGGTCATATTCATCCAATACTGCGTAAACTGCCAGTAACTGGCGAGGAAGCAATTTTTCTTGGCCGACGCACTAACGGTTACATCGTTGGCCTACCATTAAAAGAGAGCGAGGCCTTACTCGACAAATTATGGAAACATTCAACCAAACCGGAGTTTTGCTATCGTCACAGGTGGAAAATCGGACAAGTTGTCGCCTGGGACAACCGAATGATGTTACATATGCGCCACCCTGTGGATGAGAACCTTGATCGGTTCATGTGGCGCACTCAGACCAAAGGTGAGGCGGTGATACCGGTTTCGTAAAATAAACTAATGCAGAACTGTTTATATAAATCGGGTGACAATCACCTAAAGCGAGAACTCCAATGAAACAAATTAATCTTAAACCAGTCGATGCCAGAAGCGTTTGGCGTGGGCCGGAGTTGGCAAAACGCGAAGAAGATTGGACTTATAGGTTAAATGTCGACGACATAGCTGCGCTCGACGAGGCGGTCTCAAACATTACTGCAAAGAATATAGATGTCCTTGATATTACCCAGGACCAATTTGAACTCGCGGGCCTAGCTGATGTTTTGAAAAGTATTGGAGAAGATCTCCAAAATGGCCTTGGTTTCAAAATGATCCGGGGCGTGCCTGTCAAACGGTATAATATCCGCGAAGCAGCAATCGCTTATTTTGGAATTGGCTCGCATTTGGGCGAAGCGGTATCGCAAAATGCCCGGGGTCACGCTCTGGGTCATGTCTGCAACCTCGGCTTCGATCCCACCCTTCCAACCGCAAGAGGCTATCAAAGCGCCAACAAACTTAACTTCCATACCGACCCGACAGACTTGGTTGGTTTGATGTGTCTACGCAACGCAAAGTCGGGCGGACTGAGCAGTATAGTCTCGGCCGGAACTGTCTATAACGAGATGCTAAAAAAACGACCGGACCTTGTGCAGATACTTACCGAGCCATTATACCGCGACAGACGGGGTGAAATTCCGAAAGGCCGAGAACCTTGGTATCGACTACCCGTGTTCAATTTTCGCGACGACAAACTGACAACAAATTACGTTCGCAGTACGATTGAGAAAGCCCAGCGTTTTGACGAAGTACCGCGTCTCACAGAGATGCAACGCGAAGCATTTTCTCTAATTGAGAGTGTTGCCGCTGATCCAACGTTCTATCTCAATATGGAATTCCAGCCGGGCGATATTCAACTGCTCAATAACCATTACATCATGCATTCTCGAACAGCTTACGAGGATTATCCGGAACCAGAACACAGGCGGCACCTATTGCGCCTATGGCTCGCCACTAAAGCCGGCCCCCCCTTGGCCGATCCATATTTTGAATTTATGGACAAAACGGCTTCTGGGCGGCCGAATGGTTATCTTATGCCAGGCGTAAAACTCACCGCCCCGCTAGTTATCGAAGATGGCGGCCCGGGTGCGAGTGAAAGCCGATTTGCAAGGCATTGAATGCTGAACCTAATTATTGGAAGTAATTTACTAAACTGGCAATGGAATCAGATGTTTAAAAAGCCTCGTTTCAAATTGCCAGACAGTGACGCTGAGACGTAAATTCTAATTGTGCGGCTAGTACTATGCTAAAAAAAGCCGCTGATATCACGCCTACACACATTACCCACGCCAAATACGGTTTTATTGCATGATTGGTCTTATCCATCCTATCGGAGCCTACACAAACAAAATATCCTAAGCCACCTGTGTACTTCAACAATTTCTGACATAACTCGTTCTAAGCTTACGCTACAGTACTAATTTTTCGAGTTGGGGAATTCATGCAGAAAAAACAATTGATGGTCGGTCTGGGCGCATTGATGGTTGCAAGTAGCATCGCTTCAGGAGCGCTTGCCGGAAGCTATCCATCTAAACCAATTACTATGATTATTCCGTGGAAGCCTGGTGGTACTACGGAAACGATGGGTCAAGTTTTGTCAAAAGCCATGGCAAAGGAACTTGGTCAAAAAGTTATCGTAAAAACCCGTCCAGGCGGTGGCGGTGCCATAGGTTCCACTGTCGTGGCAAAATCCAAGCCAGATGGTTACACGATAGAGTTCGTTGGTATTTCGACTTTGACTTGGCCACCACTGACACAAAAAGCGATTAAGTATAAAACGTCAGATTTCGATTTTGTCGCGGGCGTTAGTCAATATCAGATGGCAATTGTTGCAACACCTGATAAACCATATAAAACCCTAAAAGAATTGGTTACTTACTCGAAAGCAAATCCAGGTGTAAATGTCGCCGATATGGGTGGCATGTCCAAAGCATTTGTAAATTTCATCGCAGCTAAAGAAGGTGTCGATTGGACTGCGATACCAACCCGCGGCGGTGGTGAAATGATACCATTCATCTTGGGAGGAAAAGTTGACTTTGCCTACAGTGGTGGAATCCATCAGAAATACGGCGATAAATTATTTGTAATAGCGTCATTACTTTCAAATCGCCTGCCACTCGCCCCAAATGCCCCTTCAACGCAAGAACTGTACGGTGTCGCAATGCCTGGTGATAATGGTATTGTTGCTCCTAAAGGAATTCCAGAAGAGGCTCGCGCTAAACTGGAAGCTGCGGTCAAGGCATCAATGGATGACCCTGATTTTACTAAAATATTGGAAAGAATAAAATTTCCGAAACGCTTTTTGAGTTCTGCCGAATTCCAGAAAGTAGTGGACGAAACGGTAGTGAGTCTCGAAAAAGTTGGTCGTGCGACCGGCTATATAAAATAGTCATTACGAATAGCAGGTTGGTTAGACTTTGGGTTGTCTTTCCAACCTGCTTCTATCAGTGGTTTTTGCAAAATATTCTGAACTTTCGAGAGTTTGAGGAAGGTGGTTTTCGGTGCGACAAACGCATATCTGGTCGAGCGTGATTATCAGCCTGATTATGCTGGTTTTTCTTTTGTATTTAATCCCGAATTATACGTCACCACCTGACAGTAATCTTGACCTTAGTCCGAGCTTTATTCCATCTTTAGCAGTCGCAGTGGCATTGTTTCTATCAATTCTGCTAGGTGTAACAGCCTATTTAACAAAGAATAATGACGAGGATTTACACGAAGAGTTTGGGGTGGAAGCGTCGGGCATTGGCTGGCTGGAAATAAAAAATTTGGGTTTGTGGATAATGTTGTCTGCCGGCGCTTGGTTTGGAACCACTTATATAGGTTTCGAACCGACAATGACGGTTTGTTTGGCGATTGGTTTAATATTCTGCGGTTTAAGAACCCACTGGTTAACAGCACTGATTGCAGTTTTAACGCCCATCATACTTTCACAAGGTGCCTGGTTAGTTTTTACCACAGAGTTGCCAGGATTCTGGAGAACTTAAGGAAATATAATTATGGAAATGCTCCAGCACCTTGGCGATGGTTTTGAAGCGGCTTTTACCCTAACGAATATGATGTTTATTTGTGCAGGAGTAACGCTTGGTATCATATTTGGTGTCACACCGGGATTAGGTTCTGTTACCGCACTAGCCATTTTAGTCCCAATTACATTCTATTTCACCCCTCTCGCAGCCATCGCTTTTCTCGTCGGAGTTAATAAGGGCGGCACATCGGGTGGAGCCATCCCAGCTATTTTAATTAATACACCGGGAACCCCGGAAGCCGCAGCCACAGCACTTGATGGTTACCCTTTAACTCAGAGTGGTAAACCGTTGAAGGCGATGAAGACAGCGCTTTTTTCATCTGTCTGTGGAGATACTTTTTCGGATTGTATGCTAATTTTACTTGCCGCTCCGTTCGCGGCTATCGCCCTTACCTTTGGACCACCAGAATTCACATCCATCATTATATTTTCATTTACGTTAATAGCTGCTTTAGCTGGAAAGTCGCTTACAAAAGGAATAATGGCAGCAGCATTTGGAATGTTTCTAAGTACTTGGGGCCTAGACCCGGTTGATGCTTCTGAGCGCCTCACATTCGGTATGGTTGAGTTATTTGATGGAATTCCGTTAACACCATTCGCGATCGGCACTCTAGCTCTAAGCTCGGTTTTGGCACAAATTTTTGCGTTAAAAAGAACCGGTGAACCGGAAAAAATAACTACAGACCTAGGGTTTAAAACTGAAAATAAGTTACCGGCAAGAGAATTTTGGGGTAATTGGAAAACTGTGCTTCGTTCGGCTTGTATTGGCACCGGTGTTGGAATGCTGCCCGGGCTTGGCGTTTCGCTTGCTGCATTTCTTGGTTATGGAGCCGCTAAGCGCGCTTCTAAGACCCCTGAAAAATTTGGACAGGGAACAATAGAAGGTATTCAGGCTACGGAGGCCTCAAACAGCGCAGTGGTTGGATCCAATTTGATTCCAACTATCGCCCTTGGAATTCCTGGTAATGTTGCCGCAGCACTTCTTATAGGTGCTTTTATGATCCATGGAGTAGTGCCTGGACCCTTAATGATGGTTGAACACGGAGCATTGGTTTACTCAATTTTTGCATCAATGCTTATGGCAAATGTCGCGCACCTAATTATCGGTCGTATCGGCATTACCGTATGGGTAAAATTCGTTCAAATCCCAAAGAAAATCATTTTGCCGGTTGTAACGGTTTTTTGCTTTCTTGGCGTTTATATACCTTCTAATTCAATGTTTGATGTAGCCTTACTGCTGGTCTTTGCAGGAGTGGGTTACCTGATGCGCAAGAGTGGTTTTTCAATCGTCTGCTTAGTTATCGGTTTTCTGCTTGGCCCAATGCTCGAAATGGCACTTCGCCAAACAATGTTGATGCACAAGACAGATTTAACGATACTGCTAACAAGACCAATATCACTGGTATTTTTGGTTCTGACAGTATTTTTCATATGGCACTTTGGTCTGCGGGGGCGTTTTAAAAACAAAACACCCAGCGAGAAAAGTTAAAACTTAAACCGCTAGCGATTGCGATAGCAAAGCGTTCCTTGTTTTTGGCAACTTTTAGCTTGGAAAAGGCACGATCTATTTTGAAGAACACCGATGGGTTAAAAACAATTTCCGTCAGGTATCTTTTTACCTATTCATAAACGGTGCACCTACCGACCACAGCTCCGTATCCGGATGCTTCCGAACATACCGTGGCAAACTCTACTTAAAAGACACTTTGCTCATCTGAACAGAGATGCCCGCAGCCAACAAATATCTTGAAAAGGTAAACCAGGGAGTGGCTAAAGCCACTCCCTGGTTAACGTTAATTATCCAACGCTTCTAAAACTTTGGGCGGCGACATCGGCAATTCGTATAGACGTTTACCACTGGCATCAGCGATCGCGTTAGCAATTGCCGCAAGGGGCGGTACCAGAGGGATTTCACCGACGCCCTTTACCCCGTAGGGATGTTTAGGATTAGGAATTTCAACCATGACTGCGTCAATCGCCGGCAAGTCAGACGCGACCGGTATGCGGTAGTCAAGAAAACCAGCGTTATCCAGGCGCCCGTTTTGATCATATATATACTCTTCATTAAGAGCCCAACCGATGCCCTGCGCGACGCCACCCTGTATCTGGCCTTCTACATAGGCTGGATGGATTGCCCGACCGACATCCTGGCTTGCCGTGTAACGCAGAATTTTGACATTCCCAGTTTCTGGATCAACTTCGACGTCAACCATATGGGCGCCAACTACCCCCATGTGACCAGATGTATTCTTTGAAACAGCCGCCGTGATCGGTCCTCCAGTTCCCTCCGCTTTCATTGCTAATTCCGCCAGAGTAAGAGGATCAAAATCACCAGCGTTAGAGCCGGCAGGGTGAACCGCACCATCGCGCCATTCGACAGCTTCCACGTCAATATCCCAGATGCCTGCGGCCCGGCCCTTCAAAATTTCGATAACCTCGTCGGTAACCTGATCAACAACAATACCAGAAGCAAAAGTTACCCTGCTACCGCCAGTGACCGCGCTAATACCAACGTTGTTGGTATCACCGATCTGCGCTTTGACCATGCGGTAATCGATGCCAAGCTTCTCCGCAACGATGTTAACCATTGAGGCGCGACTGCCACCGATGTCTGGATGCCCCGTGATTACCAACGCCGTGCCATCCTCATTAATATGCAACTGAGCACTAGATTCACCGCCGGCGTTACCCCAATAGCCAATTGCGATCCCGCGACCTTGGTTTGGCCCTAGTTTCGCTTTTGCATTGGGATGATTACGAACGGAATCGATGCATTCCTGGATACCCGCCTCGCCAATCTTAGCTCCATAAATGGTGGGCTTGTCCGCCGCCAGAGCGTTTTTCAGGCGCAGCTCCCATGGATCCATACCAATTTCTTCAGCGATTTCGTCCAGTATCGCTTCGAACACATAATTACCTTGCGGCGCGCCGGGCGCTCTGTAGGCAGCAACATTCGGTCTGTTAGAAACGACATCTAACCCCTTTAGATCAGCGTGCGGGATGTCGTAGCAGGAGAAAGAAAAGTGACAAGCTCGTCCTACCGGCGAACCGGGATAACAGCCAGCTTGGAAGTTGTAAGCACCCTCTACCGCCGTAAGTTTGCCATCTTTGGTAACCCCTACTTTGAGGTGTGCAGACATACCAGCAGCAGGCCCGGTGCTTTGAAACACTTCCTCGCGACTATTTTGCATTTTGACCGGTCGTCCACATTTCTTAGACATCACCATCGCTATTGGCTCGAGATAGATAATGGTTTTGCCACCAAAACCTCCGCCGATCTCGGCCGGAATGGCCTTGATATCGCCAGTTGCCATACCGGTAATTGTAGCAGTCAGACCACGGACCATGAATTGTCCCTGACTGCTGCTCCAGATGGTAGACTGGGCATCAGGCTTGTAGCTGACGACGCAGGCCTGTGGCTCGATATAACCCTGATGCACGGCGGCAGATTTAAATTCGCGTTCGATAACTAAATCGGCCTCAGCGAAACCTTGTTCCACATCACCGGTTTTGACCGTCATGATATTGGAAATATTCGTCGCGCCGTCGATTCCGTCAGTTTTCATCCAATCATGCAAAATCGGCGCGCCCGGGGCCATCGCATCGTCAACGTCGATGACATGCGGTAGTACTTCGTAGTCAACCTCTATCAGCCTAAGAGCCGCTGAGGCGATGCTTTGAGAAGTTGCAGCAACCGCAGCCACAGGATGCCCCGTATAGAGGACTTTTTCCCGAGCCATACAGCCCCGAGAAATCCATCGAATATCGTTGGGACCCGTCGGCAAAGGCACATCCAAAGGCAGTAAGGGCAGGTCATCGCCTGTCATAACCGCCAACACGCCTTTCAATTTTTCCGCCTTCGAGGTATCGATTTTTTTGATCAGTGCGTGGGCGTGCGGACTCCGAAGCACCTTGCCCCAGACCATGCCAGGCATATTAAAATCCGCTGCATACTGAGCCGATCCGGTGACCTTTTCAATTCCGTCGGGCCGCGGAGTACTCTGGCCTATCCATTTATTTTCGAGCGATATGTCGTTCATTTTAATCCATCCTTCTCCACAACAGTCACTATGAGTAGCTCCGATTGCGTGTCGCGCCGACAGCCGACAGATCATCCGCCAAACTTCGTCAAAGTGTGAGTGTTATTTTAAGCGGTCAGACGTTGGTACAAAAATCTACTCCATAATAGGAGAAACCCTCATGCAAATCAACGGATCAGATTATTCGCACAATGTTTGGCCAGGGATAAAAGTCGCATTAAATCATATACTTATGAGATACGAACTATTTCCACTGAAATTATATCCAATAATATCTTCAATTGTTACGTCTGACCCAATACACACCATCGTTCGGAAAAGTGTAACCCCGACACATAGTAAAACACTATTCACCGGTTCGAGCTCACTTGTTCCATGGACACAGTCCTATAATGCAAATTTTTTTAAAAAATAATTACTTTAGAAACCTAATGGCGGCAGCAGCGAGGCGTTCTGGGGCTAGCGTTAAATTATTCCCAAAACTTGCAGTAAAGCTGCCTACTCGCACCTAAAAAACAATTAGAGAGGATGGTTCCATTAAGTAAATTGTTAGGAAGATGAAACTTCATCGCGTCACTGCCATCTGTGTGAAGGCCGTTATCCAGATAGAATTGTTCTCACAAAGGAACTAAAAGGCCTTGCCGGCAATTTGAAATTTTGGATGATGAAAAAGATTAGGCACACTTTTATTAAAATTGTTTCGCCTAACTCTATAAACTGCGCATCACAGATTTGTTTATTTTTCGGATAAATTCTTAGTTATCTATACATCTATCCAACTAGTCTCGCCTTCGTTTTTGTCTGAGGATCTACTTATTTCTTGCTGTAACTCGTTAATCCTGAGTTTAGCACTTTTTATTAGGCTCAACATTATTTTTAATCTTTTGTGGGACACAAAACAGACAATTCCGAAAAGCAAAACAGCCATTGCATAAAATAGAAGAAGACCCTGTTTGTTTTCTAAATCATTTAAGATTCCCAAGATAAAGACTGAGGCTAATAAACCTGTCATGTTACGTGCAAAATATGAAGCTCTTTTCTGCCTATTATAGTTTTCTTCTTTTCTAATAAGTTCTTCTTTTTCAGCTATCCAATTTCTTATTTGATAATCTCGATAGTCTTGGTCGTCTTGGTCGTCTTGGTCGTCTTGGTCGTCTTGTACGTCTTGGTCGTCTTGTACGTCTTGTAGGTCTTCATTAGTTGCGTTCATTTTCTCAATGCCACCATCCATTCACTCATAATGAATTTTATTGACCCTCAACTTCAAAAAAACTCAATCAGATTTCCAATTTCAGATTCTACTATTGTTGGATTCCTAAGATTAAGTTTCTTTATTATTGATAGAACCACATCTGTGGTGAGACGGGGCCCGCGCCACTCAGAGTGAAATATCCTACCGCGTTTAAATTACAATAATTTGTAATCCATCTCCAATGCTTTAACACAGTCTCTCAAAAGCCCCTTTCTATTCTGAAAATAAATTTTAATTTTTACTGCCGATCCCCCCTTAGTTTTTTGAGGAACGTGACACCTACAATAACAATTTATTTACGTAATATTTATTATTATTAGATTTTTATTATTATTTTAAAAAATTAATAAATATTATATAATATAGAAAATATTTATTTATTATTATTATTT
>MDTE01096930.1_pt1 | contig 44796 bp, 36 predicted proteins | sample 811231 | NCBI WGS metagenome assembly MDTE01 (sample SAMN05326651, study PRJNA326480) | marine metagenome | isolation source: seawater | place: Indian Ocean: Red Sea | collected 2010 | reverse complement strand
GCGCTCTCAGGGAATTTATGTCGTTGTGGTGCCTATGATCATTACTTGAACTCGGTAATGCGTGCCGCAGGAAACGCTTGATTGCAGGTTTTTTTAGGATGATGATTAATCACACAGCAGGGAGTGCGCCGGATGAAGCTACCGCAGCGTTAGCTGGTCAGGCAGCAGTACGAGGTGCAGCGTCATTGAATTACAACCATTTTAAGATTCCTTTTATTGGAAAATCTTGTTAAGCGTGTTATCAGAGGATCATGATCAAGCTTAATATTGGCGATTCTTTTTGACTTAGGTATGCATAATGGAATTATTTCGAGTTAGCCGAAATGTTTGGGGACAGGAAATACTTCAGGGTATGTCTTGGGAGCTACTGCCGATCTTTTTTGGGGCTGGTTTATTGTTTATTGTTGCACACTTGTTGTACTGCTCGTTTTTATCACCCAAGCAGAAATAAAGTAGTGAGCATTGGTGATCAAGGTAGTGCTACTCAAAGCGCTACGAGTAAATTAATTAGACATTCACTTGTTGATCGGTTGTTTCACTGGGGTATGGCTCTTGCGATTTTCATACTTTTGGGTACAGCATTTTTGCCTATTCTTGGTTGGAATTTTGCATGGGTTGATGCTCACTGGATTACTGGGGTTATTCTCACACTGCTAATTGCTTTTCATATAGTGCGGTCAACTTTTTGGCAGGATTTGAGTTCCATGTGGATTTGCATGAAAGATTTTCGGAATGCAGTTCAATTTGCACGATGGAATCTGAGAATTTCGCAAAAGAAGCCAGGATTGTCTGGGAAGTATTCGTTAGCCCAGAAACTCATACATTTATTGTTTACGCTAGTGGTTAGTGTCACCATAATTACTGGATGCTTGATGCTTGCGAAAATAGATACGCCTTGGTGGGAACGTAATCCCTATTGGTTTGGCGAAGATACTTGGGGTGTGATTTATGTTTTACATGATCTGTCTGCGCTTTTATTGGTGACAATGATCATGGTTCATGTCTATTTTGCTTTACGCCCCGAAAAACTACATTTTACGCGTTCAATGATACTAGGATGGATTACAAGAAATGAGTATCAAAAGTATCATGATCCAAATCGTTGGAGAATCGATACCTGATTTTTATCGATACATCGATAATGAATTAGAAACAGGGAGTAAAAGATTTGAATTTAAATGAACGAATTGATGCTATTGAGTCAGGTTATGAATTTATGCTTGCTTATGCCGCTCAGGGGCGGGACACGGATAAAGACTCAAGTGGATCCGGTTCGGGTTTCCAGCTAAGAGAGTTTCTAGAAAAAATGGAAATAGCCCTTGATGGATTAGGCATGGAAATAAAAAAAGCAGCGAAGCAGCAGGCTTCCGATCTTGACCATTCAATTGCGTTTTTGGATGCTATTGAAGAGGATGCAAATAAGGCACTTGGGCTTATACGGTTACTTAGGGCGCAAGCGGATATAAGTTCTATGCTCATAGATAATTCTAATGCATCTATTCATTTGAGAGCCTTGTTAACTGACTTATTCATCATTGATGAGGCCTTTAAGTTATAAATAGACAATAAAAAAAGCGGTCTTACGGCCGTGTTTTAGTGGGATTTTTGGAAAGGTCTGCTTGTCCCAGACTCTATGCTCTTTGGTGGTCCACAAACAGTAATGAGAAATGCGGCGTGGAGCCACTTTCTGCGGTACACTGGAGTACATAGATAAAACGTGATCCACTAAAAAGGGGACAGACTAAAATGATACGAACATCTTTGGTGTTATTAATTCTATGTGCCGCCCCAATCATATTTGCTCAAGATTTTTCTGAGGTTGAAATAAGAACTACCCAACTCGCAGATGGGCTTTACATGATGGAAGGGGCTGGTGGTAATTTGGCAGTATCTATTGGTTCAGATGGTGTTTTTATGGTTGATGATCAGTATGCACCACTTAGCGATAAAATTATGGCTGCTATCGGCGAGTTAACTGATGCAGAAGTTGAGTTTCTAGTTAATACGCATTGGCATCTTGACCACACAGGTGGTAATGAAGCATTTGGAAATACCGGGGCTATTATTGTATCTCACGACAATACACGAGTTAGGATGACAGAAGAGCAATTAAGACAGATTTTTGATATGACCTATCCGCCAAGACCTGAAGATGCTTTGCCTGTAATTACTTTCGATGATGAAATGACATTTCATTGGAATGGCGAGACTATTCGTGCGTTTCATGTGGATCCTGCGCATACAGATGGCGATGTCATTTTGCACTTTGAGAATGCCGATGTCTTTCATATGGGAGATACTTTCTTAAACTCGTTTTATCCGTTTATCGACGTTGATAGCAATGGAGATATAGATGGAATTATTGCAGCGGGATATCGAGTGCTTTCTATGGCAAACCCAGAATCACAAATTATTCCTGGTCATGGGGCTCTAGCTACAGCAGAGGATTTGCATGAGTGGTTGAGAGTTTTGCGAATTACACGGGAAAGTATGCAAAAACTTATTGATGATGGATTGACAGAAGATGAAGCTTTTGCGGCTCGACCAACGGCAGAATTTGATGAGACTCATGGTGGAGGCTTTATGAGTCCCGAGAGTTACAATCGTCTTCTGTACCAAAGCCTTAGTAGATAGAAATTCTTTTTATATCGAAAAATGTTCCATGCTTTGCAAGGGCGGTCTTTTTTTATAGAAAAACTAAATAAATTTTAGAAATAGATTTTTAACTAGTCGGTGCTTATATAATGTCAAAACCTGAGTATGAACCCCGAATTACACCCCCTTTAAGTACGGATTTAGATGATGATCAGAGGCGTGTGTACGACGCGATTACAGCAGGACCAAGAGGAGAAGTCGTTGGTCCTTTAGGCGTTTGGTTGTGGCGTCCTGAATTGGCTGATAGAGCACAACGTCTTGGAGAGTACGCACGATATAACACAGGCTTGCCTCCAAAACTTTCTGAGCTAGCTATTCTTGTAGTAGCTAGGTATTGGGGTTCAGAATTCGAATGGTGTGTACATAAAAAAATTGCTTTAAAAGCTGGCCTTTGTTCCGAAGCGGTGGAAAGTATTCGGTCTGGTGGGACACCTATATTCGCTGAAAAAGATCAATCTGTTGTTTATGAATTCAGCTGTACACTGCTGAAGAATAAAGCAATTGATGATGACCTGTATGCTCGTACGGTAGATGTTATAGGTGAGGCGAGTACTATAGATCTGGTTGGAATCCTTGGCTACTACTCATTAATATCATTAACAATCAATGCATTCAGAGTTCCTTTGCCAACTGGTTCTCAGCCTGAGCTTTAGCCAAATTTTTATCTATTAATTACTGCAGAGTCCCTTTCCTTAGAAACTCTCCCCGCCCTGCAGTTTTGACCGTGGTTTCCTGAATTTTAGAATTTCTTAAAAACATTAATGGAACATCTACGCCAGCATTACCCAAGCTCCAGACTGTACGAAACATGTAAGATAAGTTGTGAACCGGCTCATCATTGACTCTGATAATTATATCGCCAGGACGTAACCCGGCTTTGTCTGCTGGACAGTCTCGATATACACCCACAACAGTAAGTTCTTCGCTACTATCATGTAGTAAAATTCCTAGCCAAGGTCGTGGTGGTTCTATACGTCGACCTTTTGTGCAAATTTCATTTATGACTGGCATTAGCAAATCAATGGGAATGAACATGTTTACAGTTTTTTTAGATTCGTTTACATGAAAACCCTGAATAACTAGCGAACCAACACCACATAATTCTCCTTTTGTATTAATCAAAGCCGCACCAGACCAATTTTCACAAGGTGGCGCCACGAAAATTGCTTCATCAAGTACGTATTCCCAACGACCTGCAAATTCTTCTTTCGCAAGCACATGACCTTTAATAACTTTTGAATCATTTTGTTGGCTAAATATAGTGGACACTTCATCACCAATATCTAGGGAACTTGAATCTCCCACCTGCACTGTAGAACCAGCTAGTGGCATCATTGGTTTGATTAAGGCAAGACCACTACGAAAATCATTTCCAACTATGTAACCTGGGACAGCACAACCATCGTTAGAAGAAATCCAAATTGTTTCAGCTTCATTAATTAGGTATCCAACTGTGACGATGAGCCCATCTTCACGTAAGCGAATTCCATTGCCAGTTCGCTCAGTCCCAAGTAGTCCTGCAGTCATAGATTCTTCTGGTACTTCTGATCTTATCGACACAATTGCTTCGAGAGCTAAATTGAGTGATGATTTTTGTGAGGGATCAGTTTGTGATTGGGTATTCATCTATGTTGTCTATAATTTCATTGACTCTTGCGAGAAGTTGGCTGGTACGTTCTTCTTCTTCGATTTGCAACCCGCTTCTTAATATATCAGCGATGCTCAGAAGATTTTGTCTCATTAGAAGCAAATCTTGGATTGAGAGATTGTACTCTTCTTCCTCGGAATCAGTGAGATTATTGCTAAGCAATGTTGTTATATACCTTGCTGATTCTAATACTTTATGATCATCGTCAAGCTTTGCTGCACTGATCATGCGGAGCCAGTGAAGACGTTGGTCAGGTTCCAAGACAATTGCCCGTTCTAAGAGACGCAATGCATTAAAAGCATAGTTGGTTTCATCTTCTGAAACCATAGTACGCCATCCAGCTCTTAGTTGAGATGATTCGGGATACCAGGCATCTGTTATCTCAGTTCTTGCCAGTTCGGCATCAAGTCCAGCTAATGATTGCCAGTCTTGGTTTTGACTATAAGCCCAGCCCTCTATTACAGCTCTGGCCGATCCTGTTATTTCGTCAGCAGCTCTCTGGATATCTTCTGGGATATCCTCAGTGCCAATAATACCTAGCCAGTTTTTCACAAAATTATAACGAGCCTGTATGTTTCTAGGGTTGGCATCAATAGCCCTTAGATACATCTGATTTGCAAGTTCAATGTCAGAACTAGACTCATAAAGAATTCCTTGTAATTCTAGTTGGTTAGATACGTCGGTGATGGTTTGAATGAGACTCTCAAGTCTTTCATATTGCCCAAGTTGTAATATTTGACGTCCAAGGTAGCCATAATCTATTTCAAATCTTAAATCTGTATGAATCCAACTATCAACTTGCAAAAGTGGGTCATAGGGTTTCATTAATTGAGCCAATTCAGGCAACAAAAGACCATTAGCTCTAGCATTGCTATGGGTTGCCATCAGGTTGTAGTTATCAGTGGTAAGAGGCGCACTGTGAGCAAATGCGCGAATCCCTGCTTCATCCATAGATAAGGCCGCGATGAAGTCTTCAACACTGTTCATGCCCAGTCGACTATAGTGCATTACATCCGTAGTTAATGGTTGACCACTACTTATCAAATGTCTTTCAAGATCAAGTGATTCATCTGAAGCTAGAAAAATAAGAACTTGTGCTGCAGGTTGATATAGTCGGACATTCTCAAATTCGGCTAGTAATGTTGCAGCCAGTGTTCTAAGTAATTGTTCGTTAATAAATTCAGAATTCATCCATTGAACAAAGACGCCATCATTGTTCAGATGAGTTTTGGCATCAGCTATGAATTCTTTAGTGAAGAGATGCGATGCTCCAGCCGTCCATGGGTGTGACGGCTGAGAAATAATTGCATCATATGTTTTATTTGTTAGTCGAAGGGCATTTCTAGCATCATTTATAATGACATTAAATCTATGATCTTCGAGCGGATCTATATTTCTTGCTCCTTTTAAACGCCTATTTGCTTCTATTACCTCAGGCTCTATCTCAATGACGTCGATTCTTTCAACTGAGCTTGGGACACCTTCTAAAGCAACCCCTCCGCCGAATCCTACAACCAGCATATCGGTTGTTTGAGGCCTAGCTACTACCGAAAGTGCTGTAAGCCATTTTTCTGGATCCTGAAACGGAGGAGAACCTTTAGCTGCTATAGATGCTTCAGGTAAGCCGTTTGTGCGCAAATAATAGTAACCATCTTCCTCAACTAACAATACAGTAGATGATCGTCCAACCCCGTAATAGATTTCCTGCGGTTCGCGAAGATAGTCAAAAATAAAACCGGTACTAGATATAACAGAGATGGGCCGAGATGGGTTGTAAAATAAAATAGCTGATACAAGGAGCATTCCAGTTGCTCCTAAGTAGATAAGTTTTGGTTTTGACAATGTGGAAAAGCCCCATAAAGCAAGACCAAAATTGCAGATAATAGCTATTCGTATTGTTCCTTCAAATCCTAAGTTTGGAATTAGGTAGAAGCCCGCAAAAATCGCACCGATTATTGCGCCTACAGTATTCCATGTGTAAGTGATAGCAGTGCTTGGCATCACTTGTTTTTCGGTTTTAGCTAATACACGAATAGCAAGTGGTAGAGTTGCTCCTATAAAAATTGTTGCAGGGAGCATTACTAGCGAAGCATAAAGAGCAAGCTGATAATTACCCGAGTCACTAGGTATGAGCGGAACCATCCATCTGTACACAGCAATAGATAATATTGCTACCAAAATTTGACTAAACGAAAAGGCTATTATTGCGCGTTCTCGAGTAATTCCTATTTTTCCTGATAAACCTCCGCCAATTGCGATACCACTTAAAAAGGCCGCAAGCATTGTAGCGAATGCATAAATGCTGCCACCCAATACATGAGACAACATGCGTGTCCATAATATTTCATAGACAAAAGAAAGCGAACCTGACAGGAGTATTAAGGGCAGAATCCAGGAGTCATTAGAATAAAATACGTTTTTTAATTTAGTTTTGGCTGTTAGTTTCGGATTAAAAAGAGGTTGTACGCATTGTTTGTAGAAACCAAGAGGTTTTTGCGTATCCTTTTGCGTAAGTTCGTAGTTGAATTTAGAACGGGTAGCTAGAAAAGAAGCAATTACAAATACAGCTGCGTTTATTGAAACTCCAACCAAAATAGTCCCGTTCAAACCAAAGGTAGGCAGCAGAATGAATGCTGCTACTACCGTTCCAATCACAGCTCCCAATGTATTAGAACCATAAAGCAAAGCAACCCTAGGACCTAGGTGATCATTATTTCTTACCGCATGACGTGTTAGTAGAGGGAGAGTAGCTCCCATAAAACCAGTTGGTAATGCAAGCACCATAAAAGTGGTTAAAAGATAAAAAAGTGTTTGTCCAATTTCGTTTCCATGTGGAGGGTTGGGCTGATCACCAAGAAAAGTTGTGTAGAAATTTCTTGCAATAAACAGAAGAAATGGCACAGATAGAGCAGATAGGGCAATACCCATTTCCAATAGACCATAGACCAAAACAGGCCTTTTGATTCTTGATGAATACTGACCTGCTATTGCTGCACCAGCGGCTAGGCCAGCCATATAGGCTGCTAGCACAGTTGCGACAGCTATCTCACTAGTTCCAAAAACTAGTGAAAATTGTCTTAGCCACGCTGTTTGGTAAAGAAGCGCTGCAAATCCTGATAAAACGAAGCAAAAAACAACAGCTAAAAGCGCAATTGCATTTCCCTGATTATTGGATAAAGAGGATTTCGACATTTTTTTTGTTTTACTAGTTTTACTATCTGCCATCTATAAGCCTAAAGAGTATATGCAGTATTTGTTTTTTAAATCTAACAGATCAATGATATTTCCTATATCAGCGTCAGCGTTTTAGAATCGCCCACCATCGTGCAATGTTCAACAAGCTGGCTAGTGAGCCTGCAACGTAGGTTAGTGCTGCTGCAGTTAAAAGTGTTCTTGCGCCAGTTTCATCTCCTTGATGTAAAAGTTTCTTTGATGAAAGTAATGGCAGGGCTCTCCTAAAGCTTGCATCAAACTCTGTAGGTAAAGTTAGAAAATGAACCGCAACTCCTGATCCCAGGGTAAGAAAGCCTCCAAGTAACATAATTATTCCAACACTGGGCGCGCGTGTTAAGGCCGCGGTAAAAGGAGCTACCATAAGTATTCCAGCACCAATTTTTTCTACGGGGCCAACCCATTTTACTAGTTTTGTTCGCCATTTTAGAGGTTTAAAACCTTTAGCATCCTGTATGGCATGACCGACTTCGTGTGCTGCAATAGTGATGGCAGCAAGTGAGTGCCCATTAAAATTTGCTTCTGTTAAACGCACTGCTTTTTTTATAGGGTCATAGTGGTCGCCTACATTAGTTATTTCGGTTTTTACTTGTTCTAGGTTGAGGGTATCAAGTAGGTAGCGGGATAATTCTCCGCCACTTTGAGAGTAGCGATTTACAGGTCGACTGTACCTCGCAATTACAGCCTTAACCCACAAACCTGGGCCAACTGTTAGAATCAAGAGCCCTAAAAATAAAATAATAATATGCATCTGCGAAGTGAGTTATCTGGGTTTTTTTGAAGCATTTGGTTTGTTTGGTACAAGCTGCTTGAATAAGCTTGACTCTCTCTTAAAAAAACCCTCTGTATGAAAAGAGTCAGCAAGTTTTAATAATTCATAATCAAGATGATGGCATAGTTCATGCAAAAAGGTTCGCAAAAATGTTCTAAAGGCCACGACTTTTTTTTGTTGCGCAGTTCTCATCCATAAAGTTATACGCGCTCTACATTTTCCATCCCGAGGTTCATAGAGTCCTTGTAGTTCTCCCCATTCATTGCTTGGCCGGTTGGTAAGCAATTTTATATTTACAGAGGGTGCCGCTAGTTCATTTAGCATTTTTTGTGCTAGTTTTTTAAGAGTTCTTTGTATCTTGGTTTTATTTTCTTCTGTGAGTGCTAGCTTGAGATCATTAACAATAGGTATGAGATGTTTGTTGTTTGGTAGAGAAATGGCTGTAATTTTGTCACTATGACGATAAATCGTCTTATCTTTAGCCGTTAGGTTCGAGTAATAGGCGTATTGCATTCCAAAGAAGTGTCTATGGTAGCGTTAATGATACTAGTTTTTTGTTGGGGCTCATCAATTTGACACTAATCTCGGTTTCATAGTGTTGCAGTTCATCCCAAATTCTTAATGGTTCCTGTGCAAAAACAAAATCAGTTGTTGCTTGAACTACTTTCCATTGTCCTGCAGCAAGTTCCCGATTAAGTTGCCTAACTTCCCAACTCGCATGGCCCGCAAAAAGCCGAAGGTTTGTGTCGCTATTTTTCATTTGAATTATATTTTGTAGTACGGTTGGGTCTGTACTCATATAAACATTATCAAATACAGAATCCACACCCGGTATTTCAATATCATTATCATTGAATAACGCTAAAACATTAGTTCGGGCCATTGGTCCACCAACAAATATGGATCCGTTATATTCCTCCATGAAAGTCATATTTGGAAAGACCGTTGAGGGTACAACCCAAGTTGGGCGATTTATTGCTACACCTAGTACCCCTTGAGGCTCATGGTGAACTAAAAGTATTACAGTTTTTGAAAATCGAGAATCACGCATATCTTCAGTTGCCACTAATAGCATTCCCTTAGCTGGCATCTGCGCAAAAATAGGGTTAGAAATAAGAACTATAAGAATGAATAAACGAGTTGCTGTCATAACTGAGCATGCTTTTTTGTTAAATGTCCACATTAAATCAGGGATATTATGGCGCTAGATGAAGAAAAAATCATATGAAAAATAATTTGCAAGCTTATCCTGGAAATTTTGGTTATCGAATGCCAGCAGAGTGGGAAAGGCATGAGGCGACTTGGTTATCCTGGCCACATAATCAAGAGACATGGCCAGAACTTTTACCCGCCGTTGAAAAAGAAATGGTGTCACTTGTTTCAGCTCTGACGCAAAGTGAAGCAGTACGTATAAATGTATTAGATGAAAAGCATGAGGAACATGTTTGGAGACTATTGTCTAATCAAGTACCTGGAGAATCCGTTCATTTTTGCTATTTGCCTACTAATGACGCTTGGTGTCGTGATTGCGGGGCAATATTTGTCACGAATCATGCTTGCAAGGAACAGATGTTAGCATTGAAATTTAGGTATAACGCTTGGGGAGGAAAATATCTGCCATACAATTTAGATCAAGTCGTTGCTGACTCAATGGCAAAGATTCTTTCAGTTCCAGTGTTTGAATCTGAGTTGTACCTAGAGGGAGGTGCATTTGATGTTAATGGTTCAAACGTACTAATGACCACAGAAAATTGCGTATTAAAGCGCAATCCTAAATATAGCCGTAATGAATTAGAAAAAAAATTAAAAAATACTTTTGGCGTTAGGCAAATTATTTGGCTAGAAGGGGGGATAGAGGGTGATGATACAGATGGACATGTTGATCAATTTGCAAGGTTTGTTGATAGAGATATCGTTTTGATTGCATCTGAGGGCGATAATGCCGATCCCAACTATTTGCCACTTAAGAAAAATAGAGAGAAGTTGATCAATATAAGACTGACTGATGAAGAAGAAGCTGTAAGTGTAGTGGAGCTGCCAATGCCAGATCCAATTTATTATCGAGGCAAACGTTTACCGGCTAGTTATGCTAATTTTTATATAGCTAATGAGCACGTACTCGTACCTGCATTTGGGTGCCCACAAGATAATCTTGCTCGCAAGATTTTAGAAGATTTATTTGCCAGTCGAGATGTTATTTCAATTGACTGCCGTTCGATAGTGGCTGGTTTAGGAGCGATACACTGTCTAACACAACAGATTCCTTACATAAGCGTAAACTATTGATTAATAGATGGTCTAAGGAAAAGGACGCATGGGGCCTATAAGCAAATTCATTAAGCACCACTACCGTCACTTTAATAGTGCAGCTTTACTAGATGCCGCTAAGGGATATGTGTCGTTTCTTGGACGTGGAGGTTCTATGTTAGTAACTCTTGGGGGTGCTATGAGTACAGCCGAGATTGGGCTTAGCCTTGCGGAAATGATAAGGAAACGCAAGGTACATGCCATATGTTGTACTGGCGCAAATCTTGAGGAAGATCTATTTCATCTTGTAGCAAAGGATCATTATGTGCGTATCCCAAACTATCGCCATATATCCCCAGAACAAGAGGAATCGTTACTTAAGAAAAAGCTTAACCGAGTGACAGATACTTGCATACCTGAATATGAAGCCATGCGAAAAGTGGAATCAATTATTGCACAAAAGTGGGTTGCTGCAGATGATGCTGGAAAAAGGTATTTCCCGCATGAGTTTCTATATCAGGCTTTAGACAGCGGAGTTTTTGAGAAATACTTCCAAAAGGATTCTGCTGATAGTTGGTTAGTGGCGGCTAGTGAACTAAATCTTCCGCTTTTTGTTCCAGGTTGGGAGGATTCAACACTTGGAAACATGTACGCTGCTCGTTGTATTAGTGGAGAATTGAGAAATGTGGGCCCAGTTCGATCTGGTATTGAGTACATGGTTGAGATGGCGAAATGGTATGAGCAAGGCAGTGAGAACGGTCCCTTAGGTTTTTTTCAGGTCGGAGGCGGCATTTCAGGGGATTTTCCTATTTGTGTTGTTCCTATGTTAGATCAAGATCTTCAAAAAAAAGGAATTAGAAAGTGGGGGTATTATTGTCAAATAAGTGATTCAACAACCAGCTACGGCTCATATTCAGGAGCTGTGCCATCAGAGAAAATTAGTTGGGGTAAGTTGTCTACTGACACGCCTAGTTTTGTTATTGAATCAGATGCAACGATTGTTGCACCCTTGATATTCGCCTTTGTTTTGGGCCAATAAGTGTGTCTGAATCTTTAAGCATTCCAATTAGGAAAACTAACTGGTCCATTTTGGATTCAGAAGATCTCTATCGAGTAGCATCTTGGGGCCAACCTTATTTTTTTATTAATAATGAAGGGCGTTTATCTGTTCGGCCCAAAGATAAGTCCTCTGTATCAATTGATATTGTATCGGTGATTGAAAAATTACAAAAACAGGGGGTCTTGTTGCCGGTTCTTGTTCGTTTTCCAGAACTTTTAATTTCTCAAGTAAAACGTCTTAATGAAGCGTTTGGGTCTGCAATTCTTGAATCAGGTTATGGTGGTTCATATCAGGGAGTATACCCAATAAAAGTTAATCAAATACAAGAGGTTGTAGATACAATTCTGCAAGCAGGCCGTAATTATCAGATGGGCTTGGAGTGTGGATCAAAAGCTGAGTTCTTAGCCGCTTTGTCTTATTTGCATGATGATCAGACTCTACTTATATGTAATGGCATAAAAGATCGCGCAATGTTAGAGCTGATGATTGAGGCTCAAAAATTGGGGAAAAAAGTGATACCTGTTCTTGAAAAGACTCAGGAATACGCAGAATTAAAATCGATTATTTGGAGAACAAAATATTCTCCTGTACTTGGCGCGCGATTGCGATTGGGTGCAGAAGGATCTGGCAGGTGGGCAGAGTGTTCTGGGTTGAGATCAAAGTTTGGATTATCAGTATCAGAATTGATATGTTTAGTTGATGAGCTAAAATTATTAAATCTACAAGACAAAATGCAATTACTGCATTGTCATTTAGGCAGTCAAATTGCAGATATTTACAAATTAAAAAGTGCCGTTCGTGAATTTACACAGATTTACGCATCGCTAGTAAATAAAGGGATTGGCATAAAATATTTAGATGTTGGTGGTGGCCTTGGTGTTAATTATGAAGAAAACAAAATTAATTCTGAGGGGGGGGTAAATTATGATTTGCACCAATATGCAAATGTTATTGTCTCAACTGTTCAAGCCGTTTGTGATGAGCAAGGAGTTCAGGAACCTGTTTTAATCACGGAAAGTGGCCGAGCTATTACAGCCTATCATGCAGTTTTAGTTGTGCCTGTTTTAGGCATGCAAGATAGAGAAAAATGGATTAAAGGCATGATCATGCCTGATGATGCACATCAGGATTCTCAGGCTTTATTTAATATGATGCGTTACGCCAGAGAGGTATCAACAAAAGAAGCACTAGCATTATTTTCTCATGCTAAAGAATTACACAAGCGTATTAGAAATGCTTTCTCTCTAGGTTTTATATCATTAAATGAGCATGCGATTATGGATCATGCTTTTTGGGAAGTGTGTAGTTCTATTCGTAATACGCTGAGTAACGATCAGGATTGTGATGAAATGCCAGAATTAATTGAACTAGAGAATCTTCTGGCCCATCAGTATATATGTGATTTTTCTGTTTTTAGGTCTATGCCAGATCATTGGGCAATCGGTCAAACTTTTCCAGTAATGCCAATTGAGCGTTTAGAACAACCTCCAACCGATAGTGCCGTATTAATGGATTTGACTTGCGATTCAGATGGTCAAATTACTCATTATGTTTCTTCTAGACCTAATAAATCCGTACTTCCCGTCCATTCTTTTATCCCGGGTCAGCGAAATTATATGGGGGTTTTTCTGCTAGGAGCATATGAGGATAGTATGGGAGATGCGCACAATCTGTTTGGCAAAGTAGGTGAAGCATATGTTTATTCTAATTTAGAAAATAAAAACAATTTTAAAATAGAAAAATTTATACAAGAAACTACTGTTCAAGAAATCCTTGAGCAACTTCAGTATTTTTCAGATGACCTTAGAAGGAGAATGAGTGAAATAGTTCGCAAAAAAACCCAATCTGGGGAAATAAGTTCAGAGACTGGCAGAGCGATTTTGGAAAAGTATATGACATGTTTACAAAAGGGCACGTACTGTGATTCTGAGGCATTAGGACAGGACATGAGCTAATGAATGATTTGGCATCAAGTACAAGCGTTAGAGTTAGCGTTGTTCAAATGCAGATGATGAAAGACAAAAAAGAAAATTTAGACCATGCATTAAGTTTGGTTTCAAAAGCAGTAAACGAGCAAGGCGCACAATTAGTTTGTTTGCCTGAATTATTTACATGTATGTACTTTTGCCAGACAAAAGATATAAAAAATTTTGAGATGGCTGAGGCCGTTCCAGGACCAATAACATTTGCTTTAGAGGAATTGGCAAATAAGCTGGAGGTTACCCTAGTAACAAGCATTTTTGAGCGACGAATTCATGGTGTTTACCACAATACCGCGGTGGTCATTGATGGTAAGAAAGGCTATTTAGGTAAATATCGAAAAATGCATATCCCAGATGAGCTTGGTTACGAGGAAAAATTCTATTTTGCCCCAGGGGATCTAGGTTTTAAGTCATTTAATACTTCAATTGGTGAATGTGGAGCCTTAGTTTGTTGGGACCAGTGGTATCCTGAAGCGGCAAGACTAACAGTACTTGATGGCGCTCAAATTTTGATTTATCCAACATCTATTGGTTGGCATCCTGAAGAAAAAGATACCTTGGGCCCATCTCAGATTGAGGCATGGGAGGTTGTGCAAAGGGGTCATGCAATTAGTAATGGATGTTTTGTTGTCGTTTCTAACCGTGTTGGGTTTGAGGAGCATCCGACGAAAAAAACTGGAATTGAGTTTTGGGGTCAGAGTTTTATTGTTGCGCCAGATGGAAGGATATTGAATAGGGCGTCTTCTACCGACACAGAGATAATCACAGTAGATTTGGATTTGTCAGAAGTTGAGGAGGCTCGAACAAGTTGGCCTTTTATGCGAGATCGGCGTGTTGATGCTTATGGAGATCTTGCTCAAAGGAGCACTGACTAGAATGGTGCAGTATGAATTCTTTAGCGTCTTAGTCAGTCATAGATGTAAAAATGAGACTTACTAATGAGCAAAGACTGTATCCGTATTCGCGGGGCTCGTCAGAATAATCTAAAAAATTTAAATCTGGATTTGCCGCTCAATGAGTTTATTGTAATTACTGGAGTGAGCGGATCTGGAAAATCTTCACTTGCTTTTGACACTATTTATTCTGAAGGACAACGTCGATACGTGGAAACATTTTCTCCATATGCACGTCAGTTTCTTGATCGAATGGATAAATCTCAAACAGATAGTATAGAGGGGATACCACCGTCTATAGCAATTGATCAAACCAACCCTGTTAGAACTTCTCGGTCAACTGTGGGAACAATGACTGAGATTAATGATCATTTGAAATTGTTTTTTTCCCGCTTTTCCAATTTATATTGCAAAGGTTGTGGGGCTAAAGTTTCTAAGGACACACCTGAAAGCATATATGAGTTCTTAGATAAGGTTTTTAAAGCCGAAAAAGAGAAATATCCAACAGTAGCTGTCATTTTTGCAGTTACTATCCCTGATAATTTTTCTCAAAGTGAGGTTGAAAAGTATTTGGTTTCTCAAGGGTATACAAAGGTCTACTCAAAAACATCTAAAAAAATAGAAGTGCTTCAAGATCGGCTCCAGTTCAGTAGCTCTAATCGTGCAAGAATGCTTGAGGATTTAGAGGAAGCTGTGAAGCATGGTCGAGGTTATGTAACCGTGTGTTGTCTTAGTGATCCCAATAAAACCTATAAATTTTCTTCTTATTTACATTGTGCTAATTGTGATATTTCTTATGAGAAACTTTCTGCCAGTAGTTTTTCTTTTAATTCAGCTTTAGGCGCGTGCTCTACATGCCGTGGATTCGGACGCACAATGGGCATTGATTGTCATCTTGTCATTCCTGATGAGAATAAATCTCTTCTTGATGGTGCAATCAAGCCATTACAAAGCAAGAGCTATAAAAAGCGCCATCAAAATCTTATCGATCTGGCACTTCGTAAAGGTATTCCGATAGATATTCCTTGGGCTGAACTAAGCCTAGAACACAAAGAATGGGTTTGGAAGGGAGAGGGTATAGAACGTAAGGGTCTGTGGTATGGTCTTGACCGTTTTTTCTCATGGCTTGAAAAGAAAAGTTATCGAATGCATATTCGTGTGCTTCTATCAAAGTATAGATCGTATGACTTATGCTCAGATTGCCAAGGATCTAGATTAAAGCCGGAATCATTGCTTTGGCGGCTGGGGTCTTCATCAGATGCCGATAGTCTAGTCTCGGCATCTAAAAGATTTAAACATTCTGTTCTCAAGATTGATGATAAAGCATTTTGTAAATTACCTGGACTAACAATACATGACATTATGCTGATGCCGCTAAGTTCAGTTAATGACTTTTTTTCAGGTTTAAAATTACCGGATGCAACTGATGAAGCATCTCAACTTCTCCTCCAAGAAATCCGTAGACGTTTAGAGTTTTTAAATGATGTGGGTTTGGGTTATCTCACTTTGGAAAGACAGTCCAGAACACTATCAGGTGGAGAAATACAAAGAATTAACTTAACAACTGCTTTGGGAACCTCGTTAGTCAATGCCCTTTTTGTCTTGGATGAGCCTAGTGTTGGTCTTCATCCTAGAGATATGAGTCGTGTTGTAAGTATTCTTCATAAATTGCGCGATGCAGGAAATACTCTGGTAGTAGTTGAGCATGACCCTCAGGTGATGTTGGCGGGAGATAAGATCTTAGATCTAGGTCCTGGTCCAGGCTCTAAGGGTGGCGAAGTAATTTTTTATGGCACCCCACATGACTTGCTTCAAGACAAGCGCTCAGTAACCGCAAAATTTTTACGTAAAAGCAGAAGTATGGGTCAATCTGGCTCAAGGGTAGTTGATAATCAGTGCTCCTGGATAAAATTATATGGAGTTACCCAACATAATTTAAAAAATATAGATATTCGTATTCCATTAGAACGATTGGTCTGTGTTACTGGAGTTAGTGGTAGCGGAAAGACAACACTTGTTCAGCATGTTTTATTCAATGCCTTAGTAAAACTTAAAGGTACGCCAAAGGATATACCTGGAGAACATAGAAAGATCCTAGGTCATGAGAATGTTGATGCAACTGTTTTGGTGGATCAGGCCCCAATTGGGCGAACCACACGTTCTAATCCAGCAAGTTTTGTAGGGGCTCTGGATGGGATACGTAAATTATTTGCTTCAGAGCCAATATCTTATGAGCGCGGATATACAGCAGGAACATTTAGCTTTAATTCTGGTGATGGTCGGTGTCCTACGTGTTCAGGGAATGGTTTTGAACATATTGAAATGCAGTTTTTGAGTGATGTTTATATCCGTTGTGGAGACTGTAATGGAGAACGCTTTAGACCCGAGATTTTAGATATACATATCCAGAGCGCTAACACTCACCAATCAAAATCTATCTCTGAGGTCTTGCAAATGACAGTTTCTGAAGCTTTAGAGTTTTTTGATAAAAACTCTGCTGTAAGCAGAGCATTAACTTTCCTAGAATTGGTGGGTTTGGATTACATCAAATTAGGACAACCTGTTCCAACTCTATCTGGAGGGGAGTCGCAAAGGCTGAAATTGGCAAGTCATCTAGCAAAGTCTGGTAGGAGATCTCAGGGAACAACCTTGTTCATTTTTGATGAGCCAACAACTGGCCTGCATTTCTCTGATATTGAGAAATTGCTCAAGGCTTTTTCTGTCCTCATTTCTAAGGGTCATTCTGTTCTGGTTATTGAGCATAATCTGGATGTCATTAGTAATTCTGACTGGATTATCGATCTTGGCCCTGAAGGCGGAGCGGCTGGGGGGAATATAGTTTTCACAGGTACACTCAATGAAATAATTAATGTCTCTAATAGCTATACGGGACAAGCGCTTGCAAACAGTTTCCAACATAAAAAAAAGGTTGCTGCAATACCTTTGAAATCTTTGGGTAATGACTCTTCAGGCAGCATGATAGAAATTCTTAATGCAAGGGAAAATAATTTAAAGAATGTTGATGTCTTCATACCACGCGAACAGTTCACAGTAATTACAGGTGTCAGTGGTAGTGGTAAGAGTACAATTGCATTTGATATTCTTTTTTCAGAGGGACAGAGACGTTACTTAGAGTCCCTGAATGCATACGCACGTCAGTTCGTTCAGCCAGCAAGTCGCCCTGATGTTGATGCGGTTTTTGGTATCCCACCAACGGTGGCTATTGAGCAGCGAGTGAGTAGAGGAGGATGGAAAAGTACAGTAGCAACTTTAACTGAGGTTTATCATTTTTTGCGACTAGCTTTTGTAAAGCTAGGGACGCAGTATTGTCCTGATTGTGATGTTTCGATAAATGATCAAAGTCTAGAAAAAATAGTAACCGAAGTTTTATCTAAGTATAGAGAGAAAAAAGTTATTTTTCTCTCGCCCCTTGTGGCCGGGAGAAAAGGTTATTACACAGAACTAGCATCATGGGCATATAAAAAAGGATTTGCTTCATTACGTGTTGATGGAAGCTTTCTTCCTACAAGTGATTGGCCAAAATTAGATCGTTTTCGTGAGCATGATATAGAGCTTCCTTTAGGAGAGATAATGATTTTGCCTAAAAATGAAGCGGCTATTAGATCAGCCATAGAGCAAGGAATTAAGCATGGAGATGGAATGGTCAAGGTTTTTCCGATTGATGATCGAAAAAAAAGATCGGAGCTTTTTTCTACAAAGAGAGCTTGTCCAAAGTGTAACCGAAGTTTTAATACGTTAGATCCAAGATTTTTTTCATATAACTCTAAATATGGCTGGTGTCAAAATTGCTCTGGCACAGGGGTAGAGCCTGATGTGCAAAGTGTAGAAAGATATGAGGATGATTTAGATTTAGCTAATGCGGGTGGGTTAGATTTGGAGAAATGCTGTCTATGCTCAGGACATCGTTTAAAGCAAGAGTCACTCGCAGTTCGCTGGCAAGGAAAAAGCATTTCTGATTATACGGCCCTAACTGTAACAGATGCGCTTAACAATTTTGAAAATCAACAACTAAGTGATCGGGAATATCAGATTGCGGGGGATGTCTTTGCTGAGTTAAGGAGCCGATTAGAGTTTATGCAGCACGTTGGTCTTGGTTATCTTTCGCTTGATCGGGCTGCTCCAACACTTAGTGGTGGAGAAGCACAAAGAATTCGTCTTGCTGCCCAACTGGGCTCAAATCTCAAAGGCGTGTGCTATATCTTAGATGAACCAACAATTGGCCTACACCCTAGAGACAATATCTTGCTGCTTGATACTCTTAACAAGCTAACCACAGATGGAAATACAGTTGTTGTTGTTGAACACGATGAAGAAACTATAAGAAACGCTGATTACCTTATTGATCTTGGTCCAGAAGCTGGCATAAAGGGCGGAAAGGTAGTTGCAGCAGGAACATTACAGGATATTTTGAGTTCTTCTGATTCGGTTACTGGTCACTTAATAGCAAACCCTACGCAGCATCCGATAAAGGGAAAGCGAAGACAGACACAATCAAGTAAATTCGAACATATAAAGTTACTTGGTGTTAAAAAACATAATCTGTATGGGATAGATGTAGAAATTCCACTCCGTGCTTTGACTTGTGTTACTGGCGTGAGCGGAAGCGGGAAAAGCACGCTCATTCGTGATGTTTTATTTGAAAATCTTAAAAGGGTTTTGGCTCACCCTAAAGATAATAAAGCCATCATCAATTGTAAAAGTCTGGATGGATGGAATTCAGTAGATTCTATACTTGAAGTTGATCAGACGCCCATTGGTAAAACTCCTAGGTCTTGTCCTGCCACCTATATTGGTATTTGGGATGAAGTAAGAAAATTATTCTCACTTACCTCAGAGTCACGTATGAGAGGATACGGCCCAGGTAGGTTCTCATTTAATGTTGCAGGGGGGCGTTGTGATCATTGTGAAGGGCAGGGCTTAAAAAAAATAGCTATGAGTTTTCTTCCTGATGTTCGCCTATGCTGTGATCGATGTAATGGTGATCGATTCAACGAGGAAACTCTAGAGATAAAATATCGCGGACTTAATGTTGGTGAAGTGCTAAGGATGAGTGTTGATGAGGCGGTTGAGTTTTTTGTCGCTCAGCCCAAGATAGCGTATTCCATGCAACTCTTACAAGATGTAGGACTTGGCTATCTCTCGCTAGGTCAGCATAGTCCAACATTATCTGGTGGGGAGGCTCAGAGGATTAAGTTAGTAGCAGAATTAGCTAAGACTCGTCCCCGATTAGAACGTTTTGGTAAGCCTAACCATCATGTTCTCTATGTGTTGGATGAGCCTACTATTGGATTACATATGGCAGATGTTGAGAAATTAACGGAAGTTATGCACCGGTTAGTGGATGCTGGCAATACAGTTATCGTGATAGAACATAATCTAGATATAATTGCAGAAGCTGACTGGATAGTTGATATGGGCCCAGAGGGAGGTGACGCTGGTGGGAAAATTGTCGCTAACGGTTCTCCAGAGCAGATTATGCGTCGGAAGCGAGGCTCTCACACAGCAAAAGCGCTACTATCTTTTACAGAGCTACGTGGCTAATTTTTAATGTTGAAACCTAAATATATTGTGCTCTCTAATCTAGGACATGACTTAGTAGGCCATCTGCAAGTTTAGGCTCAAACCAAGTAGATTTTGGCGGCATAAGTTTTCCTGCATCAGCAACTGACATGAGTTGCTCCATAGAGGTTGGGTATAGAGAAAAAGCAGCTGCATATTGTTTAGAGAAAACAAGGCGTTCTAGCTCTTCAAGACCCCGAATTCCGCCAACAAAATCAAGTCGAGGATCAGTTCTGGGGTCTCCAACACCAAGTATTGGCGAGAGAATTCGGTCTTGTAGGAGACTTACATCCAGAGACGCTACAGGGTCATCCATCGGGAAAAGTTCACTGTGCATAGTAAGTTCATACCATTGATTAGCTATGCACATGCCAAAAACTCCAGGCCGATTCGGCTTTATTGGCTTTGCAGTAGGTTTTATATCAAATTCATCAGAAAGAATGCTCAACATCGTATTTATTGATAAACCATTCAGGTCAGTAACTACACGGTTATAGTCAAATATTTTCATTTCATCATGCGGAAATACAACAGTTAGGAAGTAGTTGAAACTGTCAGTAGCACAAGAGCTAGATGTTCTCAATTCCCCTGATACACGGGCAGCAGCTGCCGATCGATGATGCCCATCTGCAATGTAAATACAATGCATTTCTTCAAATGACGTGGTAATAGCCTCAACCATAGACAAATTGTCAACTTTCCAAATGGTATGTATTACGTCATGTTGGCCTTTTACCTCAAGTAAAGGGCTTGTTTTTTTTGCGGAAGCTAATAGATCTTTGAGTTTACTGTTAGCACGATTGACGGTAAGTACCGGGCCAGTCTGAGTGTTTAAACTAAGCATATTTTGAGTCCGATCGTCCTCTTTTAAAGGTCGGGTTAACTCATGTTTTTTTACTTGGTTATCATTGTATGAATCTACTGAAACCGTAAGAGCAATACCTGTTTGTTCATGTTGGCCCATTTTCATTTTGTAGATATAGTATGCGGGCTTCTCATCTCTAACTAATAATTTTTGGGTTATTAGTTTTTGCAAATTCTTTTTTGCCTCTGTATGTATTTTATTTGAATCCGAATGCACCCCTTTTGGGATGCCTGCTTCTGGGCGGGAAACACCTAGAAAACTATTTGGACTGGCATCAAGAATGGTTCGAGCCTCATCCTCGCTAACCACGTCATACGGTGGCGCAATTACACTTGAGGCGTATTGAGTATGAGGGCGCAGGGCAGAAAAAGGTTTAACAAATTTATACATATGGCAATTATAGTTCTTACACTATTAGGAGATCATGGTTAATTGAAACTTTTTAAAAAAAATAATCTAAAATAATGTTGCCTGTATTGTATTCTAAGTGCTTACTATTCACTTTGAGTTTTAGCGGCGTGCTTGGATACGTTTTGATTAGATAAATTTTTGCTTATGACCAAGATTGGAGATTGTAGATGTCCAAAACGATGGCACGAGAAGAGTTATTTCAATTAGTAGGTGAGGAATTAGGAACTTCTGACTGGTTTAAAATTGACCAAAGCCGTATTAATAAATTCGCTGATGTTACAGAAGATCATCAGTTTATACACGTTGATCCGGTCCGAGCGGCAGACTCCCCCTTTGGTACTACTATTGCTCACGGCATGTTGACACTTTCTTTGGTCGTGCATCTTTGTGAGAATTTTGTTCCATCAATTGATGGTGTGCACATGGTGGTTAATTATGGATTTGATCGTGTTCGTTTTGCTAATCCAGTAAAAGTTGATGGCCGGGTTCGCGCCGTTGTTATTCTTAAAGACGCAAAGGAGCGATCAGGACAGATTCTAGTTAAGGCAAAAATCACAATAGAAATAGAAAATGAGTCTAAACCTGCCCTTGTTGCAGAATGGCTGACGATGCATTTTTCTTAAACGAATTGTTTTATTAAGAAATTATTAATCAGTAAGAATGGTATTGATATGCAACGAGTACCTTTTTATCAGATTAACTCATTTACTACTGAGCAGTTTAGAGGTAATCCAGCAGTAGTAGTCCCTCTAGAACGATGGTTAAGCGATGATGAAATGCAAGCAATTGCTGTTGAAAATAATGTTGCCGAGACAACTTTTTTTGTGCCTACAAAAGATAAATATCAAATTAGATGGTTTACGCCTAAATTGGAGATTGACTTATGTGGCCATGCGACGTTAGCAGCCGCTTATGTGCTTTTTAGAGAATTAAATTTTAAAGGAAAAAAGATCACATTTCGATCGTTGAGTGGTGACTTGGTTGTTGAGGAAATTAATAACAAGTTTTCAATGAACTTTCCTAAATGGGAACTGATTCCCTTTAAGGGGTGTTCACAGGATTTAATTGATGCATTAGGTAAAGAACCAATTGAAGTTCTAATAACAGATCCACACAATAATTATTTTGTTTTATATGAAAGTGAGCAGGATATTCTTGAGCTAAATCCTGATTTTGAAATTTTGGGTAATCTTGATTCTCAGGGAGTGGTCGTAACTGCTCCTGGGGAAAACTCTGATTGCGTATCAAGATTCTTTGCACCAAGTCTGGGGATTTCTGAAGATCCAGCAACAGGTTCTGTGCACTGTGGGCTTGCGCCATTTTGGGGAGAGCGCTTAGCAAAGAATAATATCTATGCTAAGCAATTGTCTCAGCGTGGCGCAGAAATATTTTGTGCCATACGTGAAGATAGAGTGCTGATTTCGGGTTTTGCAGTAAAGTATCGAGACGGATGGATTGAGCTCTAGCTTATAGACATATTTTCAAGAAAAGCGGATGATTCTCAGGTCCTTATTGAATATCTATAAGATACATTTTGTTTGACGATTTTATACTAAAGCGCGTTTATTCATGAGTCTAATAATAGATCTTGGGTATCTGCTGGCTGCCATATTTATGTTGCCTTGGTTGATTTATAGGGCATTGGCTCGTGGGGATTGGAGAAGCATTCTATTTCGTTGTGGCCTTATTTTGCCTCCACCAGCTACGGCCTCTATTTGGTTGCATGGCTCTTCTGCTGGGGAAATTCTGTTGCTACAGCCATTAGTGCGTCGGATTGAAAAGGATTTTCCTAATAGCCCCATTGTTGTCAGTGCTTATTCGTCAACTGGTTTTACAACAGCTAAACAGGCTTTTCCTAAGCACAGAGTTTTCTTTTTTCCTTTAGATATTAGTTTTGTGGTGAGAAGATTTTTATGCTGGTTTGATCCAAAATTAGTAGTACTTATTGAATCTGATTTTTGGCCAAATTTTCTGTTAGCCGCTAAAGCAAAAAATATTCCGATTGCAGTTCTTAATGGAAAAATATCTGAACGATCATATCAACTTCATTCTAAAACTCGCATTGTTCCCATGCTGCTACGCCACTTGCCAATATTTGCAGTACAAAATGAACAGTATGCATCTCGGCTTTCAAGGCTAGGCATATCTTCTGAGTGCATCCATGTTACGGGGAATATGAAATATGATTTAGTTAGTCCAATAAGCTCCAACTTGGTTTTGAGTGAGCATCGTGTAACTCTTAATTATTCAAATACAGACCTTGTGATTATTGGTGGAAGTCTGCATGGCCAAGAAAATAATGTTCTTATTAAGGCTTTTGAGTCCCTTAAAAAAAACAACAAAAACATAGCTCTAATTATTGTTCCTCGTTATCCAATGGATGCTTTGCAGATAAATGAGAGCCTTAAGGAAAAAGGCAAGTTATCTGTTCTTAAGACTGAGGTTGATAGTGCTAGGTTAGAAGCCCCAGGTTCTGAAGGTATTCTTGTCGTAGATACAGTTGGTCAGTTGAGATCCCTTTACGCAATTGCTGATATTGCTTTTGTAGGTGGTAGCCTTTTCTACAGAGGAAAAAGAAAAGGTGGTCATAACCTAATGGAACCTGCCTCACTGGGTGTGCCAGTCATTTTTGGTCCTCATAACTTTAGTTTTAAAGATACAGTTGATGCGTTACTTGAAGCCAAGGGGGGCGTTCAGGTTTCAAATGAAATTGAGTTAAAAAAGACTCTCAAAGAGCTATTGAATGATAAAAACAGTAGATTAAAAATGGGAAAATTTGCTAAAGAGGTGATTTTAAAAAGCAAAGGCGCCACTGATCAAAATTATAAATTGCTTTTTCCATTTTTAAATATTGCACGCAAAAAACCTGGCCCTATTCATTTTAAGGTTTGGTCAATAGTTATTTATTTGCTTGCGCCTTTTGCATTATTGTTTTTGTTATGGAGAGGTATGCGTTATCCAGCGTACTGGTATAGATGGTCAGAGAGGTTTGGATATGTTTTACCTATGAAACATGAAAAGACTTTTTGGGTGCATGCTGTTTCTGTGGGGGAAGTTCGCAGTGTTTCTGAGTTAGTAAGTTCTTTAGCAGAAAAATACCCAAGTTATAGAATTCTTGTTACAACTGCTACTCCAACTGGATCCAATCAGGTTCAAGAGCTTTTTGGGGATCGTGTTAGTCATTCATATGTTCCTTATGATCTTCCGTTATCAGTTAGGCGTTTTATGGATAGAGTTAACCCAGATTTTGTTGTAGTTGCTGAAACAGAATTTTGGCCTAATTTATTTGGTGAATGTCGCAGAAGAGAGATACCTCTTTTATTGGTTAATGTAAGACTTTCACAAACCTCAATTCGCGGTTACAACAGAGTCCCCATGACCAGTCACGCAATGTTTGAAAACGCTGATGTTTTGTGTACGCAAACAGAAGGGGATGCTAGAGAGTTAGAAAACCTTGGGGTTGCTAAACATTTGATCCATGTAACAGGAAATCTGAAATTTGATATGCCAGTAACCGAGCTTTTAGTCCAGGAAGGCCAAAATCTCAGAGAACGTTGGGGAAATAATAGGCTTGTAGTGATAGCTGCTAGTACTCATCGCGGAGAAGAAAAAATAGTTTTAGACGCATTTAGTAGACTTCGAAGACAATATCCAGAGATTCTTTTAGTTATTGTGCCAAGACATCCGGAGAGATTTTCTGCGGTAGCTAAGCTCTGCAAGAGGGCAGGTTATAATGTCTTATGTCATAGTAGCTATAAAGGCAAACTCACGCCAAATGTTGATGTGCTAGTAGGCGATACTATGGGTGAGTTACAGAAGTTTTATGTGGCATCAGATGTAGCAGTAATAGGAGGAAGTTTTGTGCCCATTGGGGGGCATAACTTATTGGAAGCATGTGCTGTTGCTGTGCCAGTAATTTTTGGACCGCATATGTTTCACTTGAGTGAAATCAGTACTATGGTTGTAGAACGTGGAGCTGGCTGTCAGGTATGTGATACTGACTCACTTGTTGAAGCAGTCTCAGATTATTTGGAAAACCCCTTAAGCCGTGTAAAAGCTAGCGATGCGGCGCATAGGCTTGTTGCGGAAAATAGTGGTTCATTGCAAAGAACATTAAAAATAATTGAGAAGACGTTGGAATCGAGGCATGTAACTGACTCAAACGTTCAACTTCAAAATAAATGATCAAGCTATTTTTCGGCTAAAAACTTTTCAACATCTAGAGCTGCCATGCAACCAGATCCAGCTGAAGTTACTGCTTGTCTGTAGATAGGGTCTGCAACATCTCCTGCTGCGAATACTCCCTCCACACTTGTAGCTGTTGCCATGCCAGAGCTACTGGGATTAAGCAGAATATAACCGTCTGTCATATCTAATTGGTCTTCAAAGATAGCAGTGTTTGGGCTGTGACCAATTGCAATAAATACGCCTTGGACTCCCACATCTTTTGTTTCATTTGATTCTGTATTTTTTATACGCATACCGTTAACAGCATTATCATCCCCAAGGACTTCCTCAAGCACATAATTCCAATGAATATTTATTTTTGGAGACTTAGTTTTGTCAGTTAAGCGATTAACAAGTATTTTTTCTGCGCGAAATGTATCTCGACGATGGACTATATTTACTTCAGAAGCGATATTTGAAAGATAGAGTGCTTCTTCTACTGCTGTGTTGCCGCCACCAATTACAGCAACAGGTTGGTCTCGAAAGAAAAATCCATCACATGTAGCGCAAGCAGAAACACCTTTTCCTTTGTACGCCTCTTCTGAAGGTAACCCTAAATATTTCGCAGAAGCACCGGTAGCAACTATGAGAGCGTCGCATGAATACTCACCCCCATCACCTATTAGCCTGAATGGTCTTTGGCTTAGTTCGACAGAGTTTACATGGTCGTATATTAATTTAGTGCCAAATTTTTCAGCATGTAGCTTCATTCGATCCATAAGGGCAGGCCCTTGCACTCCTTCATTATCACCTGGCCAATTATCAACATCCGTCGTGGTTGTCATTTGTCCTCCCACTTCGATTCCTGTGATGATGACAGGGTTTAAGGCGGCACGAGCAGCATATACAGCTGCCGTATAACCAGCCGGTCCCGATCCTAGAATTATCAATTGATGGTGTTGCATAACGTTTCTATCTCCTGTTGCTGGTATGGTAGATCAGTAAGTGAGACAAGTCAGGTTTGGGTTGCTTGTATCTTAATAGTTAGGCAAGCTTCCTCCCCACCTTTATTAGCAATAACACCTGATCCTTAAACGGCTTTAGGAATTATATTTATGACAACTTACTTATTTACCTCTGAGTCAGTATCTGAAGGCCATCCTGACAAGATGTGCGACCAGATTTCTGATGCAATTTTAGATGCCTTAATCAAGGAAGATCCACAAGCCAGAGTAGCATGTGAGACTCTAACGAAAACTGGGCTTGTGATGGTTGCGGGTGAAATCGGTACAAGTGGTACCGCTGATATTGAAACTATTGTTCGTGAAACTGTGGTTAATATTGGTTATGACAACCCCGAAGTAGGTTTTGATGGTAAAACTTGCGATGTAATCAACGAATTGGGTGAGCAATCAGGGGATATTGCGCAAGGGGTAAATCGTAAGGCGCCAGAAAAACAGGGTGCTGGAGATCAGGGCTTGATGTTTGGTTACGCTAGCAACGAAACTGATGCGCTAATGCCTGCGCCCATTGTCTATGCGCATAGACTTATGTTACGTCAGGCAGAGGTTCGAAAATCAGGCATGCTTCCATGGCTCAGACCAGATGCAAAAAGCCAGGTAACATTTAGATATGAAAATGATCAGCCAGTGGGAATAGATGCTGTAGTCCTTTCAACCCAACATGATGCTGATATAGCGCAAAAAGATATAGAGGAAGGCGTTATGGAGACTATCATCAAGCCTGTTTTGCCATCAAAGTGGTTAGGGAGTGAAACAAATTTTCACATTAATCCCACTGGCCGATTTGTAATTGGTGGTCCAGTTGGAGACTGTGGCTTAACAGGAAGAAAGATAATAGTTGATACTTATGGAGGTATGGCACGTCATGGCGGTGGAGCGTTTTCTGGCAAGGACCCTTCTAAAGTAGATCGTTCTGCGGCTTATGCAGCTCGTTATGTTGCTAAAAATATTGTAGCTGCAGGGTTGGCGGACCGTTGTGAGATCCAAGTGTCTTATGCCATTGGAGTAGCCGAACCAACCTCTGTTTCAGTTGAGACATTTGGGACAGGTAAAGTGTCAGAAGATCAGATTACAGCCTTGGTATCTGAACACTTTGATTTAAGACCTTACGGTATTCTTAGTATGCTTGATTTACTGCGTCCAATTTACCAAAAGACGGCCTCCTACGGACATTTTGGGCGAGATGATTCTGACTTTACGTGGGAAAGTAATAATAAGGCAGATATTCTTAGAGACGAACTTTAAACAAGTGTAAGCATAATTAATCGGAGTATTTGTGATGTCAGTTTTGATCTGCGGCTCTATCGCTTATGACAACATCATGAAGTTCGAAGATTCTTTTAAAAATCATATTCTTCCCGATAAGCTTGATATTTTAAATGTTTCTTTTGTAGCGCCAGAATTGCGTCGCAATTTCGGCGGTTGTGCATTAAATATAGCTTTTAATTTGAGTTTATTGGGAGTTGATCCTATTCCTATGGCAACCGTGGGGCAAGATTTTGATTCTTATAGTGTCTGGTTGGGGAAAAATAATCTTCGGAAGGATCATATAAAGATCCTAGATGATGTCTATACAGCTCAAGCTTATATTACAACTGATGCTGATGATAATCAGATAACTATATTTCATCCGGGTGCAATGAACTTTTCTCATCTAAATAAAGTTAGTGATGTTTCTGGTATTTCAATAGGAATACTTTCGCCTGACGGACGAACTGGAATGTTAGAGCATGCGTTGCAGTTTTCTGAACAAAAAATACCATTTGTTTTTGATCCTGGTCAGGGGTTGCCTATGTTTGGTCGTAAGGAGCTTAGAAAATTTATTGAGCAAGCTACCTGGGTTACGGTTAACGATTATGAATGGCAGCTTCTACACAAGGTCACTGATTGGAGTATTGGCGATGTGAGAGAGCGCGTGGAGGCTCTAGTTGTCACCCAAGGAGCGGAAGGGTCAGTTATATACACGGATGACGGTGATCTTGAAATCCCTGCAGTGAAGCCTAATATCATAAATGACCCAACTGGATGTGGGGATGCCTATAGAGCAGGGTTACTTTTTGGGCTTATGAATAACATGGACTGGCTGACAATAGGACGAATAGCAAGTCTAATGGGTGCTATTAAGATAGAATCTTATGGTACACAGAACCATTATTTTTCCATGCAAGATTTTTCAAACCGTTTTGAAGATAATTTCAGCACTTCAATAGGATAAAGAGCTGTTAGAGGATAAGATTTATGAGTAATACAGCAGTTGCCATTGGTTCCGCTGATAAAGATTATGTAATTAAAGACATTGGTCTATCTGACTATGGGAGACGTGAAATAGCGCTCGCGGAGCAGGAGATGCCCGGACTGATGGCAGTACGGAAAGAGTATGGATCTTCCCAGCCACTAAAGGGTGCGCGAATAACTGGCTCGTTACATATGACTATACAGACAGCGGTCCTGATTGAAACATTAGAGGCACTGGGCGCAGATGTCCGTTGGGCAACTTGTAATATTTTTTCAACTCAAGATCATGCTGCTGCCGCAATTGCGGCAAATGGAACCCCTGTTTTCGCTGTTAAAGGTGAGACCTTAGAAGAATACTGGGATTATGTTGATCGTATTTTTGACTGGGGCGATGGACTTGGTCCAAATATGATTCTTGATGATGGTGGAGATGCGACTTTATTTGTTCATTTAGGTTACAGAGCTGAAGAAGATCTTAGCGTTCTTGATAAAACACCCGAGAGTGAGGAAGAACGGGTTTTGCTGGCGGCTGTTCGACGGTCAGTAGAGCGTGATCCACAGAGATTTCATAAAATGCTACCTGACATACTTGGTGTTACCGAAGAGACTACAACAGGCGTTCATCGGTTATATCAAATGTTGGAGCGTGAAGAATTACTTTTCCCTGCAATTAACGTCAATGACTCTGTTACTAAATCTAAATTTGACAACTTGTATGGGTGTAGACATTCACTTGTTGATGGAATTATGAGAGCAACAGATGTAATGCTTGCCGGGAAAATTGCTGTCGTAGCAGGTTATGGAGATGTTGGAAAGGGTTCTTGCCAGTCTCTAAAGGCTCAAGCTGCACGGGTTATCGTGACTGAGATAGACCCTATTTGCGCTTTACAAGCGGCCATGGAAGGTTATGAAGTTATGACTATGGATCAGGCTTGCAGGATTGCAGATATAGTTGTAACAGCAACGGGTTGTGTGGATGTTGTTACAGAAGATCACATGAAGCAGATGAAAGACAATGCCATTCTTTGCAATATTGGTCATTTCGATAATGAAATCCAAGTAGATCAAACTCGCAAATATACATGGGAAGAGATAAAGCCCCAGGTACATAAAATTACTTTCCCTGATGGAAACAGCATAATTTTGTTGGCTGAAGGACGCTTGGTTAATTTAGGTTGTGCTACAGGCCATCCTAGCTTTGTTATGTCTAATAGTTTTACAAACCAGGTTCTTGCTCAAATAGAGATGTTTAATGAACCTGATAATTACCCTCTTGGCGTTTATACCTTACCAAAGGAACTAGATGAGAAGGTTGCACGACTTCATTTAGAAAAACTTGGTGTGAAGTTAGAAAAGCTTTCAAAATATCAAGCCAATTATTTAGGGATTTCTACTGATGGGCCATACAAGCCTAGCCACTACAAGTATTAAGTAGGCCAAAGTTATTATAACGTCACATTAGGATCGGTTATTTTGCATTAGCTTAGTGAAAGCAGCATGTGCTCGTTTAGGTGCATCGACATCATTTAATAGCCGTAGTGAAAAATTCAAACTAAGTCCAATACTTTGAAATTCAAAAGCGAATTGACGTGTATCTAAACCAATTTGTAGTCTTTCTTCAGAGACTGCTTTTTGTGCCATGCGTCTTATGCATTCTAACCATTCAAGTTGTTGCTGTGCTAAATAGTCACGCAGCTCTCCAGGACGATCGTCTAATTCCATCGAAGCAGCAATTAAAGGGCACCCACAAGTTTTTTGATCAATACTGATCCATGTTAACCAGTTGCTGAACAGCTTTTCTAGTTGAACGTCACCAGTTAATTGTTTGCGTGCAGGTTTTACAACTCTAAGCTTAAATTCTTTAATTACGTTGTCTAGAACGGCAAATTGCAGTGATTCCTTAGACCCAAAATGACCAAATAGTCCGCTTTTAGACATCTTGGATTGCTTTGCTAGACGACCTATCGTCAAGCCTTCTAGGCCATAAATACCAGCCATCAACACTGCCTGTTGAAGAATATAGGCTTTGGTGTCAGCACCTTTAGTCATACAGGGAATTATACGAACGTTCGGTTCATTTTTAAAATACTTTTTATGACTAGCCCTATCAGAGGTTCTTGACAAAAGCATATAGATATTTTTTGCGCACGTTCGTATTAAACTGGTTAATTTCAGAATTCCAAAATTTTTTTTATGAAGATTATCGGTTGTGGATTGCCCCATACCCATTGGGCGGGTAAGCTCACGCTTCGCTACAAATACTAACTAAAAGAAGAAACCGTGCGACGTAATAGTCTATTTGTTGGCTTTGGAGCCGCTTTAGCATTGGGCTTTGGCCTTGATGCAGCTGGCCAACCTTCAGAGGTATGTTGGACTGCTGGGGTAACCCTATTGTGTGCTATATGGTGGATAACAGAAGCATTGCCAATGTCTGTAACAGCATTAGTGCCATTTGCAATCTTTCCATTAGTAGGTGTTCTAACTCCTGCACAGGTTGGTCAGGCTTATGGTAGCCCACTGATTTTGCTCTATCTTGGCGGTTTTATGCTCTCAACGGCAATGGAAAAAAGTGGGGCCCACAGACGTCTTGCTTTAGGTATGGTTAATTTATTTGGTGGTGGTGGTGGTCGTGGTGTTGTTTTTGGATTTATGTGTGCTGCAGCTTTGCTTAGTATGTGGATCTCTAATACAGCTACAAGTTTGATGCTTTTACCCATTGCGATTGCCACGCTAGAACATGTTAATGACACTCGTTTGAAAATTGGGCTGCTCCTTGGCATTTGTTATGGCTGTAATGTAGGTGGACTTGGCACACCAATTGGTACCCCACCTAATCTTATTTTTATGCAGGTCTATACGGAAAACACAGGCGTAGAATTAAGCTTTATTGATTGGATGTCCTGGGGGTTTCCCGTATTAATTATTTTTCTCCCAATTATAGGTTTTTGGATAACTCGTAATTTTTCTGGAATTCCAAAGATTCAATTACCAGAAGTTGGTGAATGGAGATCAGAGGAAAAACGTACTCTGGCTGTGTTTGCGCTAACCGCTCTTGCTTGGATGTCTCGCAAGGATCCCTTTGGTGGTTGGAGTGCTTGGTTGGATTTGCCTCAGGCAAATGATGCAAGTGTTGCATTAATTGCAGTTGTTCTTATGTTTCTAGTTCCAAGCGGGAACGGAGGTCGTTTATTAGACTGGGAAAGTGCCGTAAAAATTCCCTGGGGGATACTCATTCTATTTGCAGGCGGCATTTGCATAGCATCAGCTTTTGTTAGTTCCGGCATTAGTCTGATTATTGGTGAGGCGCTTGCTGGTTTAAGCAACATGCATCCTTTATTGTTGCTAGCCACAATTTGTTTGTGTGTAACATTCCTAACGGAAATAACAAGTAACACGGCGACGACAGCCCTACTTATGCCTATTTTTGCAGCGGCCGCAATTGGTGCAAATCTAGATCCTCGACTATTAATGGTGCCTGCAGCTATGAGCGCTAGTTGTGCTTTTATGTTACCTGTTGCTACAGGGCCTAACGCTGTCATTTTTAGTTCCGGGAAAATCCCAATTCGAGTGATGGTCCGTGAGGGTTTTGCGTTAAATTTATTCGGTGCTTTAATTATCACAACCATCACCTATTTATTTCTTACATAGTAGATTCAATAACATGTTTTTATTGGCGCAGAAGGCGAATATTCTCAGGGGTCCTCTCGAAATCGCTTCTAAACGGGTTGATATCTAGGCCTCCACGACGCGTATAACGAGCATAAATCGTCAGGTTTTCAGGATTACATTTTTTCTTAATATCTACGAATACTCTTTCGACGCACTGCTCATGAAATTCTGCATGTTCTCGAAATGATACGAGATAAGCTAACAATTGATTATGCTTGATTTTGAAACCTTGATAATTGATAAGAATACTTGCCCAGTCAGGTTGGCCAGTCATGGGACAATTGCTTTGAAATAAGTGAGAATGAAGTGTTTCTTGTGCTCGATTATTCTTGTCGATGCCATTAGATAATAAATTTGCATCATAGTTATACGTAGATATTTCTATGTCAGTGTTATCTATGCAGTGACCTGGAAGATTAAAAGGAGGAGTAAGTTGAATCGCTGAAAGTTCATGAATTATAACTTTAATGTTTGTGCCGCTAGCTACAGAAAGATCATTAGATAAAACTTCCTGTAATTTTTTTTTAGACTTAAATTTGCAGGTACTGAAGGAGTGCAAATAAAATTTTAAAGATTTGGACTCGATGATATTAGACGACGATGCCGGGAAATGAAATTCAGCTGTAGCAACTACTGGTTTTCCGGCTAGGTCTAGCCATGTAAGCTCATAACTATTCCATATGTCAACTCCAAAAAAAGGCAGCTTTCCTCCAATTTCCAGCTGTACACGATTCTCTTTGCGAGGAATAGTTTTAAGCATCAGAAGTTAAGATCCTATTTTATGGCTATATTTCTGGGTATTAAATATTGCTTGTTATGAGTTCATTCTAGAGCAAAATAGTTATGGAGCAGAAGCTCTTTCTATCTCCTCTAGTAGGATTTGAGCTTGCTCATCACTTGGTGAGATAGATAATAATCTTTGGGTGTATAGTTCAGCTAAATCCCAGTTTGCCTGATCCCTATAAATTGCTGCTAATGCAAAAAGAATATCTCGATGTCCTGGGAATTGGTTATGGGCTTCAACAAGTTTAGCAAGAGCTGATTGGGTATCATTGGTTGAGTTAATAGCAATTCCAGCAACGTATTGGTAATAAGGGTCATTAGGGGCAAGCGCAGCAGCATTATTTAGCATCTCGATTGCATCTTCTGTTTGGCCAGAACGAACATAAGACATTCCCAACGCTAAAAATCCAGCAGGATTTTGCGGGTCATTTATTGTTCCAGATTGAAGCAAATTTATCGCTTCCTCTTCTCGGCCTGTTTGGCGGTAGATGTCTGCTAAGTTTATATATGCTGCTGTTAGATAAGCTTGTTTATCTATTGCCTCTAGTAATATTGTTTCAGCCCCTTCAAGATCTCCTATTTGCATGAGCGTGTTTGCACGGCCTAGCAAACCTTCTCCCCTTTCACTATTGAAATTTAGTGAGTCCCAGTGCTCTTCAAGGGCTAAATCTAAATCCGCACGTCTTCTATTACTCAGTTGAAAACGTGCTGGTAATAATAACTTGGCTGCTTCAATTCTTAGTGCTTTTAGTGGCGACGAGAGAAATCTTTGCCCTAGGTTAACTCTTGTCTCAAGATCTACACTCTGGAGTGCTGCTAAACCTTCAAGTTGTATCAATGGCTCTTCTGACTGAAGTAATCTGGAAATTATATTAATTGCTGAATTATCTAATTGATTAGAGAGTATTTTGATTCCTGTTGCTCTAACGATAGCCGGTAAAGATTGATCATTAACTAATGAAACCAATAGAGGATTTCGTTCTTCAGACCATATTTGTCCTGCGTGTATCGCATCCCCATAATGCGGTGTTCCTAGCCTGTTTTGCGGAAACCATTCTGAGATTTGATTTACAGCCCATTGTGATGTTTCGTTATTATGGCAGTTATTGCAGGCATTAGGTGTGCCAATACTAATGGAAAGGTCAGGCCGCGGCACGCGAAAGCTATGGTCTCGGCGAGGATCTACAATCATGTAAGTTTGTTCTGGCATGTGACAATTTACACAATTAATTTCCTCGCTCTGTCCGTCATGATGATTGTGTGACTGGTCAGCGTAGGTGGTAACTAAATGACACTGGGTGCAAAGTGAATCGCCCTCAAAACGTAAAGTTCCTGAATGAGGTTCATGGCAGTCACTGCATGTAACACCGGCAGCATACATTTTGCTTTGTAAAAATGACCCATAAACATAAACCTCTTCTTGAATTTGGCCGTCAGGGTGGTAAATGCCATAATCGAGGAGAGATGGCCTAAAGGCGTCAAGGAAAGGGTCTCCAGGGTCATAACTGTCCGAAAGCTGGCTTCTGCGTGAATGACATCTTGCACATATTTGGATTTCGTTATGCTTATCAAGCGTCGGCGTGCGTTCTGCTATGTCATTGCCATTGCGAAAAGACCAGTTACTTTGAGAATTAGCATTTAAAATTAATGGAAACCTTTCAGGTTGTTCAGCATGCAATGAACCGGGCCCATGACAAGCTTCACAGCTAACATTCACATCAGAGTACTCTGTGTGGAATGAACCATCATTTGGCAAATAATTTTTTTTCAGATTGGTAGAGTGGCAGTCAGCGCAGCTACTATTCCAGTTTTGATATATACCTGTCCAGTGAAGTGGATTTTCATGATTTATTGCGTTGTCTGGGTATAAATGAAACCATCGTTGCCCTCCTTCATTTATATGTCTTGTGTCCCATGCAGTACTAAGTACCTGATAATGACCATTGGGAAATTCCACTACATATTGTTGAAGTGGTTCAATACCAATTGTATGCGTAACCTTGTATTCAGTTTGATCTCCTTCGGGCCCATCAGTTCTAACCCAATATGATTCATCTTTCATAAAGAACAAAGTTTCATTGCCGTTATAATCAAAGCTCACATCAGAGAAATTCCCTAAGATAGAATTGGAACTTGCGCTTTGAAATGAAAGTTCATGATGAGAGCCTTGCCAAAGGTCCCATTCTTCTTCATGACAGTTAGAACATTGTTGGCCTCCAACATATTCTGCTGTTGTAGAAAGTTCATTAGATAAGGATCTTGTGCTCGTGGTATTTTGTTCTGTGGTGCAGCCTGCTGTAGCGAGGGCGATGACAAGTAAGCACTTGCAAAAAACACAAACAATCAATTTGACCTTAATCATTATTTTTTAGATCTTTCATTTTTTATTGATAGACATTATTTAAATGCCCTATACCTATCATGGCGACTCTAGAGGAGGCAGAGATTGCTCGAGGATTACAAAATAGTGACTGAGATTATTTTCTCATCTGTAAAGTTACAGTTTTGGTCCTTGACGTCTGCTAAAGTAATCATAAACAAATACAATGATTCCGATGGCAGCTATTCCGTTTCCAAACTGTCTACCAGCAAAAACAATTTCTAAAATGAATCCGATGATTATGGCGGCAATACTGATGGTTCTTAAGTTCACTTTCGGGATCCTAGATTTATATCGAAACAGATTTCTAACAGAGCCGAACCATAAGAGCAATGATTAACCGTTATGGACACCCACTTAATTGCCTTTTGGACCTTAGGTTTAGCGTCTAAGTGACTTATCCAGACTTAATTGGTTCTGAGAAGTCACGCTGGACGTTGGTATTGTCTCACGGCGCAGGAGCTAGTACAGCTTCTGATTTTTTTGATAAATTTTCTATGCGCCTAGTAGAGAAGGGAAAGAAAGTTGGAGGGATTCGTTTGGCTATTTTTGATTTTCCATACATGCGTAAAACCATATCCACGGGGCGACGATATTTCCCAGATCCTATGCCTAAGTTACAAGAAGCTTATTTGAAAGTTATAGATGAATTAAATGTTGAAGTAGGCCGGTTACTTATTGGTGGAAAATCTATGGGGGGAAGAGTTGCCAGCATGGTTGTTGAGCGCTCAAATGCCTCAGCTCTTGTTTGTTTGGGTTACCCGTTCCATCCAAAAAAACAGCCTGATAAACATCGAACAGCCCACTTAAAAACAATTTCTGTGCCTACGCTTATATGTCAGGGCACAAGAGATCCGTTAGGAAGTCTGGAGGAAGTCACGCAATATCATCTTTCTTCATTTATTGAACTTGTGTGGTTACCAGATGGCGATCATGATTTTATGCCGCGAAAAAGGTCAGGGCATACCTTTGGAGAAAATTTAGATAAGGCGGTTGCTGAAATTATCCGCTTTGTAAATTCGCTAGCATAGAGCTTATGTTTGATTTGTAAAAAGCATAAATGGAGTAGTTTTGTTAAGAGCACGGTTTTATCTTCTTATTGGTGGACTATTATTTTCTACAGGTGGTGTAGCGATTAAAACCGCTACTCTAACAGGCTGGCAGCTTTCCTGTTTTCGCAGTTTTGTTGCTGGTATAGCTATATTGATATTGGTCCCTAAAGCCCGTTCTGGTTGGTCATGGAGATCCTTGCTTGTAGCCATACCATATGCAGTAACTTTTACACTTTTTACTTTGGCTAACAAGCTAACCACTGCGGCAAATGCCATCTTTCTCCAAGATACAGCACCTTTCTACATTTTATTATTAGGTCCATTGTTATTAGGCGAGCGTATTCGAAGGCAAGATGTTGCGCTAATGCTATCTCTTATCATTGGCCTTGGGCTGGTTTTTAGTTCAATTCGTGAACCTTCTGATTTAGCTACTGATCCCAAACTTGGTAATTTATTATCAACATTTGCTGGGGCGAGTTGGGCGCTTACAGTTCTCGGACTACGTTGGTTAGCAGTTCGTTCAGTGAAAAATAAAGAGCAACCAGAAGCAGCTATTGTTACAGGGTGTTTTCTTACAAGTCTGTTAGCAGTGTTTTTTGCTTTTCCTGTGGAAAATCCAACAGCGATCAATTGGCTTATTGTATTTTATCTTGGGACTATTCAGATTGGATTAGCCTACTCTTTGATTGCAGAAGGAATGCGATTTGTTCCGGCATTAGATTCTTCTTTGCTTTTGCTGGTTGAGCCGGTTTTCTCTCCAGTATGGGTATGGTTGTTGCTAGGTGAAAATCCAGGAATTCTGGCTATTATAGGCGGGGGCATAGTTATTATTTCAACGGCATTTCATTCAATTAATAAAACTACGAAAAGTGATTGCTAATTACGGGTTTTGAGATTTTTTACAATGTCTTGAGGTAGTGTTTCCGGTATTATCCAGCGAATATAGGTTGAGGATATAATGGGCTTTAAGACTAAATTAGTACGTGCAGGTGTTAGGCCGGATCCTGAGACTGGAGCGATTCTGACTCCTATTTATCAGACAACAGCATTTGTTCAAGAGTCAGTTGATGAGTATCTAGCTAAAGGATATTCCTATTCAAGAAGCGGAAATCCTACTGTTCGTGTTCTTGAAGAAAAACTTACCGTACTTGAAGGTGGGTATGATTGTTCTTGCTATTCTACTGGTATGGCAGCAATACAGGCGCTGATACAAGGTTGTCTAAGTGCTGGGGATCATGCTGTTATTTCTGACGTTGCTTACGGAGGCACATACAGACTCTGCACAGAAGTCTATAAACGTTTTGGAGTTGAATTTACTTTTGTAAATACGGCTGACCTGCAGGCAGTCAAAAATGCAATTCAAGAAAATACTAAACTGATATTTATAGAAACCCCAGCAAATCCAACACTCAAATTAACTGACATCAAGGCAGTATCTGATATTTCGCGAGAGAAAAATATTCCTCTTGCAGTCGATAACACATTTCTCACGCCTTATTATCAACGGCCACTAGAGCTCGGTGCTGACATCGTAGTTCATAGCACCACAAAGTACTTTGATGGACATAATGCAACTGTGGGCGGCGCAATAATTACTGGAAACAAAAACATACATGAAGCAATTTGTTTCATTCAAAATGCAAGTGGTGTCATTATGTCTCCTTGGGTAGCTTGGTTAACCTTACAAGGCACAAAAACACTAGCCGTTAGATTAGATCATCAATCTGCTAGTGCCAAAAGAATAGCTGAGTTTCTGGAGGAACATTCAAAAATAAGCACAGTAATTTATCCTGGATTGCCAACGTTTGATCAGTATGAACTTGCAAGTACCCAAGCAGAAGGTTTTGGCACTATGGTCTCTTTTGAGCTTAATGGAGGAGTCAAATCAGGGAGACATCTGATGGACTCTGTTCAATTGTGTTCGTTGGCTGAAAATCTCGGTTCAGTTGAGACTCTTATAACGCATCCATCCACAATGACTCATGCTGATTTGGATGAATTAGAGAGAAAGCGAGTGGGTATTACGGAGGGGTTGGTTCGCTTGTCAGTAGGATTAGAGGATTGTTCCGACATCATTGATGACCTAGATCAGGCGCTTAGGCTTGTCTGAGCTGGGGAGCGCACGCGCGATTTCAATAACAGAAATTATTCTGTATCCAATTAAATCTTGCTCAGGAATTTCTGTTGAGAGCGCGGATTTAGAACCCCAGGGCCTTTTTGAAGACAGGCGTTTCATGCTTGTAGATACTCAGGGCCGCTTTCTAACCCAACGGGAGCATATAAGCATGTCTCGTTTTACTTTTAACTCTAGTTCTCAAGGATGGTCTGTCCAAATGCGAGGGATGCCGAACCTTAATTTGCCATCAATTTTGCCAAAAAAACAAGAACGGTTAGTAAAAATATGGAAAGATGAAGTTTCTGTAGTAGTAGCTTGTTCCGGTTATAACGAATGGTTTTCTGATGCAATTGGTTTGAGATGTGAGCTTGTTCAGATGCAAGACAAAAATTTACGCCTTATTCATAACGGAAAAGGGAAACCTGGTGACATAGTGAGCTTAGCTGATGGTTCCCCTGTGCTATTGACTTCTGAGGCATCACTCAATGATTTGAATCAAAGGCTTTCAAAGCCTATCAGTATGGCTAGATTTCGTCCTAACCTTGTTATTTCTGGGGATATTGCTTTTATGGAAGATTACTGGCGATATATCAAGGTAGGGGAGGTTGAGTTTGAGGTAGCATGGCCTTGTACACGTTGCGTTGTAACAACTATTGATCCAGATATTTCTGAAAAAGACCCAAATGGCGAACCTATCAAGACGCTAAAGAGGTTCCGTTCTAGCCCAGACGGTGTAATGTTTGGTCAGAATCTAATCCCTCGTAGACTAGGGAAAGTAAAAGTTGGTGATCAAGTTGAGGTGCTTGAGGAAAAAAATTTATGAAGAAAGAGACTCGTGTAACACATCACCCTAAAGTAAAGTTACCTAAAGGCAATGAATCATTAGTTGACCCTGTATACCGATCCGTGAAGTTCACCTATCCAGATTTAGATTCTGCTGCTACAGCAGAAGCTAGGATCGATGGCTTCGAGTACTCACGTGATTCGAACCCAACCACCAGGCAACTTGAGCTCCTGGCTTCAGAATTGCAAGGAAGGGATGACGCAATATGTGTTTCTACAGGGATGGGGGCTATATGGCTTTCTGTTCTGGCTAATCTGAGAGCCGGGGACCGTATTGTTTTTTTTATAGAATCGTATAAGCCAGCTCGCTCTATGATAAGAGATAGACTGCCAAATTTTGGAATTAATTTTTCTATGCTTAGCGTGCACGATTTAGAGGCCATGAAAAAGGTTTTTAGTCAGGATGACACAAAGCTTTTATTGCTTGAATCTCCAACAAATCCAATGGTTCAGGTTCCAGATTTGGGGGCAATTGTAGAGCTTGCAAAAAAAACTGATGTAACCACTATATTGGACAATACTTTTGGTGGACTGCATAACCATGGAAAATATGAGATCGATTTTTTTGTCCATAGCCTAACAAAATATGCAAGTGGCCACGGTGATGTAATGGGTGGAATTGTTATTGGCGATCAGAATAAGATAAAGAAAATTAAGCCATGGGCAGTTAGTATGGGTTCAACTCTAGATCCCGGTGTTGCTTATCTCATCTTGAGAGGATTAAGAACTTACTATCTAAGATATCAGCGACATTCCGAAACAGCCCTAGCAGTAGCAAAGTTTCTGCAAGGGCATGGTTGTGTTAAGCGTGTTTGCTACCCTGGGCTTAAAGAAGACCCAGGCCATGAATTGGCAGCGCAACAAATGGATGCTTTTGGCGCGGTTTTAAGTTTTGACTTGAAGGGAGATGCCCAGATTGCCCAACGTTTTATTGATGGACTAAAACTTTTTTCTACTGCATCAAGTATTGGTTCGACAGAATCTCTAGTTGCACCTGTGAAACTTTATTTTGCTAGTGATCTTAGTGATAAGGAACTTTCGGAGGTTGGAATTACTCATAGCACTATCCGACTATCAGTTGGACTCGAAGATCCTGGCGATCTTATTGGTGACATTAAGGGGGCATTTTCACAAGCATTCGACTAGCTTGATAACTTGCTCATATTGAAGTGAGCAGAGGTGCAAGACTTTCTCTCTCAAGCAAGTTGTTTTTTATGTTGGTACCCCATCTATAGCCGCTAAGCTTGCCGTCTGTTCTTAGAACTCGATGACATGGTATTGCAAGAGCTAAGGGATTTGTGGCACAAGCTTGAGCAACAGCACGATAAGCAAGAGGGTTTCCAATGGATTGTGCAATTTCTTTATAGGTTCTTGTTTCACCTAAGGGAATTTTCTGTATTTTGCTCCATACATTACATTGAAAGACTGTTCCGGTGATTTCTAGAGGAAGCATCAAGTTTTTAGTTGGTTTATGGACGAACTCTACAAGCTTCATTATCCAGTTTTTTAAACTTTCATCATTTGGGTCGTAATTTCCAATTGGAAATAACTCGTTAGCATTAGCAATGAGAAGTGCATGGTTATTACTTAATGAGATATTACAAATCCCATTTTTTGTAGCAGCAATTATAATCCAGCCGAGGTCTGATTTTGCTGTACTGTAGCGGATAACTTTGTTCTTTTTACTCAATTGGTTTTGTTTTTCTGAAACCTTCAGTATTTGCAGCTTTAGTTAAATATTCTTACAGTTTCATTCTTATTGGTCTGAGACTATTACTATCTAATGGTTCCAGCCCAAATCAATGGTTCGGTAATAATCCTCTCTTCTGGTAAAAGTATCTTTATGCCATATTCTTCTCTTAAATCGCACACTCTTTGGCTCATGAAATAGTCAGGAGATTTAAAAGGCCACTTTTTGATCATTTTTTTTGTACGTCTTCTTATTATAAATTTAATTGGCATTAATTTTAGAATTGTAAGAAAAAGCTTAATGTAACCTATCTCTTTTTTTAAATAGCTATACAGTTCTTTTATTTCAGGAAGCTTTTGATAGGCATAGAGATCTTTAAATTTCCAGGTACAGCCCAGTAAGACCCAAGTATCTAGAAGAGATTCTTGTTCTAAAGAAGTATCAAGACCAAATATGACATGGGTTATATCGTGGTCTCTAATTAATGTTGAGCCTGGTTGGTCAACTAATGGTTTTTTGCCATTTTCTTGTAAGTAAGCTCGATACTCTTCTACGCCTTCAGCAACCGCTATAGAGCAATCTTGTTCCTGAAAAGACAATCTAACCATAATAGATATTTTAACAATATCTTATTTGATTTTTAAAATCTCTCTTACTTTAAAAATGACATCAATGAAAAGATTACATTCTTAAGCTGACTGATAAAATAGAATTACAAGGTGATCGTGTTTCTTGTTCCAAGTAATGGGTTGAATTTTCTAATATTAGGGCATGTAATAGCTCATGCTATTATTTTAGTTTGACTTCCATTATCTGAAAAAACAGTTTATGGGTTTTATTAATAGTATCAAAACTTGGCTATTTCTCTTCAGCTTGTTGCTAACAAGCATTACCTACGCTCAGTGGGGTGGCCGTTATCGAATAGAGCAAAATAATCCCCCAGCAACGGAGTTAATTGTAGCGAGGTGGCACTTTGGAACGAATGGAAATATTGGCCATCTAGGGTGGTCACATAACTATCCATCTTCAGATGAGAACTTTAATGGTTTTATAAACCAATCAACGAGGATAGATGTTGAAGCCCTTTCCTATAAGATTGTAGAACTTGGAAGTGATGAGGTATTTGATTATCCATTCGCTTATGTCTCTGAACCAGGCGAGATGGAATTAACCACAGAGGAAGTAGAGAACCTAAGGGAGTTCATTGATCGGGGTGGATTTATCTTGATGGATGATTTTGATGGTTCTTGGCAGCTAGAAACTATGCGTTCACAAGTTCAAAGGGCATTTCCAAATCGACCATTTTCCCCAATAGAAAATAACCATCGTTTGTTTCAATTAGTGTTTCCATTAGAAAACCTTAATGGAATGTCTCATTATGTGCCAGGTGGGGATATAACATATCTTGGTATGTTAAATGATGATGGTGAAGTTGCAATTGCAGCAGGACACAATAATGATTTAGCTAATTTTTGGGATTGGTACGATCAGGCCTATTCGCCCTTAGAGCCTGCGGCTGATGCTTTTCGTTTAGGTATTAATTTTGTTATCTGGTCTATGACGCATTAATATTTTTTAAGTAATGTTCTTGTGCGTATTATCTCTTCGGGTTTTAGAAATTGTTCGGTGTAAAGACTAAACATACTCAAAACATATTATTTATTTTTTTAGCCACGGTGGTAAGGGAAGATCCTTAGATTTAAGAAATTTGGGATTATAAAGTTTAGATTGATATCGTGATCCGTAATCGCACAAGATAGTAACTATGGTTTTCCCTGGACCTAGCTGTTTAGCTAGATGAATGGCCCCTGCGACATTGATGCCACTGGAGCCGCCCATCAACAAACCTTCTTCTAAGAGAAGGTCAAAACAAACCAACATCATTTCTTTATCATGAATCTGGAATGCATCATCTATCTGGGCATCTTGTAGATTTCCTGTAATGCGTCCCTGACCGATTCCTTCACTTATCGAGCTACCTTCTGATTTAAGTACACCAGTTTTTATCCAGCTATATATTGATGCACCCATTGGATCAGCTGCTGCAGTAATGATGTTTGGATTCTGCTGTTTTAGATATTCACTTACACCGGCTAGTGTTCCTCCTGTCCCTACTGCACAGATAAAGGCGTCTACTTGGCCATTAGTTTGTTTCCATATCTCTGGGCCAGTACTTGCAATATGCCCTTCACGATTTGCTGAGTTGTCCCATTGATTTGCATAGAGAACCCCATGTTTTTCAGTATCCTTTAACTTTATGGCAGTCCGTTCCGCAACATGGACGTAGTTATTTGGGTCTTTGTAAGGAACAGCTGGAATTTCTCGGAGTTCTGCGCCACAAAGTCTTAAGGCATCTTTTTTTTCCTGTGTTTGTGTATCCGGTATCAAAATAAGAGTTCGATACCCTTTTGCATTTCCTACTAGGGCGAGACCAATTCCTGTATTTCCAGCAGTTCCCTCTATTATCAAGCCACCAGGCTCAATTGCTCCGGCTTTTTCACCCTCAAGAACCATATATTTGGCTGCTCTATCTTTTACAGATCCTCCAGGGTTCAGGAATTCTGCTTTGCCAAGAATTGTGCAACCCGTTTGTTCAGAAGCTTTGTTTAGTTTTATTAAAGGGGTGTCGCCGATCAAGTCAACGAATCCATTATTAATATTCATATCTTTTTATTCATGACCGAGCGAGAAAAAGAAGGATTTAGAAATTTTGATCTAGTTAGTTACAGTAATTGTTATTTTCTCTGAAACTACAGGAGGGGCATGCGGGATATGTAAATGATCGCCCAAAACGAGTTGTAATGTATGCTCCCCTGGTTCTAGTTCCAGCGATGTTTCTGTTTGACCGAGACCAAAGTGTCGTACCTGATCTGTGGCAGGCAGAGGTAGATCGAAGGAGGGCATATCTGCTTCTGATACATCAATAAGTAAATGATGATGTCCTGTATTAGCACGCTCAACACCAGCGGGTGCAACACCAATACCTCTCAAACCAAACCTTATAGTCACCGGTGAAGTGACAGCGGAACCATCTGCTGGAGATTGGATATAGGCTTCAGCCATTTCTGGAGCCGCTGATCTCTCTTGTGTTTTTGCCGTTAGTACTAAAACGGATAAAAGAAGTCCTGCAATTAATGGTATTTTTCTCATGTTTTTCCCTTAGTTAGAAATTTTATAAGTTAGCAAATGCCTGTAATCCGAAGAATATCATTCCTATATGGTTGGTATTGTAGACTGCATCTAAAAGAAAATTTAGAGGAACTTCCACCACAGTAGGGGTATCTAACGTTAATATAGGGTTATAAGCTCAAATTGGAGATAGTTGATGAGCCTAAAAAGTATTATAAACAAAGGCATCCTACTGGCTGGTGTTGTTGCGCTTGTGGGTTGTATCACTCCTCCTCCTCAGCCGCAGAGCCAGTCTCAGAGCCAGTCTCAGAGCCAGTCTCAGAGCCAGTCTCAGAGCCAGTCTCAGAGCCAGTCTCAGAGCCAGTC
>MDTE01015152.1_pt1 | contig 44836 bp, 34 predicted proteins | sample 811231 | NCBI WGS metagenome assembly MDTE01 (sample SAMN05326651, study PRJNA326480) | marine metagenome | isolation source: seawater | place: Indian Ocean: Red Sea | collected 2010 | reverse complement strand
GCAAAGCGAATTATTGACTATTTACATGATGCTAGCAATCGCCTCCTCTCTAGCTGGTCATGATGTAATGAGAGTTCTAATACCCATGATTCCTTACCCTTTTTGGTATGCTACTTCAGAAAACGATTGGTCTGGTTTATTTCACCGATTTATACCAGACTGGATAGCCATCAAGGACAAAGAATTTTTAGTTGATTATTACAGGGGAGAATCCTCTTTTTACAGGTGGGAAATCATCGAAGTCTGGCTAACACCAATACTGGTATGGGGTGGATTTTTAGCAGTAATGGTCTTTTTAATGATTTGTATAAACAGTGTAGTACGAAAACAATGGACCGAAAACGAAAAGTTAAGCTATCCAATTATCCAACTTCCGCTTGAGATGACTTATGGTGGTGGACTGACCGGTGTACTTAAACTAAAAACCTTATGGTTAGGTTTCCTTGCTGCTGGAACTATTGACATCCTCAATGGTTTACATCATTTATTTCCCTACGTACCTAGTTTGGGTGGAAAACTCTACGACCTAAAGCCTTTTTTTAGCCAGCGACCTTGGAGTGCCGTCGGTTGGACCCCGATTGCGGTTTTCCCATTTGCTGTTGGTTTGGCATTTTTCATCCCTTTGGATCTTTCTTTCTCATGTTGGTTTTTCTATTTATTTTGGAAAGTGGAAAGAATTGCAGGTGATGCGTTAGGCTTACGGACTATGCCAAATTTTCCTTTTGTTGATGAACAATCTTTTGGTGCTTACATCGGTTTATTTATAATTGCTGTCTACACTTCCAGGGAACACTTGAAAAGAATTTTTAGCAAAGTTGCTTTTAATGATCCAAGAGTAGATGATAGCAAAGAACCAATGTCATACCGGTTAATGGTCATAGGATCAACCCTCTCGATCTTGGCCATAGTTCTTTTCTGCAACGCAGCTGGAATGTCTATTTGGGTTGTTGTCATATTCTTTGGTATATACTACGCCGTTTCTACTGCTGTAACACGAATGAGAGCTGAACTTGGCTCACCCGTTCATGACCTACACTTTATTGGTCCAGATGAAATGATGCCACGTATATTCGGTACCCGATTACTAGGTCCCAATAATTTAACTATGTTCGCTTATTTGTTTTTCTTTAATCGAGCTTACCGAGGTCATCCAATGCCCCATATTTTGGAAGGATTTAAACTGGCCGAAAGATCAAACATGAAAAATCATCGCTTGATATTAGCAATGATAATTGCTATTTGCGTTGGCATTTTTTCAACCTTCTGGTCGTTTTACCACGTTTCTTATTTGGAAGGAGCACTGGATTGGTTTGCTGATCGGCCATTTAACAGATTACAAAGTTGGTTGACAGTTCCACGTCCCCCTGACATACCTGCTATAGCCTCTATTTTCGTTGGTTTAGGTCTTACGTTTCTTCTTATGTTAATGAGGATGAATATATTCTGGTGGCCACTTCATCCCGCGGGTTTCGCCATCTCTAGCAGTTGGTCAATGAATGTATTTTGGTTTTCAATCCTAGTTAGCTCTATATTGAAATTGATAATCTTAAAACATGGGGGGATGGGAACGCACAGAAAGGTTACACCTTTTTTCCTAGGACTGATTCTTGGCGAATTTATTGTTGGTGGTATTTGGAGTTTGATCGGAATTTCGATCGACCGACCTATGTACCGATTTCTATTTTAAAGTTGAAATATTAGAAAATAATCGGAGGTGTAGATGACAACTCAAACTTCAGAAATTAAGTGTCGTTTAGAGATAGCTAAGTCAATCGCTCATCAAGCTGGAAAGGTTACACTTCAGCATTTCCAACAGACAAAACTGTCAGTTGAACGGAAATCCGACGACTCACCCGTCACTATTGCTGATCGATCTGCGGAACTTTTGATGAGACAGGAAATACAGTCCCATTTTCCCAAAGATGCTATTCTGGGTGAAGAATTCGAAAACATGTCAGGCAATTCGGGCTACCAATGGATCTTAGATCCAATTGACGGAACAAAATCTTTCATCTGCGGCATACCACTGTATAGTACATTGGTTGGTATAGAGTACCAAGGTGCGGCGGTCATCGGAGTTATTCATCTACCAGCCTTGAATGAAACCGTCTACGCTAGTCGGTCTCAGGGGGCTTGGCATCTAATAGGAAGTAATGCACCTATACCGGCCAGAGTGTCAAACCGCTCTTTGGACAATGGTTGCTTAGTTACTTCACAAATTGATCTATTTGAACACACCAATCGGAAAGATGCCTACAGACAATTAGAACAAAAAGCTTATATTACTCGTACTTGGGGTGATGGTTATGGCTATCTGCTGGTCTCAACTGGCCGTGTAGAAGTAATGATAGATCCACTAATGGAAATATGGGATGCGGCGGCAATCCAGCCAATAATTGAAGAAGCAGGAGGTACTTTTACTGACTGGCAAGGAAACCCTGTCTTTACTAGTGGAGAAGGTATTGGTACAAATGGTTTAGTCGCCAAAGAAGTTCTTGAAATTACCCGTCAATACTCAAATAAACCTTAAGATCTTAATGTTGGCGAGCTCCATCCTTAGTTATGAATACTTCACTACTTCAATTTCAGAAAAGGTTATTGGGTTGGTTCTCTATTCACCAGCGAAATCTACCTTGGCGCCAAACCAATGATCCTTATTGCATCTGGGTTTCTGAGGTAATGCTTCAGCAAACTCGAGTTAATACTGTTATTGATTATTATCATCGATTTTTAGATAAATTTCCAACCATCAAACATTTGGCTGATTCTGATCTTGATGATGTGCTTAAAATTTGGGAAGGTCTTGGTTACTATGCTCGCGCCAGAAATTTAAAACGGGCCGCCGAAATCGTAGTTTTCGAACTGGAAGGATGCATACCAAATAACTATCGCCAATTTCAGCAATTACCAGGTGTTGGAGACTATATTGCGTCTGCGGTTCAAAGCATTGCCTTCGGTAAACCTGTAGCCGCAGTAGATGGAAATGTGAAACGTGTCCTGGCTCGCCTATACCGTCGAACTGAACCCACCAATGTCGCTAAATTCAATAAAATATTTCAGGAATTAGCAGATAAACTACTTGTAACTAATCAACCTGGTACACATAATCAAGCCTTGATGGAATTAGGTGCAATGGTTTGCCGTCCGAAATCACCGACTTGCCTAGTGTGCCCAGTACAGAATTCGTGCGATGCTCATCAAAAATTAGAGGTTGGTCTTTTTCCTGTTCGTCAAGCTAAAAAGAAAAGGCCAGAACAACGGTTGGTTTCTAGTATTTTTATCAACTGTAACAATGAAGTTCTCGTTGTTCAACGTCCACTAAAAGGTTTGCTCGGTGGCCTCTGGGAGTTTCCTAACCATCATATTGGCCAGTCGGCTGATTTAGTGAGAGCTTGTAAAGAATTGGCTGTTGACCTGTTCAACATAAAAGAAGTTTCATACTCGCTAACTTATCTAACCCAAATAAAACATGCCTATACTCACTTTCAAGTGGTTGTTGATGTTTTCTTCTGCTATCTTAGTACAGATCCGAGTCTTCAGGCTTTAGACTTCAAAAACTGGACCAGTGCTCAGTGGAAAACTATTGAAGAGTTAGATCAATTAGCACTTACCGGTATTTCTAATAAATTGATCCCTATACTCAAAAAATCATCCCACCTTAATTCCTAGGCAAAGACTTGGACACGAATACCAAAATAGATTTTTTCAATTCAGTCCGATATCATCGAATTTTGCCGATAACCTTGACATGGATTATTTTACAAACCTGCTTGTATGGTTATATTCATCTGAATGGTTTTGGTCAATTCATTGCTAATCACTTGCCAGTGGGTAGCGTCTTCTTTTTAGCACTTTTATCTTTTGTGGTTAACCCGTGCCTAGCACAATTTGGTAAAAGTGCTCATTTCTCTACGGCGGAGCTAACCCTTTCTTGGGCTATGGTCACTGCAGCTGCATCAGTTCCAGGTTATGGATTAATGGAATTTATTTTCCCTTATGTTGCTGCTCCAGTTTACTTTTCTACGCCTGAGAACCAATGGTCGGAGCTGATTTTTCCTCATTTGAAGAGTTGGTTATATGTTTCTGATCGATCAGCACTAGATAAATTCTGGATCGGTATCGGCCGGTACGACCTAATTCCTTGGTCAATATGGTTTAAACCTGTTTTTATTGCTACCATTTTTGGTTTGTCATTCTTCTTGTCTGTATGCTGTTGGGCCGTTATCTTACGGCACCACTGGGTTGACAAAGTTCGCTACACCTTTCCATTAGTTCAAGTTGGTGCAAATTTAACTCAGGCAGATATCGGACAATACAGGTTCCAACCATTCTTTCGTAATCGGTTATTTATCTTCGGTCTCGCTCTTGCATCAATGATTCACTTAATCCGAGGACTTCATTCGTTTTACCCCTTTTTACCGAGTATTCCACTTGACTATCCCATTCGGCATCTATTCCCTAACAAACCATGGCGTTCGATTGTAGAAGGATGGCCATTGCTGTTCCGGTTACGTTTGTCAGTAGTTGGTATCACCTATTTTCTACTTCCTGATGTAGCTGTTAGTATTTGGTTTTTCTTCCTGTTTTATAAAATTCAAGAGGTCGTAATTTCAGCTTTCTCCATCAATCGAGTAAATACTCAACAACAGGTTATGGGTGCCGTCTTAGTTTTAGCTTTGGTTTCAGCATGGCAAGCACGACGGCATCTTTATTCAGTTTGGCGAAACACATTTATACCGACAATACACAAACGTCTTTTCAACGATGATGATGAGCCATTGTCTTACCGAACCGCCGCATTAGGAATGATTAGTGGTTTTTTATTTATGGGTGGATTAGGGGTTGCTATGGGATTATCCGTTTGGATGGCATTATTATTTGTTTTGTTGATGTGGATTCTAGCAACAACAGCTGCTTGGCATGTATCTAATGCCGGTTGCTTATTAGTCAATGTTGGTTTTACACCGTTTAATTTCTTCCGCATGATTTTCGGCAGTCGTATCCTAGGTGTACAAAATTTGATTTTATTAAGTTTCGATCGATCATCGATTCCAAATTGGTCCTCACAATCGCTAATGGCCTACTCTATCCAAAATTTCCGTTTGGTCAATGTGCATCAACTCTCATCTAGAAAAATGAGATTACCCCACTGGATGTTAATAGCAGTAGTAATTTCGGCGATAGTCACCTTTTTTAGCACACTGACTTGGATTCACCATCGAGGTGCCATCAATTTAACTCCTTGGATTTTCAACGTTGGCCCCGGTGCTATGCGACGAGCAGTTGGTGAAATACTGAACCCATCTTCACCGAATTTCTCTGGTATATTAAGTGCTGGTGTTGGTGGTGGTATTATGTCATTATTACTCTTTATGAGACAACGATTTTTGTGGTGGCCACTTCATCCACTTGGATACGCATTAGGAGTCACTTGGGCTCCCTCTAGACTCTGGTTTTCTACCCTAATTGGTTGGGCCATAAAATTTCTCATTTTACGCATCGGAGGTTTTCGTGCTTTTCAGCGAGGCCAACCTTTTTTCTTGGGGCTAATCATAGGTGAATATTTCATGACAGCTATCTGGCAGATATCAGCTTTGAAAACGGGTATTGGCTACTGGGGCGGGCCACCAAGCTAAAAGATTTTCTTACCCTAAAAGCCAACAAGTGTCTTAATAGCTTGATCTTGACAGTCTTTATGGCCAGTGCTATACTTGCGAAATGTCATTTTTTCACAAAGGAAACTAATCGAATGAAAGTATCAAAGACAGTACCATTTATCACCATTTTGGCCATATGGCTGGTTATTTTAACCCCAAGTTGGTCCGGTCAATGGGAGACTCTTCAGCCAGTAGGTGACTTCGACTTTTTCTCAGTTGCTTTTATCAGTGCTACTGAAGGATTCGCTGTCGGTTCTGATCCCTTTGAATACGAAAAACCTGGGGCTATTGGGCATACTACTGACGGAGGGAAAACTTGGAAAAAAGTTGACAACGTCGCTTTCGAAAGTGACCTAAAATCCGTTTTTTTCGTTAACGAGAAAAACGGATGGGCTGTTGGAGCCAACGGTTTAATCGTCGCAACTGATGATGGGGGAAAAACTTGGGATCTCCAAACCAGCAAAGTCGGTAATGGTTTATCATGCGTAAGTTTTGTCGATACCAAAATTGGCTTTATTGGTGGTGAAGGTGAGACAATTCTAAAAACTACCAATGGTGGCCGAACTTGGAAGGTCTTGACTGGTGGTCAAGCAGCTAGCGGTTTTGGTGATGATGATACCAGTGTTTTTAGTGCAATTCATTTTGCCGATGCTAATACTGGCTATGTAGCCGGTGTCAGAATCACACCATCCAATCAAGGTCAAGAAACCCTGATCCAGAAAACAACTGATGGAGGACAAACTTGGGTAAAACAGCCTACTAACACCGAGGATATTCTGGAAGATATGTACTTCATTAACGGAACTACGGGGTGGGCTGTTGGTGAGAACGGCGTTATTTTCACCACTACCGATGGTAATAGTTGGAAAGCTTTGGATAGTGGAAGTGAGGAAAAGCTAAGAAGCGTTCGCTTTGTCTCTGCTAATACCGGTTGGGCTGTTGGTGGAGATATGGGGGTGAATGTCATATTACAGACTGAGGATGGAGGAACGACCTGGACTGAACAAAGTAGTGGTAAATTATTCGCTTACGACGTTTTTTCTCTTGACGCTAACAACGTATGGATTGCTGGACAAAATGCCATCATCATGAAATATACTAAATAGAACTTGATATAATGGTTTTTGCAACACGAATGGATCAGTTGGGAACAGAATCAGCTTTTGAAGTTCTCGCAAGAGCTAAAGCATTAGAAGCTGAAGGACGAGATGTTGTTCATTTAGAGATAGGGCAACCCGATTTTTCCACACCTGATAATATCTGCCGGGCTGCCTATGAAGCCATGAAACAGGGACATACTGGATATGCTCCTTCTGCTGGCTTAGACGAACTAAGAAATACTGTCGCTGATCATATAACCCAAACACGTGGCGTTCTAGTTAATGCATCAGAAGTTACCATAACGCCTGGTGCAAAACCCATTATTCTCTTTACGATGCTAGCGTGTGTCAATGCTGGTGATGAGGTAATATACCCAGATCCTGGTTTCCCCATTTACCGCTCTCTTGTTGATTTTTTGTCTGCAGTACCCCGGCCTTTACCACTAAGAGAGTCAGTTGACTTTCGATTCCGAATCGAAGACTTAGTAGACCTAGCATCTGATCGTACGAAACTCCTGATTATTAACTCTCCACAAAATCCCACCGGCGGTGTTCTAACAAGGGAAGACTTAGAAATTATTGCTGAGCTAGCCAACCGTCACGATTTTTATGTTCTGAGCGATGAAATCTATGCAAACTTGGTTTATGAAGGGCAACACGAAAGTATACTATCAGTGCCTGGTATGAAGGAGCGAACCATTTTACTAGATGGCCACTCCAAAACTTATGCTATGACTGGCTGGCGATTGGGCTATGGCGTGTCAACTTCAGAAATGTCGGAGAAAATAACTCGACTAATGATTAACTCCAATTCTTGTACAGCAACCTTCACACAAATAGCAGGTGTAGAAGCACTGAAGAACTCTTCTGATTTTGTAGATCTGATGTTTGGCGAATTCCAGCGCCGTCGTGAAGTAATTGTTGATGGCCTTAATTCTATTGAAGGCATTAGCTGTATCCGACCACAGGGTGCTTTTTATGCATTTCCTAATGTTAAAAACTTACCTTTACCTTGTAGTGAACTTTCTAATTACCTTCTCAATGATGCTGGCGTGGCTGTTTTATCGGGCGATTCTTTTGGAGAGATGGGGGATGGATACTTGAGAGTATCCTATGCTAACTCAATAGAAAATATTCAAATTGCCTTAGATCGAATACAGGAATCTTTAGCAAAGTTGTAGTATGGCAGAAATCTACCTGTCGGCCACAGCGAAAATTCCGGCCAGTACAACTAATCTGGGTCCTGGTTTCGATGTATTAGGGATTGGTTTATCACTATATAGTCAGGTTATCTTGGAAGAGAAAGCTAGTGAGACTAAAATCATCTGTCTAGGTAAAGATTCAGAAAAAATTCCTATAACTCCAGATAACATTGCGTATCAGGCTGTGATGAAAATTTTCGATCATTTCGACTATCATCCACCAGGTATTCAACTCACTATTAATAATGGAATCCCTGCAATTCGAGGCTTAGGTGGAAGTGGTACAGCCATTCTTGGTGGTTTACTAACGGCAAACTTGATTTGTCATAAAAGACTTGGAACTGAATCACTGAGTAATTCAGAAATTTTGTCTTTTGCCACTGAGTTTGAGGGGCATCCCGATAACGTGGCTGCGTCTTTATTTGGTGGAGTCGTCGTTTCTGCAATGGAACATTCAAATAAGGATCGTCTTCCATCAATCAAGAGTATCAAGTTACTGCCCCCATCCGATTTACGTCTAATAATAGCTATTCCTGACTTCACACTCCCAACCCAAAAAGCTCGTAACATACTACCGAATTCGGTTAACTTCTCGGATGCGGTTTTCAATATTGGTCGATCATCTCTACTAGTAGCAGCATTAGCGACTGGTAACTTAGATCTACTAGCAACAGCTATGCAAGATCAGTTGCATCAGCCATACCGTGCAAAGCTTATTCCTGGTTTTAACGAAGTTATTGAGGCAGCTATGTCCGCAGGAGCTTTAAGTGTTTCTTTGAGTGGTGCAGGACCGACAATGATCGCATATGCACGTTCTTCATCAAATACTAACGAAATCTCTGAAAAGATGGCATATGCATTTAAAAATAACGGTCTAAGCAGCCAAACACAAATACTTTGTGTGGATACGAATGGTGCAGAGGTAGGTTCACCTTCTATAAAATCCAGTCGTTGATTTCTGTACAAACAAGTAACAAATCCACTCATCTTCTAAGCTTTTGCTATATTTAATTTAAATTGCGATCTGATATGATAGACTGGTCTACAAAGACAATCCCTAATCTCCTACATGATTTAGATACAGACATAGACAGGGGTCTGTCTGCCGACGAAGCGGCGAAAAGACTTATACAAAATGGCAAAAATAGCCCAGTTGGTAAATCCTTTATTGGTGAAAGTTTTTTTAGTTGGTGTGTGAATCAACTCCCACTTTTATTACTTTACTCAGGGGCACTTTTCCTTCTTATTATTCCTCATTTTTTGGCAAAATCAGAACAATTATCTTTAGAAGTCATCTCGAGTACTATTTTTATTAGTATTGTCTTTTTTGTAAAAATCTCACTTCGAATTTATCAAAGACAAAAAATAATATCAAATAGACAAAAAATATGGTCAGCCTCCGAAGTTCAGGTGCCTGTGATGCGAGATGGAACAATTGTTTGGTTACTACCCCATCTGGTCGTTCAAGGTGATTTACTATTGCTATTTCCCGGTGGATATGTCGCAGCAGACGCGCGAATTGTTGAAACTGAAGAAATGGTCTCAGATGAAAGTCCGATTTTTCGTCGATCGGTATTTAGCACTAAAACAGCTGATGTTTTAGAACAGAGTAAACCTTTGACGGAACAAAGAAACATTTTATTCGGTGGAACTTATGTGATCGATGGACAAGGACGAGCCATAGTAGTAGAAACTGGTAAGAACCTGCAAATCAATCAAAGACATCAGCAATCTAACTTGGAAAACGATGAATTAGAATCAGATGCTGAAAATACTGGCAATTTCTTGACAAACAGCTTCACTATAATAGGCGTACTAATCTCATTGTTCTTTTTTGCCCTTTACTATTTTGCTCAACCATTTAGTTTTCGGTCTAGCCAAAGTCTATCGGAAATATTGATCAAATTGGCCCCAGTTTATAGCATTCTGTTAGTAGTAGTTCCGTTTGATCTTAAGCATTTGATTAATACAGGTTTAAACGAATCTGCTTACCGAATTTTTAAACATGGGGCTTCAATCCGAAAGTTGATTGATGTTGAACGACTGAGCAATTTGACAAGTCTTTGTATACAGCAAGCTACCAACTTTACTATGAATACCTTTTCAGTTTCTCATATCATAGTTGAGGGCCAATATATCGGCAAGTCAATTTGGAAACAGTTGAATTTAACAGAACAAGAAATTACCAATTTAGAAGAAATAGAAAATGAGACAGTTATTAAACCAATGAATGAAGAAATACCTTCAACATTTCCTTGGTTATTATGGGGGGCTAGCCAGTGTATTAAACACACTACTCACCCAATTTTATCTCAAGATGGGACTGTTTTCCCAGAGATTGATGACTCCTTGACTTTACTACTAGAAGACTCTATTCGAACAAATGAAATTGACCTGACAGAGTATGATAACACCTACGAGCGCGTGGCACAAATTCCACAAACTGAAGACCATCCCTACACTTCATTACTATTCATGGCTAATACAACAGATAACGCACCTGCGGGGCAATTTTTACAACTCTCGTTCGGACCAATAGATGAAATTCTACATGCGAGCTGGGATATTCAGTTAAATCAAGGGATAGACCAGTTGACGGCTGACCAAAAGTTATATTTGTCGCAGCTATCCCGACAATTTTCCGTTGAAGAGAATGGACTTCCAAAACCATCTTACACCCTAGGTTTTGGCTTCAGAAGCTTCGCAAACCGGCCCACACAAGAAGACATGTGGTCGGACTTGACATTCTTGGGAGCAATTGCTTTTCGCCAACCTAATTATATGGGTATTGAATCATCAATTAGCGAATGTTTATCATCAGGCATGAAAGTTATTATGATGTCAGACCAACCACCAGACCAAGCATCTGATGTTGCACATGAATTAGGTCTAATCCATGATTCGAACGCTGTCACAAGCGGCGAAGATTTGACAGCCATGGACGAAACCCAATACGATTCCATGGTTGAATTGTTATTAGTCTATTCCCAAACTTCAGCTGAGCAACGAAGGAACATTGTTCAGCATTTAAGAAGGCGAGGACATAATATCGGTTTTTGGGGGCAAAGCAACGAAGATTTGAGGACAATGAGAACCGCTAATATTAGCTTCGTTAGCGCAAACAATGTACCACATTTACTACAACGCAATTCAGGTGTGGTCGTTAATCAATTAGGCTTCGATGTCATAGTGAAAACTTTGCTAAAGGCTAGACAAGCATATGCGAACCTCAGGAATTGGGTACGTTGGTACCTATCTTGCGTTGTAGCTCAGTCTTTGACACTTGTGGCAGGATTAAGTATACATATCTTTGATCCTAACCGTTTCCCTTTGGTATTAGACCTTCCCCATTTATTCTGGATCAACCTATTAGTTATTGCTTTTCCATGCTTAGCGATTATTTACAAAAAAGATCATGGTAGCTTGATAAAAGACAAACCTGAAAAAACACCACCATTTCTGGTTAAGAATGTATATTCTGACTTTGTTATGCGGGGCATAATTATTTCACTGATATCATTAGTCAGTTACGCATTCTCTGTCAATAGTAAGGGTGATTCAATTCAAACGGTTACTTGTACTACGTTGATTTTCAGTCAGTTATTCTCTGTGTTCCAGTGTTTTCGGCACAAAGATGACAGATTGATCGAAGTTCTTCAGTCAAATATCTGGGTGCTGATGACTATATTGTTTAGTGTCATCCTACACATAACTATTATCAGCTTTCCATATCTACAAACGGCTATTGGCTTTACCAATATAACACACGAATGGCAGTGGATTATTCCCTTATCCATCTTGATGTTTCTACCTTTAAATCTTACGTCGCGATAGCTGTCAATCTTATTCCAATAGAATCCAATAGGACTGATTAGAGACTAAATTAGATCTTGTTAGTCTAAATAAACATACGCGTATTTTGATTTGTTTTTACACACTTCAATATTTCTTGGTTAATTTATTTAGTTATAATGCCGGAAAGCATCAAAACTTTATTTCTCATATTTCATAAGCATCAAGGAGAAAGTTTTGACAATAACACCAACTACATTTAACATCCACCAACACTCTGAACTTCGGTCAAAAATTACATCTGAGCAGTCATTAGGAATGGTTAAAATCCCCTCTGGCCACTTCGATATGGGGAGTCTAGAAAAAGATAATGAAGAACCAATTCACAAAGTTGAAATTAGTTCTTTTTTAATAGATATAAGACCTGTTACTGTAGGTGAATTTCGCAAGTTTGTTGAAGCTACTCAGCGTAAACCGCCTAGCTGGGACCATATTCTGATAGATTCTCCAACGGACGACCATCCTATCATTTATATAAGCTGGCGGGATGCCATGTCCTATGCAGAATGGGTGGGTAAACGTTTACCCACTGAAGCCGAATGGGAATATGCCGCTGGTGGTGGAATCAGTCAGTTAGATTTTAATTCGTTGGACAATATCAATTTCTATGGTCAAAAACGGATGACCAATGTCGCTGGTGAGTATCCACCCAACGGCTATGGTTTATATGACATGCGAGGGAATGTATGGGAATGGTGCCTAGACGCTTATATCAAGAACGCATATAATGATTGCAAGCGTCTAAACCCAATTATCTTGCCAAAAAGTGAGTTGGATAGAAAAGAATTAATGTTTACTGGCCTGTCAAGAGTGATCAGAGGTGGAAGTTGGAATAACTACGCGTTAGCAACTAGAATATCTTTTCGTGCTCATCAATCTCCACAACAATTCTATGATTACAACGGATTTCGCTGTGTCATGGATACTGACAGCTAAGGAAAAAACGATGCTAACAAATAAGCAAATTGCTTCTTTTAAAGATGATGGTTTTTTAATTTTGGAAAATGCCATTGATCAGGATCTTCTCTCTAGTTGGCAAACAGAATTTTGGTATACTCTGGGTGGTAAATTTGAAGATGATGAAACTTGGCCTATAGACCAAACTTTCATCAGTAGATGGAGATTTACACCACCTTATCCAAATATAGCTACAATACCAGCTGTTCAAGCGGCAGCTTATGATTTGGGTGGTGAGAATTTCTTTGGTGGCGGTGGTGCCCCCATAATTAAATGGCCTTCTCAAAAGGCTAATTGGTCTATGCCTATGAGTAGCCATATTGATGGCTATGGAGGACCAGCACAACATCCTGCTGGCGGATTAACCTTAGGCGCAACCATGTATCTCCATGACGTTGAAGAGAAAGGTGGTGGATTTATCTACTGGCCGGGTACTCACTTGAATGTACATGATTACTTTCGTGAGCGCCCAGAACATATTGATGGTAGTTTTCTAGATGCTGATGATTGGAACCACACTAAATTTTCTCATGGATCCAAACCAGTTGAGTTTGTAGCAGCAGCAGGAACAGTATTACTTTGGCATGGATTTTTATCCCATAATGGTTCAACTAATGTTCAAAATACTCCTCGGATTGGAATTTTTGGTCGGTGGCATTACACCAAATTGCAAGAGATGCGGTACGACATATTAGATGATTTGTGGAAACACTGGTCGATCTAGCTGATGGTCTGTTTGAGTTTTGTTTGTTGACAAGATTTTAACATTGAAATATAATACCACCCCTAAATTTATTATTTAAAATCAGGAGATTGCATGAAAACATTCAGGTTTATTATTGTTGCTCTAGCTGTTTTGTTCGTGATCGCACCACTGCTTCACCTCGCACAAGCTAAATCAACAGGGGGTCCTGAACCTTCTCTGATACTCTATTTACCTTTCGATGAAGGCGAAGGAAATATTGCTGGAGATTCCTCAAGGTATGGTAATCATGGTAACCTACAAGGAATGAAACCAAATTTGCCTAATTGGGTCGATGGTAAATTCGGTAAAGCCCTCGAATTCAACGGTCAAAATAATTGGGTTGAAGTTCCACATAAAGATATTCTATCTGTTGACAAGGCCGTCACAGTTATGGCTTGGATTAAGGCAAAACGCCATACAGGCGGATCAACCAAAGCTCAATGGGCCGGTGTTGTTACCAAAGGTAATAATCCAAGATCCTACAGTTTATATACTACAACAGATGGTGGTGGTGCCTTACACTTTAGCTCGATGGGCGGTTCTACCAGTGCATTGACAGTTGAGTTGAATAAATGGCAACACGTGGTCGCACAACACACTGGCAAATCACACATCTACTACGTAAATGGTGAGCTAGCAGGTGAATTTGATGGTAAAGCAGCACTACCTGGTCTAAAAGACGATGCTAGTGTGATGATTGCTCGAAGCCACGAAGGTTCACGTGAATTTGAAGGCATCATTGATGAAGTCAAGATTTGGAATCGTGTTTTAAGCGAAAAAGAAGTCAATCACCATATGAGCGTGGGTAAAGGTCAAGTCTCAGTTGAGCCGGAAGGTAAATTAGCAACAACTTGGAGCCAACTAAAACGCCTATAAACTAAAACCTACTCAAAACGCGGCTCATCTGAGTCGCGTTTTTTTATGGGAGGAAAATGAAAAGTAAAATCTTTATCTTATTTTTGTTGGTAATGATCGTCTTTGTATCTAATTTTGCTCTAGCTGCTGAGTTAGAGAAAAATTTAGTCCTCTATTTGTCCTTCGATGAACTAGATGGGAAAAAAGTTGAAGACCATTCGATTCATGGTAATCATGGCGAAATTGCTGGCAAGCCCACATTAGTTGACGGAAAATTTGGTAAAGCCCTAAAATTAAATGGTAAAACGGACTGGGTCACGGTCGCACATGATAATAGCTTATGCGTCAGTAAAGCCGTTACAGTCATGGCTTGGATCAATGCTGAATCACATAAAGGGGCAGGAACAGCCCAATGGGCTGGCATTTTAGCCAAAAGCAATAACCCGCGTTCCTACAGTTTCTACACTACAACCGATGGCGGTGGAGCCTTACACTTTAGTTCCATGGGTGGATCTGTGTCCAATAAACCTGTAGAGCTAAAAAAGTGGCAACACGTAGTTGCACAAATGACTGAAAAGAAGGCTCATCGATACTATATAAACGGTGAATTAGCCGGTGAATTTGCTGGTAAAGGGGCTTTACCGGGCAAGGTCGATAATGCTGATGTTTTTGTCGGAAAAACACATGAGGGTAATCGACAATTCGTTGGCACCATCGACGAGGTAAGAATTTGGAATCGTGAACTCAGCGCAAAGGAAGTCAAAGAACAAATGGAGTCGGGTCGACTGAAATTGTTGGGGGTGGATCCTCAACAGAAATTAACTTCGACATGGGGATTATTGAAGAAGGAAAAATAACAGAAAAAGTTTCTCGCTTCGAAAGCAAAAAGGCCGTCTATATCTAGAATAGGTGGCCTTTTCAATATGCACACACGATTAATCTTCTATAGAAAATAGTACGTCTCCCCCGCCTGCTTTTTGATTGTAGATCTGCTTTAAAATAGTCAACGAAGACAAAATCCAAATTGTTTTACTGGTTCTATCGGTTTCCCATTTGCGTCGACTAGAAAACCCTTTTTCTACATTGGAATCAGAATTCAGTATTTTCCTTAATCTTTTACTGAATTCTTTGAAGTCGCCTGTCCACTGATGATTTTGATCAGTTTTCTTAAGATAATCTCTGTACGAATTATAAACAAACTCTGTATCTATAATTTCAGTTCCTTCTTTCCTGATTCGGATACTAGTACCAAACAAATCACTAGGTCCTGCAATCTCTTCCTTCTCAATACATTGTTCAAACCAACCTACCATTGGGTCACTTTCTCGTAATTGTTCATAATAAGTCAAAGTTATGACACGTTCCTTCGGAAAATCAAATCCATCTATATCCCTTCGCATCATTAGTTCGAAAAAAGCTTCTTTGCCTCCATTATTCCACTCATCGTCTATGGACTGAAAAAAATGGCTTTTTCTATCCGCTTGTTCCTTATTACGAATGTTTTCGGTCGCAAATTCTTCACTTACGTCAATAAATTGCCATCTACGGTCGCTCTCGGTTAAATACACAACCCAACTGTCATTAGAGGCACAAATTACCCTCGAATAATTTGCATACTGAGTGGCATCAACAAATTTTTCCTCTACCGTTCGTTCACGTTCAGTGATCAACGATTTCATTTTTCCTACATCATTTCGATTACCACCCCAAACAGCTTCATCAGAAAATATCAGTAGGTTATCTCTCATCCAAGCATTAAATTTACCAGTTAATTTGTCAGCATCACCTGTTAAATGGAAATAGTGGGGACGAAATAACTTTCCTAACGTATCATTTATGAATTTCCCTTTACCTGTGCCTTCTTTACTCCGTAGTACAATACTACACACACGTGAGTGTTTCGCCGGATTTTGAAACGCATCTGCTATCCAATTTAACAACCAGTCATATAACTTGTCGACTTTATGTGTATCTGTCTGATAAAAAGGTTCCCCACTGGTATCTGAACCAACACGTTTTTTCTGATTTCCACAAATGACTTGTCGGATTAACTGCAAGTAGTTTTTACAATTATACTCAAGCTGTTGATTTGACAACCCTCTCATTCTTTGATAAATCTTAGGATTTAATTGCTTTACAAAACCACTCTTATCAGGATCCCCTCGCCAGTTATTATCTGGCGTTGCAGTTGACCAATCATCCCACAAATTCCACTTATCTGAATTATTAGGGTTTTTCCTACCCGAAGGATCAAAAATGAGCCCCTGATAAGTTCGTCTTCCTTCCCAATCTAGCCACAAACTCGCCAATTTAGCTTTTCGGTTCTTATGTCTGACAGATTGTGGATTTAATAATTTAAAGTCTGACGGACGCATACCAACTCTTGGTACATGTGTTTGTTGAAGGTCATCATATTCTGTATGCATGATGCCAACTTTGCTACCTTGTTTTAAAACAGCATACTTATGATTCAACAATTGAAGTTGTTCTAAAACAATATCATCATATTCAGTTTCGTTAGATGATTGCGTTACATCTCTATTTTTAATACCAAAATTTTGGCATAACTCATCTATAACATCTGGTAAAGACATATTGCTATTTTTCGCAATAAAGTCCATGGCATCTAGCACCTTACCGTGGCTACAACCAGAATGACACTTCCACTTATAAGTATCCATATTTATGTTTAAGGAAGGACGACTGGAACCTCGTCTTTCACCGTGTAAGGGACAAAACGTCACCATCCAATTACTACTGGTTATATTACCTCTCTCTACACCTTCAAAGATGTCTTCAAACTCTAGATTAGATATCAAATTTTGATATCTCCATCCTTTTTGATAAGAGGATACTTGAAACTGAGTTATCTTTGGTGAGTTTGGTGATATTTTTTTCTGGTGTGATTGGCTTGGTAAAATAGGTAATCGGTTATGTACATAATCCAAAATGGATTTACCTGATTGGTGAAAAATTTGGGCTTCAGTGATTTGATAACCAACTTCAGGAAAATCACCTGTAAAAATCCTAGCTAGATCTGTAGCATTTGTATCAAACCGTGAAATTCCATCCGGTCGACAATAGGATCCTACAATAGTTTGTATTGATTGTTGATATTTATTTGGATCAGTTAACTCTTTTTGTAAGGGAAAATAAACATGAAACTTAGGTCTTGCAACACGTATACCTGAGTTACTACGCTTGTTTTTATTATGATTTTTTGATTCAACAATCCAAAACTCGTAATCTGAAAAATCTGTTTGAAATTGTTGAATAGTTGTCCAATCTTCAGGTTCATCCCATGCAGATGTTGGTTGACCATCGTTGTCTATATCTAGTGCAATGACATCTGCACTTAGCCAATTATCAGTAGCACGTTCTTGGTTGTGGTAATGTCCCATCGCATGTACATAACGTACCGTTTCAATAAATTGTTCCTTTGTTTCTACTTGTTGTCGAACCGGCAATTGTCTTATATGCACAATATCGGTTTCATTTGCACGACAGAGATTAAAGGGAGTTATTGGCTTTGGGCTTGGAATCATATCCTTTCTTTCTCGTTATCCGAGGTTTTTTCAAAATCAGATTTTGGTGTGATATATAAGGATGAAAAAATCCGTCATTTTGTTTTAGGTCGTGGAGTGAAATTTTGCTAGTCGAACAAAACAACACTACATCGAATAACACTTTTCGGGATGTTAATTGGAAGGTTCTGTTTCTTTTCCGGGTCTGGCTCGTCTGTTTCTTTTGATGTCAATTTAAACAAAATTGAGCCTTGAAGTCAAGGTTAAAAAAGAGCTCGGGTGATATTTGGAAGGTCGATTTGGTTATTTAAAAGTTATCTAACCAGATTCTACAAGGGGATTTAAACAAAGTTGGGCTTTGAAGTCAAGGCAAAAAAATTCGCTTGCTCTATATGGAGGGTCGGTCTGGCTATTTTATTCTGTCACCTTACATCACAAACAGTTTTTGTTTTTTTTGTTTTCTTCAACCTTTTTTCGTAATAAAAATACGAAAATTGATTGTGATGATTGTGATGATTGTGGTCAGACCAGTAATATTGAGAAAAAGTTTATCTACTGTAAAAGTATTCTACTAATTTGACTAGGGTTAAACTTATTTCCTTTTCCATTTGTATATCCCTTTTCTTCTAATAAATCGGCAATTTTCCTCAGTGAAAAGCTCTTCTTTCTTAAACACTTAACTTTTTCAACAAGTACCGTATCTATTTCTTTATAAGACTTTCTACCACCAACTTTCCCTCTTCCACGTAGATCTAAATTACCTTCCGTAACACTTTTCCTACGTCTACGTCTACGTCCAGTTTCCAGTTTTAGCCCAGGTTTTTGGTAGATGCTAATAATTTGCAAAAGTTGCTGAGTTTCTATATCTAGTTGGTCCTCACAAGTAGCGTAAATTAAAAAAAGCCCGTATTCTCTCAAAAGATTGGTAGCTAGTCCACGCTCTAAGGGATTTGGACAGAAAACCTTTGGGCTATGACAGACTATTGTTGAAATGTTCTTTTCTTCGGTGAGTTGTAGTAAGTTACGAAATGTCTTTCTCTGTACTACAGCAACATTTTCCGCATCACGATCGATAAGATGTTTTCCTTGGGAAGTCCAACCGTGTTGCCTAAGGAATTTGTTAATTTGACGTTTTTGATCAAGTGGAATTTCGTTTCCTTGTGCTAAGGGATGGTAAACGATAACTTGTTTATTAGCCATGTTGAATCTATCCTTACGGTTCTCTACCGACATATGGATACGACAACAATAAGTAAAAGGTTTCAGAAAAAGTTTCATATATAAAAAAAGGCCAATCTAGTTACTTTTAGATTGACCTTTCCAAACTCTGACCGAAATCAAATTTTTGTTTTAGCTCATTACAAATCCGATATTAGAATTTCACGTCCTTCTTTAGCACTCAGAACAGCAGCAAAAACCATAGACATAGACTTTAGATTATCTGCAGCATTACATTCAGGTTCTCGGTCCTCTTTAATCGCGCGAACAAATTCGTTAAGAACGGGATTTGGACCATCAATATCATCTAGATCGACTTGTTTGCGTATTGTTGGGTTTTGTCGATGATTAAGTGTCTGATAAAGATCAAATCCTTCCCAAGTCAAAGTACCTTTTGGTCCTTCATATCGCCATTCACCGTTATGTCCAGCAGGAACATGTCCCATTGTACACCCAATACCTCGATGGGTTGCAAATACACCATTTTCGAATTTAAAAAGAATTATCTGACAAGCATCGCCCTGATGCCAACCCCAAGGCAAATTCCAAGTGATGGCTTGGGCACTAATTGGATCAACTCCTAATGTATATCTCATCATATCAAAATGATGAATTCCCATATCTGTCAGGAACATGTATGGTTCTGTCACATAATGGCTTCCTGGGCTATCAGCCCAATTTACATATAGTGAGACATCTAATTGTGCAATTTCACCAATTTTGTGATCTTCTATTAATCTTCGGGTTGTACGAGGTAGAGCGTTGAACCGGTAGTTTTGAGTAATCATGTGTTTGACATTAGCACTTTCGCCTGCAGATACAATACGTTTAGCTGCATCAAAATCATCACTCAAAGGTTTTTCACCAAGTAAGTGCAAACCTAGATCAAAAGATTTCATTGCAATAGCTTCATGTACAGATGGCGGAGTAACATCAACAACGAAATCAGCCCCAAAACTCTGGGGCACATCGTTCAGATCTGCGAAAATTTTATTTTCTGGTATTCCCCTTTGATCAATAGCTCTTTGGCGATTTTTCTCCGATGCTTCCACGTAGGCAACAAGTTCCACTTCCTTATGATCTTCACAAGCCGATAACCAGTGGTAGCCTCGACCGCCAAGTCCGACAAGGATTGCTTTCATAGTAACTCCTAAGTCCTAAGATCCAGTTAAACAGTCAGCGATTATAACATCGATTCAAGCAACCAACAACAGCGAATTTAAGTAGAAAAGCTGGCAAATGTTTAAAAAAATCGTTATATTTCATTGGGTCTATTTTAGAAAGTCAGCCATAGACATTTGTCTGCCTAAACACAAGAAGAAAAAATTTTGATTAGTGTAAAAAATAAAAGATTATTTATCATATTTCTACTGTCATCAGTGATTGCCCTTGAAACCTATTCTAGTGAAATAAGGGGGAGAGTTCTTCGCCAAGGTTCACAAGAACTGGTTAGTGGAGTAATTGTGAAAGTTTTGGGAACGGATCAAAAATTTATAACCGATGATCAGGGAGAATTTGAAATAACTGAACTACCAACTGGAACTTATCAATTAACCTTGACAAGATTCCGTTTTCGTTCAAAAACAATTGAAGTCTTGGTACTTGACGATCAACCCCTCGATTTAGACGTTCGGCTAGAAAGAATCGATTTCATCTTCGACGAAATAGTTGTGAGAGGGCAGCTTTTAACCGAATCGGTCAGTCGTCAAAGTGTGACTGGATTAGAAATAAAGCGTATACCGGGTGCTGGTGGAGATGCGTTGAGAGCTATCCAAGCTTTACCAGGTATCAAGGCTGGTGCAGATTTCGGAGGTCAACTTTATGTCCGTGGTGGTGGACCAGAAGATAATCAGATCTATTTTGATCGTTATCCCTTGGCTAATGCTTATCATTTCGGAGGTTTAGTTTCAACTGTAAGTTCTGAAATTCTACAACGGATTGATATCTATGCTGGTGGATTTGGAGCTGAATATGGTCAGGATTCGCAGGCAATAATAGATATTTATTCGCGACCTGGTAATCGTAAGAACTTCAGTGGCAAAGTGAATTTAAATATTCTTTATGCTGAAGGACTGATAGAAGGTCCACTAGGGGAATCAGGGTCTTGGTATTTTGCAGGTCGTCGTAGTTATTTTGACCTTTTTCCGTTAGAAAGAGTAATAACGGTTATAACAGCATTCCCTAGATTCTGGGATTATCAAACACGATTTAACTACGAAATAAACGAGAAATACCAAATAGATTTTACAGCATTTGCAGCTGATGATTTTGCAGAATTGGCTTTTACAGAAGAACAGCAAGATGAAGAAGAACTAAGAGGTGCCTTATACATAAAGAATTCGGCACATGTTCAAGGCTTCCACCTCCGTGCTTTGCTTACCCCACGCCTAACCTACGATTTTAATCTTTCTCACAACAAACAATTAGTAAATTTCAAGATTGGTCAAGGATTCTTCCTTCGTATACAACCTGACGTGTATGATGTTAGACATGATGTAGTATATGAAATTTCGCCCAATGTACGTTTAGAAACAGGTTTGTTAAATTCAATTGGTGACGTTGTCGTTCAGCTGTTTTTTCCTAATCCTCCGGAAGAGGGAGATCCGAATTACGATTTTTTAGAAGCCGAAAAGAATAGAGTTGATACACAACAGGAAGATTATCAAGTGGAAGGCTACGTTCAAACACGTTTTACTCTTGGGGAATACCTATCCTTTGCATTAGGAACTCGAGTCGATTATTCTGCAGATTTAACAGCTCAGCCAACGCCTCAACCACGTTTAAGTTTTAATTTAACAATGCCAGGATTACCACAATTAAGATTAGCTTACGGCCGTTATATGCAAACACCGCAGCCACCTCAGTTTTTTGAACCTGGGGGGAATCCAGAACTTGAGGAAAGTCTCTCAGACCATTTTATCCTAGAAATCGAAAGAGCTTTTGAAAATGGTACAGTGCTCAAGGCTGCTGGTTATCGTAAGCAGTTGGATAAACAGATTGAACCTGATCCTGAGGAAAATCCAGTAAAAAATAAGAATTACCTCAATATTGGAGAAGGTTACGCACAAGGTGTCGAGTTCTTACTCCAATATCGTCAAGGAGATCGATTTTTCGGTTGGTTGAGTTATGCAAGGTCTGTTTCCAAAAGAAGGGACGATCCAGATCAAGATTACCGATTTTATTCCTATGACCAAACACATATTGCAACTATCATCGCCAGCTACAAATTTACCAAGACATTTGAGATTGGAGGAAGATGGCAGTATGCCACGGGAAATCCCTACACACCATTAACCTGTGAAGAAAATATTAGCAATCCATGTTACGAAAATATTATCAGTCCGAGAGATGGAAAAACTAGAAAAGTACCTCTCTATGGATCAATAAATTCTTTCCGTGTAGAACCATTTCATCGTCTCGATGTGAGAATCAGCAAAAATTTTGTTTTTGATACTTGGCAAATTGGAACCTACCTAGAATTAATAAATGCCTATAATCGAAAAAATGTCCTTCAGTTTAGCTATGACGACGAGTATGAACGCGACAAGGATGGAGAAGTGAAGAAAGACATAGTAGGACAGTTACCATTGCTACCTTATTTCGGAGTAATCATTGAGTTTTGATGGCTAAATTAACGTCGAGCAGACTAGTTTCCCGAATAACCTTTCTTTTTCTTTCATTTCAAATTTTTTGTTTGCTCTCCTGTTCTGTGTTTGGTGGAAATTCATGTGGGGGGTTAGAAGATTTGGGTCAGTCTGCCCCAAATGATTGCTGCCCTTATCATACATCCAATTCCACAGAAAAGTGTTGTTGGAAAACTGTAGTTATTACAGATCAAAAAAAGCCTCTTAAAATCTCTACGCCTGGTAACCAAAAAGGGTCTACATTTTTAGCATCTAGTCAAAGTGTGTTGGAGAGACAAAAGCTTGAGGGTCAAATTTGTTTTGTTTTTGTTTTGATTCCTCATATTTCTTCAAAAGAATCACTATCCTTACCAAATCGATCGCCTCCTATCTCCATAATTTGAGTTTTGTTGATGAGTAAAATGAAAATTATGAAAAAACGACCTAAGCTATTATGGAGATAATAAATGAAAGATAGAAAAAAGTGGATCTTGTTGGCAATATTGTTTTTTATTTTAAATTCGATACCATATGTCATTGCTCAAGATGCTTGAGGTGCCTGAAGTAACCCCATAATCCCTGAAATGGGGCCGAGCCGTGAGCTCGATATAGAAACGAAGAAAAAATTTCGATTCACTCTTAACGTCACACGTTCTTTCAATGCAGAAGGTGGACATAGTGAAACAGGCGGATTGACAACCGATGGTCGACTAATCGAAATTGGAAACCATTGGCATCACGTGTCTATGTCAATGAGCCGTTTTAATTTAGGACTGCATTACCAATTAAATCCTCGAACTAAGCTAGCACTAGTCTTACCATATAGTATTAAAAATCAGTCAGCTAAAATTGAATGGGAAGCCTCAAACCCAAGTGTGAGTGACCAGGATGCAGCTATCCGGAATGGTTATATCCATCATAGAGATGAAACATATCGTGGGTTTGAAGATCTGAATTTAACGACTAACTACCACTGGAATGGGTTTACATCTATAAAAAACGACAGAATTACTCTGTCTGCTGGGTTGTCTATACCAACGGGTAAAATTGAACCTGATCCATATAAGCTCGGCGACGTAGGAAAAAAACATTTACATCTGCAGTTTGGTACAGGAACACTAACTCCAAGTTTCCAAGTTATCTACATATTGCCAGTAAACGATTTGCTGTCGGTACAATCTCGGTTATCATTTCGACGTCCCTTCTACGAAAACAAGTATAGTTTTCTGTCTCCTCCAGAAACAAGTACCTATTTTGGTATAGCATTAAAAGTCTCGAATATCCTGAGATTGCATGGGTCTTGGATGGTATTTAGGCAAGGATTTGGGTATTGGGATGGAAATAGAGATCGAAATACTGGTATGCAAATGCATGCTTTACAATTGGGAACAAACACAACAATTGGTCGAAAAACCCCTTTAAATATTAGCGTAATTGTACCTATCCATCAACAAATGCTTAGTACGGGGGATACATTCGAGCATGGTATTCTATTGTCGTCTAGTGTTTCTCATGTCTTTTAAAACTAACTAAATTGACAGTCAGAGGTCTGAATTGTTAGAATGGGACAGTTTATGGGAAGCCATTTGGCAGTTTAGGTCAGGCAATGAAAATTAAGGAGTTTCTATGGCAGATGTTATTCGTGGTGGAGTGATAGGATATGGTGGTGCTTTTAATATGGGGCGTAGCCATGCTGGGAGTATGCAAAACACTGAAGGTATAGAATGCGTGGCAATTTGCGACATTGACCCAGAACGTACTAAAGCCGCTAAAGAAGATTTTCCACAAGTTCGTACTTACAACGACAGTGATGATTTTTTTGCTGACGAAAGCATTGATTTAGTAACTATTGTTCTGCCTCACAATTTACATGCTCCTGTGGCTATTCAAGCACTTAATGCTGGTAAGCATGCAATAACTGAAAAACCGATGTGCATTACAGTATCAGAAGCGACTTCGATGATTGAGTTAGCAAAATCTAATGGAAAAATGTTATCGGTTTATCACAATCGGCGTTGGGATCAAGATTTTTGGACATTAAAGGGTATAATAGAGAGTGGTGTTATTGGTAGACCGCACACGATTGAAATGCGTGCTAGTGGTTATGGTCGGCCGAACCCAGATTGGTGGAGAAGTGTAAAGTCTGTTTCGGGTGGTATCATATATGACTGGGGGGCACACTATATCGACTGGCTACTAAACGTAGTTGATAATAAAATGATCAGTGTAACCGGATTTTATATTGATAATGAAGTCTGGACAGATATTAGTAATGAAGATCATGCACGTGCGTTCATTCGATTTGACGGAGACTTAGTAGCTGACGTGGAATTTTCCCAGATCGCTAAAATTGGAGGAGATCGATGGAAGATCTTAGGTACTCATGGGGCAATTCAATCCGCAGATGGCCATTTCAAAGTGTGGTCAGAAATCGAAAATCAGCAAAGTGAACAAGAAATCTCATATCAAGGTCGCCCAGGCCATAGTTTCTATCAAAATATTGTAGCTCACCTCAGAGAGAATGAACCATTAATAGTTACACCAGAGTCTGCTCGACGGGTAATTGCTGTAATGGATTTGGCTGAGAGGTCAGCGAAGTCGCATCAAGCTGAAACCGTACCTTACGAATTTTAAAGTTTTAAAAAATCGACATTGGGGTTCTGCCTGATATAATCTAAGCAGAACCCCAATGTCGACTCTGCCCCTCTATCAAAAAGATTTCCAACCTTTTCAAATGTTCCCTGTTCCTCGGTGTTGACTAAGCCGGTTAACAGCGTAAGTTCCAATTGAAACTATAATAATAGCAATTACCCCTAAGCTCGCGCTTGGTCCTCTACCTGTAGTTTCTTGCATATACAAATATATGCCGTAAGAAATAGGGGCCATTTCATTTCTTGGTACGAGCATTAAAGTCGAACTTAATTCGACTGAAGAGCTAATGAAGGCCATGATTCCACCTGCTACAATACCTGGTAACATTAGGGGTAAAACGATTTTAGTAAAGGTAGATAGAGTATTTGCACCTAGATTTTTTGAGGCTTCTTCTAGAGATATGTGAATTTGTTGCAACGTAGCATAGCAAGATCGAACTGTGTATGGTAATCTGCGAACCGCGTAGACAATTACTAGGATCAACCAAGTCTCAGTCAGTGGTTTACCAATGACAGGCAAATCTATCGTGTGGAATATTCTTAGGTAGCCAATTGCCAAAACTACACCTGGGACTGCTAAAGGTAATGTGGCAATGAAATCCAAAATTGTTCGGCCTAGCATCTTTCCTCTAAGCAGTATGAAAGAAATTATGGCTCCTAGAAATATATCAATCAGAGCCGCCAATGCAGCGTATACAATAGTATTAAGTATCATTTTTGGGGCATCGGCAAAAACTCTGGTGAAATTGGTAGTGGTATAGATTTTGGGCAGAACTGTAAAGTTCCAAGATTTAGCAATAGACATTAGAAAAATACCTATGTGTGGCAGTAAGCAAAAAGTTAACAAAATTATACAGAAACCACTAATCGTCCAACCTTTCCAACCAAAAATTTGCAGTCTAGAAATGGAACTACCTGACTTTTGTTGTACATATTCCGATTGCTTAAGATAGTGCAGTGCAAGAACCAATGAGAAGAGAGATAACACAACCAGAATTACAGAAATAACATACCCCATTGTACTATTGCCATTAATAGCGGTAATTTGTTGATAAGCTAGAGGTGCTAACAAATTATGATAACCAAGCATCAGGGGAGTACCGAGATCGTCTATACTTTTGATAAAAACAATTAGTGCACCAGCCATATACCCTGGTTGCATCAGTGGAAATGTGATTTGGCGAAACAGTTTCCATCCGGAAGCTCCTAGGTTTCTTCCAGCTTCTTCCAGGGAGAGGTCTGCGTTTTCTAAGGCTGATACAGAATTAAGTAAAATAAAGGGAAAGTAGTGTAATGTTTGAACTAAAACAACACCGGTTAATCCGTCCATGAAAGGAATGGTCGTACCAAAAAACATCCGGATAATTTGATTGATCATACCACTTCGCCCCAAAATTGTTTGTAGAGCAATAGCGCTAACAAAAGCTGGCATGACCAATGGTAAAACGCCCAGTGTTTGAACGATCAATCGACCTTTGAAGTTATAACGGGTGGTAAATAAAGCCAAAGGTAAGCTAATAATACTGCTAAAGAAAACTACGATAACACCTACCCATAAACTTCGCCACAAAGCCTCGTTTAGCGAAGGCTGCTTGAAAAAATTGACAAAGTGGGTTAGTGTTAGGCGACCATTTTCAGTAAATGCGACGTAAATCACTTGCAAAATTGGGAGTAGGATGAAAAAAGATAAGAATACCAATAAGCAAATGAAAAGAAGGAATTGGCCAGGGGTTGATGAACCCCGTATTCGTCTGAAAAGTTCTTTCATTGTCTATGATGATACCATTTGTTTCTGGATTTAGTCAGGTTTGAATGATGAAAATAGTATTTAGAAAGTTGAGCATTTTCTGTTCGTAAACAAGTGTTACAAAAACTTAGGTAGGTTGATGGAAACAATTAATGGAGACTATGCCATCGCTTGGGGAGCTATAGAGGCTGGGGTATCAGTGGTAACTGGTTACCCCGGTTCTCCTGGAACTGGGACATTTAACGTTTTATCGGAAACTAAGCTGAAGTTTGGACATCAAACTCAATGGTGTCTTAATGAACGAATAGCTCTTGATATTGCAGCTGGTGTATCTCAGGGAGGTAAGCGCTCCTTAGTTTGCCTTAAAAGTGTTGGTATGAACGTCGCTCTAGATACTCTAATGGTCTTGAATATGACAGGCATTCATTCGGGATTGGTTATTCTTGTTGGTGATGATCCTGGTGCTTGGGGGTCTCAAAATGAGCAAGATACTAGGTTTATTGCTCAGATGGCTGAATTACCCATGTTAGAACCCTCCACATTACAAGAGGGTCGAGAAATGGTCAAGTGGGCCTTCGAATATTCAGAAGAGCTGAAAACAATAGTAATCATTCGGATAACTCGTAGTTTCACTACCCGACAGGAAATGGTACCTCCCTTACAACCTCCTAGTTATCACCCAGCTCAGCATCCAGACCGATCTCCGATGCGATGGATTGCTGCCTTGGATAAAACAACTAGCGATCACAAGATACTGCACCAAAAGAATGAACAATCGACTCTAGATTTTAGTCAACTACCTTTCAACAGTATAGAGGGTAATTCTCAAAAATCGAAGGGCATTATTGCAACAGGTTTTGTGTATACGAAGTTGCAAGAAGCACTAGATGGATATAATTCTAGTGTAAAACTGATGAAGATGAATTCGCTTTATCCTTTACCTAAAAAATTAGTGATACAATTTCTCAGTCAATGCGAAGAAATTTTGGTTTTTGAGGAAGTAGATCCTTACTTGGAAGATTCTCTAAAATCTATTGGTTACGACAGTGGGCATTGCCCCAAGCTTTATGGAAAAAGAACGGGCCATGTTAACTGGGTCGGTGAGTTATTTCGATGGCATATTCAACAATCTTTGAGAAAATTTTTACCCGATTTTAGACCAAAGAAAAAGTATCTAGAAGCCAATTGGGAACAAGAGAAACCCTTTCGTAAATCTTATTGTGCCGGCTGTCCATATATTGAGATTTTGACAAGTCTTAGAGAAGAAGCAGAGAAACTAGACCAGAACCCATTTTTAATAGGCGATCCAGGCTGTGTTATCATGGCAGGTAAACTTTTGGATGCTAAACTGTGCATGGGTTCATCCATAGGTGTAGCAATTGGTCATCAGTCCGCAGATATAGGGCAAAAGTCGGTAGCCGTATTTGGTGACTCAGCATTTTACCATAGTGGAATAAATGCCCTAATACAAGCAAGATTTAGTAATAAAACTCTACTGGCTATTATTTTAGATAATGGTGGAGCTGTAACTACAGGAAATCAACCTACTCCAGACAAAAATGGTGTGCCAATCGTAGACTTGATACAAACTTGCCAAGTCGATAAAATGTGGATAATTGAAGAGTGTGATGATGAAGCAACAATGCGATCCATCTTTTATCAGGCACTTAGCTCACCAGATGGGTTATACGCAATTGTAATTCGGAAGAAATGTAGACCAGTATAGGTATTTAGAATTAGTTTATGTCAAAGAAATACAAATTAACAAATTCTGAGAAAAAACAATTAGACCAAAAGGGTTACATAGTTATACCGGATGTACTATCTTTGGCCGAAATTGACCATTACCGATCGCGATTATTGCAGTTAGCAGAGATTGAACAGGATAAAGGTATTGCCTTGTCTCACTCAGATGGTAAAGGCCAATTAGTCCGATGGTTAGTGAATAAAGGAAAATCTTTTGAACGGTTGGTTGCTCACCCAAGAGTCGTACCATATTTCGAATACATGTTGGGGGAAGACTATATTCTTAGTACACTAACTTCCAATATTATTAGGCCGGGAGCAAAAGATAGTAATTACCATATAGACCACACACTAAGCCAGATGCCGGAACCCTTACCAAGTTTTCCCGTCTTTGTTAATTCTTTGTGGTTATTAGACGATTTCAGCGCAGAAAACGGTGGCACCCGATTTGTTCCCGAAAGTCACCTCCGTCTTAAAAAACCGCCTCCTAATTTATCCACTGATTCAGCTGAAAAACGACTTCATGCACCTAAGGGGTCCGTTTTTCTGTTCAATGGTGCAATTTGGCATGCAGCTGGTGCTAATGTAACCGAAAGTGACCGTATTGCTTTAATATGTTTTTGTGGCCGATCTTTTATGAAACCCCAGTTTGATTTTGTCAACCATTTGAAAGAAGAAGTCTATCAACGCTCTACACCAGAGATGCTTCGTATCTATGGATTTGACTCACAACCTAGAAAACCAGACGAGTATTATCAATGATAATCATTATGATCAACGGATCAAAGCGTACTAAATCAGTTGAGGGTGCTACTTGATCAGAAAAAATTGCACCATATCGATAGAGATTCGAAATTCAATCATATCCAAATAAATCAACCTTAGTAATGATACAGATACCAGAAATTTGTGGTCTATTATAATCGACTAAGGCCAACTTTAATTGACAATTAATCCATATTCATGCCTAATATCCTGTTAATTTTGACGGACCAACAGAGTGCAACAATGATGAGTTGCGCTGGTAATCAGTATTTCCAGACACCAGCTATGGACAGTATAGCTCAGAGAGGACAACGATTTGAAAAGGCTTATTGCACATTCCCTGTTTGCTTGGCTTCTCGGTTTAGCTTAATGACAGGCCGGATGCCTAGTGAAATTGGTCTGCATCCTCCCATAAGTGTAAATCCACCAATTTCGCCAAAAATCATCAAAAAAACAATTGGAAATTTACTTAATAACGCTGGATATGAGACCTACTTTGCAGGGAAACATCACTTTCCGAATGCTAGTGCTGAGGACTGTGGCTTTTCCGTTCTTACAACTGATCAAAGGAATGAATGTGCTGATGTCTGCGCTAAATTCCTGACTCAAAGGGATAGAAAAAAGCCATTTTTTTTGGTGGCGTCTTTTATCAATCCACATGATATATGCTATATGGCTATCCGCTCAGCTTTACCGAAAATCAGTTCCTATCAAGACGAAGCATATAAATTAGTAGATAACGGAAAAATTGAAATTAGTACGTTGGATCGAGCATTAGAAAAACCACCTAATATTAGTGAAGACTTATTTTGGCATAAGTTATGCCCCGAACTGCCAATCAATCATCAGCCTTGGAATGATGAACCTTCAATGGTAAACAAAATATTGAGGCAACGTCAGTTTCGCTCTATCGTGAGAAAAAATTGGACTGACCAAGATTGGCGTTTGCATAGATGGGCTTATGGTCGGTTAACAGAGATGGTAGATGAGCAGATTGGTCGTGTTCTTCGCGCCTTAAGACAGTCTGGTTTAGAACAGGATACAGTTATCATTTTCACTAGCGATCATGGAGATCATGATGGAGCAAGGAAGATGGAGCATAAAACTTTTCCTTATGAAGAAGCCACACGAATTCCGTTAATTATTTCTTTTTTGGGTGAAAGTAAAGAAGGGAGTGTCGACAAAACACATCTGGTTTCTAATGGGCTGGATTTGTTGCCTACATTATGTGATTATGCTGAAATTGATATACCAAATGAACTGAATGGTAGAAGTCTTCGTCCTTTAACGTTAGCTCAAAGTGATTCCAAATGGAGACGAAATTTGTTGATTGAAAGTACCAATAGCCGAGCGATTCAAGATAACCGTTACAAGTATATTTTGTATAATCAAGGCAACAATCGTGAACAATTTTTTGATCTGCAGACTGACCCAAATGAAATGGTAAATCTGATCAATGAACTAGAGTATATAGCTCCTTTTGAAGCCTTGAAATCTAAGCTTATTAAATCAATGGAGGTGTAAATGTTATGCCATTTCGCGTTTTAATGATCATTTTAGTTTTCTGTGTTCTTTCAATTGATGCTCAGGTGAATAAAAAAGGGTTGATCATCCACTATAGTTTTGATAAGAAAACCATCACCGGAAAGGAAATTAAGGATCTATCTGGTAACAAAAACCACGGTGTTATAAAGGGTAGTCAAAAGACTGTCAAAGGTAAAGTTGGACAAGCTATGGAATTTAAAGGGGCAGCACCTGACTATATTTCGGTTCGGAACCATCACTATTCCAAAGCTAATATTGAAGAATTTTCTATTATGGCTTGGGTTAGGGCTCCGAGTCGTGGGATGATCGCCTCTTGGGACCGAAGTGAATTTTTTCGTTTTGGTGTTGGAGATGATCAACTGGGAAATAATGATTTTATTGCGTTTGATACCTGTTGTGGAATACATGATTGGCATGGGAAAAAGAAAATTACCGATGATAAGTGGCATCATGTGCTCGCGACCTATGATGGGAAAAATAAGCGGATTTATGTGGATGGAAAGCTTGATGCAGAAACAGCTGTACCACATAAGGTTATGGGGAAAGCTATCACTCGATATGGGTTCATCGGAATAGGATCGGAAGCTGGTGCTTTCGATGGTCCAACTGGTCCAAATTGGGCTTTCAAAGGCTTAATGGACGAGTTTCTTCTTTATCACAGAGCCCTAAATGATAAAGAAGCTAAATACCTTTCTACAGGACCAGTAAATCCGTTTGCTGTTGATCCCCAAATCAAATTAGCAACAAATTGGGGCCATCTTAAGGTAAATCAATAATCATTCCAAAACCTAAATTTTTGGAAGTAAAGCTATCAGGTTTTCTTGGTAAAGCAAGCAAATTTATTAATGAATACAATACAGGCTATAACTAAAATTCTAAAAGCTGAAGGGGTGAATTTCATCACTTGTTTCCCCTCGAATCCTCTAATCGAAGAATTAGCTAAAGCAAATATTCGTCCTGTTATGTTTCGCCAAGAGCGCGGTGCATTAATGGCTGCAGATGGATTTAGCAGAATTAGCGACCGAAAGAGTTTTGGCGTAGCCTTAACTCAAAGTGGTCCAGGAGCAGAAAATTCGATGGGGGGGGTGGCCCAAGCTTTTAGTGATAACGTACCTATTCTTTATTTACCGGCAGGACCTCGACTGAGTGAATATGCTGTCCGTCCTAATTTCTCTGCTGTGAAAACTTTTGAAACTGTTACTACCCACGCTGAAGTGATTACGAATGCGGATCAAACAGTCAATGTTATGAGAAGGGCATTTCATCATCTTAGGAATGGTCGGCCTGGTCCAGTAATTATCGAAATTCCTGCTGATGTTGGTAGTCAAAAATTATCTTATAAAAGCATTAATTATATCCCACCTAAACGATACGCACAGCGTCCAGATTCGACTGACGTTAAACAAGCAATCGATTTGTTATTGGATGCAGAAAAACCCGTTATTTGGGCTGGAATGGGCGTACTATTAGCTGGTGGAAGTCGGGTGCTGAAGAGTTTCGCTGAAGCAACAGGTATACCTGTTTTTTGTACTATGGGTGGGAAATCAGCATTTGACGAACGGCATCCTCAATCTCTTGGATCTGGTAGTGGGGCTACTACTTTGCCGGGATATCGGTGGATTCAGGAATCAGATGTTCTATTAGCTTTAGGTTCCAGTCTGACACGTACACCTTACGGACAATCAATTCCTGATAATAAAGATATTATTCATAACACTGAAAGTCCGGAAGACATCAATAAGGACTACTCAGTCAAAATTGGCCTAGCTGGTGATGCTAAATTGACTTTAGAATCTCTTTTGGACGAATTTCAATCTAGATCGGTCCAACCCATAGATGCAACCAAGGAAATTAGCCGGTTGAAACACGAATGGATGAACCAATGGAAACCGTTATTGACATCCAATGAGGTGCCATTGAATACTTATCGAGTTATTTATGAAATTATACAAAATCTGAATTTAGAAAATAGTATCATTACTCATGACGCTGGAGCACCTAGAGATTGTATCGTTCCCTTCTACCCAGCCACCGTTCCTCATAGTTACATCGGTTGGGGTAAGACAACTCATCTTGGCTTTAGTATCCCACTGATGATTGGAGCCAAGCTGGCACAACCCAGTAAGTTTTGCCTAAACCTTATGGGGGATGCGGCTTTTGGGATGTCTGGATTAGATTTAGAAACTGCTGTTCGTTGCCAAACGCCGATTACGACTGTTGTTCTGAATAATAGTGGAATGGCTACGTATCCCATCGGGACGTCCTTACACATGCCTGTTGCTTACCAACGTTTTGGTGCAACAAAAATGAAAGGTGATTATGCCCAAATGGCTCAAGGGATGGGTGCTACTGGTTTAGTAGTTAAACAACCACATGAAATGGCGGAAGCTTTGAAAGAGGCGCAGCAGCTAAACTTTGATGGGAAAACTGTTTTAATTGATGTTCATTCGAACATGGAGGCTCAACGATCTCGTCCGTAGCGTGAAAATCGCTGATAAGTCTAAATGTCAAATATGATGTCAGGTTCTTCGTCTTTAGATCATAGATCAATATTCAATCACGATGGCTATTTAGTTATAGAAAATCTACTTAATTGGCAGAATGATATCTTACCACTTGTATTTGAATATCAGAAACTCATCGACGCACTTGCTGAAATTTTTCTGATCGAAGCAAAGGGTGTTGATAAAAGCCAATTAGACTCTTTATTAGGTAACTATCCTGAATTAGATTTTCCTGACCGTTTTGCTACCTTGATAGGTGCTAGTGGTGGAAGAGCCTTGCACCACTTAGATCCGGTCTTGAACATTTATTCACCTGATTATCAATACCGTAGAGATCTACCTTCTGCTCAGATACCCCCACTATTTGATTTTGTTCGGCACACCAAGTTGTTAGATGTAATTGAAGAACTTATTGGCAGCGAAGTTTATGCTTCGCCTATTTATCATCTCAATATCAAGTTATCTAACCCGCATTTGATGAAAGCAGAAAATATAGCAAAAATTACTCGACAAAGATCTCCTGCCGAAGATGTGTTTTACAATTTTCAAGTAGGGCAAACGAATTGGCATATGGATGCTGTCGCCGGTTTAAGCGATTCGCTGGATAGTAGGATCGTAAATGCTTGGATACCGATAACTCAAGCTCATCAAGAAAATGGTTGTTTGATGGTAGTTCCAGAGTCGCATCAATTAGGTTTACTGAAAGAAATTCCACCGAGTATAGTTGAGAAGTCAATTAAATTAGAGGTTAAACCTGGTGATGTAGTGTTTTTAGATAATAAGGTACTTCATGCTTCATCCCCAAATAATAGTCAAGACGAATATCGTTGGGCTTTTAATTTTCGATATTTGCCACCGAAACAATCATGTGGTCGTCCTTTTCTTCCTGGTTTTATTGCACGTAGCCGCGAATCACCTGAAACTGAACTTTGTAATTCTTACTTGTGGTCATCTATGTGGGATCGAGCACTAGCTTATGTGACCAATAATGGTGTACCTTATACTTACGCAGATCTGGGAAAAATCACGTACCATCAAGCAAAATCTTTCACAGAAGACTGGTGGAGATTAACACCCAATCATAATAGTTGGCTCAACTTACATTAAATAAAAATCAGTTAAGGTGAAGATTGAACATGTATGAAAAAATCGGAATTGTCACCAATATCTGGGCCCAAAGAATGGATCAAGGAGACTCATTTATTGATTTAGCACAACAATTTGGCCAGAATGGTTTTACCCAATTTGAAGTGCGGGACGGTGATTATTTACGTCAATCAATGTTTGGTGACTTGTTGGAAAAATTGAAAGATGTTATGAGAAATTATAACACGGAAGAGTGGGAAGAAATCTGCAGAAGCATTTGGCAATCAACTGAAAAAAAAGAATTTGTCGTCGAACATCAACAACTATTCCAACAATTTGGAGATTTCGTCGCAAAAATTTTCCCTTTTCGGTTTAGTTATGCGATTTCTCACCCTTGGCTATCTCAACCAGATGATTTATTAGCTGATAATAATTTTATTAAACAGGCAAAACGGCTATCTTACCTATTTTGTCCACAATCACCTAGGTTACGGCTAGTAGACTTGACAAGTCCTATTTCTGTAGATTTTGAAACGGCGAAAAGTAATATCAACCGCTACCTAAATTTGTCCCCCCAAACGATTTTTGCTGTCGAAAATGCTGTTCAGCCAGCTACTGACTTAATTAAGCTAATTGAACATACTCCAGTAGTTTTGACTTATGATGAAGCTAATTCGTATCAACCTGATGGATCTGTAAAAGACGATTTATCTGCATTCTGGAGAAGCATTCAGATGAAGGATCTAACTTCTGTTCACTTTAAACAAAAGACAACTGATGGGGTGCTAACTGAGTTAGAAGATGGTTGGGTTGATTTAAGGTCTATTATACGGAAACTTAATCAGAGTAATTATCAAGGGGATCTTCTACTAGAAAATACGCCTTCTAACGATCCATTAACCGATGCGATAAATAGTCGTCATTATTTGTTGGATTGTCTTGATTAGTTGTCTAAGATAAGTGGCAACGGGAAAAATTGCCGGGAGAAATTTCTCGTAAATCCGGTCGCTCGACTCGACAACGTTCTTCAACTTTCGAGCAGCGAGGATGAAACACGCAACCAGTTGGTAAGTTGGATGGGTCAGCTACTTCCCCCGATAAAAGCTGACGATCGGGTTTAATTATAGGATCTGGCATTGGGACCGCTTCCAAGAGAGCTTCAGTATAAGGGTGATTGGGTTTTGTCATGATTTCTCTGGCAGAACCTAATTCTACTAAACGACCAGCATACATGACAGCAATTCGATCTGATATGTGTCCTACAACACTTAAATCATGAGCGATAAACAAATAAGTTAATTTAAAGGCACTTTGCAAATCTTGTAGTAGGTTCAAGACTTGGGCTTGGACGGAGACATCAAGAGCAGAAACAGGTTCATCAGCAACTATTAGTTTTGGTTTCAATGCTAATGCTCTAGCAATACCGATACGTTGTCTTTGTCCACCACTGAACGCATGAGGATATCGGCGTAAATGCTCAGTTTTGAGGCCCACTTGCTCAAGTAAATCGCAAATAATATTTTCTCGTTCGGAGTTGTTAACCATTCCGTTAACCAATAATGGTTCGCCAATAATTTCAGCAACTGTCATACGAGGATTAAGAGATGAATAGGGGTCTTGAAAAATCATTTGCATGTATCGCCTTAGTGGTCGTAATTCGTGGGTCTCGAGACTAGCTAAATCATAACTTTTTCCATTAATTTGAAAAATCACCTCACCGGCTGTTGGCTTTAGGGCACGTAATATAGTTCGACCCACGGTTGTTTTCCCTGAACCACTTTCTCCTACTAATCCAAGGCATTCGCCTGAATACAATTCGAAGCTAACGCCATCTACTGCTCTTATTTGTCCGACTACTTTATTAAAAAACCCTTTTTTAATAGGGAAATATTTTTTCACCCCCCGAACTTCTAGTAATGGAAATTTGGCAGTTTCTTTATTCACTTTTCTGGTTCTTAATAATCTTGAATAGTGGTTGTCTTTTAACGCAGGCGGCTTGGTGATTTTTTTTAATAGTTGTTAATGGTGGAGGATGACCCGTGTTACAATCTCCGGATATAAACTCCTCACAGCGAGGATGAAATGGACAACCATCAATTTTTTCAAAAGGACTAGGAACAGTTCCAGTTATAGCACGAAGTTTGGTTTTTGGTGCCTTATCTGGTCTTGGAATAGAATTCAGTAAAGCTTTAGTGTAAGGATGCTGAGGGTATTGAAAAATCTCGCTAACTTGTGCTTGTTCGACTATACGCCCTGAGTACATGACAGCAACATAGTCAGCCATTTCAGCCACGACACCAAGATCATGTGTAATTAACAAAATCGACATTGACAGATCTTTTTGCAAATCTCGCATCAGTTGTAAAATTTGAGCTTGGATAGTCACATCTAAGGCGGTAGTAGGTTCATCGGCAATAAGAAGTTTAGGTTGACAAGAAAGAGCCATGGCGATCACAGCCCTTTGCCTGAGACCACCACTCATTTGGTGAGGATACTGATTAAAACGCTCTGTTGGGTTTGGAATACCCACTCGGCCCATAATGTCGATCACTTTTTTTTTCGCTGAATTTTTGTTGGTTTTCATGTGGAGCCTAATTGCTTCCATGATCTGATTACCAACAGTATGAACTGGACTCAAAGATGTCATCGGTTCTTGGAAAATCATGGCAATCTCATGACCTCTGATTGAGCGCATTGTTTTTCCTTCGCTTGGTAAGTTAGTCAATACTAGGTCATTTCGATTATGCCATATGATATCTCCACCAACGATACGACCTGGTGGAGATATTAACTGTAGGATCGAGAAAGCCGTAACGCTTTTTCCTGAACCGCTTTCTCCCACAATAGCCAAGGTTTGACCGGATGGAATTTCTAAATAAACTCCATTGACTGCTTGAACAACACCTTCATCTAAGAAGAAGTGTGTTTTCAGGTTGTTTATGGTTAAGAGAGGTTTAGACATAAAACTCACTAGATTTATCCACGGTCGTAAGGGTCCGCTGCATCACGTAAACCATCCCCCATAAAATTAAAGACTAATACAGTTAGAATTACGAAAACTGAGGGCGTCAGCAACCACGGATAGAATGCAACGGTTTGAATGTTTTGAGCTTCCTGCAGTAATACTCCCCAACTAGTAATTGGGGGTCTCAACCCTAATCCCAAAAAGCTGAGCGAGGTTTCACCAATTATCATACCAGGAATAGCTAAAGTTAAACTAACGATAATATGACTCATGAACGAAGGTAGGAGATGGTATAACATTATACGGATTTGGCTAGCTCCAGCTAACATGGCGGCAGTTGCAAAATCTTCTTCTCTTAGCGATAGAATTTTGCTTCTCACCTGACGTGCAAGCCCAGTCCAACCGATAATTGAGAGTACTACGGTAATACCGAAATAGATTTGGATGGGAGACCAAGTTGAAGGTAGTACTGCCGACAGTGCCATCCAGAGAGGAATTTGTGGAAACGAGCGAATGATTTCAATAATACGCTGAATTACGTTATCAACCCATCCTCCATAATAACCTGAGACAACACCTATCAACAATCCTAACAAAAAGCTCATCCCTACACCAATCAGACCAATTGTTAGCGATACTCTTGCACCATAAATAATCCGGGACAACAGATCACGCCCCATAGAATCAGTACCAAGTAGAAACAAAGTCCCACCATCACCAATACCGATCAAATGGATTTTCGTTTCAAATAAACCCCAGAAACGATAAGGATGACCTTGAGTAAATAATTGAATCGGATATTTGTGATTTTTGTCTTCCTGATAGAATTTCTGCAAAGTTTCAGGGTCACGCTTACCTTTGAGTCCATAGACAAAAGGCCATAAATGTAATCCATCATCGGATATAAAGTGGATCTGTTGTGGTGGTGCATAGGCGTATGAAGTGTCTTGAAATGATAAAGGGTAGGGTGCCAAAAACTCACAAAATAAAGCCATTAAATAAAGGCAAGCTAACATCATCATTGACCATACAGCAATACGATGCCGACGGAATTTCCACCACATTAACTGCCATTGAGAAGCTGTGGAAAAACTGTTTCTCAAATCATTATCTAGAGTTTCATCCTTCGTGTTTTTAGATGAACTAGTAGTTAAAGTCGACACTGACGGAATCTCATTTTTTAGCCTTATATTATTTTGTGCCTATAATTCTACGATAAAAGTAACAAAATTTCACTAAATTGTAACAATAAACACCCCAAATTAACGGGCAACACCAACAACTTTGAAATTGATTGATTTAATAACAAAAATAATTATGTTAAACTTTATTTGACTGACAGGTCTATTTAGAAGAACACATCAACCCTAACAGAGATGAAATTTTACTATCTTTTTACTGTCTTTAGGATCTATATTGGTAAATAATAAATGTTAAAACTTAATTCTTTTATATTAATTGAATATTAAGATGGATTTTCTGAGCCAATTTTATTTAGCTTTCACTATTTTTTCGGTGGGCATTACGGTCTTGGATTTGATTGGAGTGTTAGGACAATCAGATGACGATGTAGATGTTTCTTTATCAGATGCATCATTATCAAACGATAATCCCGAAACTGATCTGACAATAGTCGACGATGCCGAAACAGATGTTGTGTTGCCAGATAACCCAGATTCACCGTTAAATTCTTCGGTTCTATCTTTATTATCTTATCTCAGAAGTTTAGTTTATTTTGGATTGGGTTTTGGACCAATGGGCGTATTTTCTTGGGCGACTAATAACACTGGTCTGAACAGCTTGTTTTGGTCAATACCCTCTGGTATTTTGGCTACTATTCTGGCTCGTGTATTTTTTCGTTTTCAAAAAACACAAACTGACTCAACTCTCAAACCTCAGGAAATTTTATTCCAACAGGCAAATGTAACTATACCGATTTCTCATGACCAGATGGGAAAAATCCGCATTCAAATTGGTATGAATGTGGCCGAGTATTATGCATTATCCCGAGTAACCGATGATTCTTTCAGGAAGGACGAAGTTGTTTGGATTACTGAAATAACAGACGAATATGTTTTTGTAGAACGAGATTTACTCACACATACTGATTAATTTAGTTAGGAGGTTTTCATGCTAACCTTAGCTGGCACATCAACCAATCCCGTTCTGTTTGGTGGATTAGGTCTTTTGGCCTTTTTGGCTTTGATTACTATTTTGAAATCGTTTGTTCGTGTTTGCCCAACTAACCAAATCCTAGTAATAACAGGAGCTAAAACTAATGTAGGTGGTAAGCAATACGGATTCCGTATCCAAAGGGGTGGGTGGACTACGGTGATTCCGTTCATTCAGGGAGTCGAGCGTATTGACTTGGGTATTATACCAATCAATGTTCAAATCGAAAATGTCAATTCAGCTAATGGAATTACCGTCGGAGCTGATGCAACTGCTTGTGTTTGCGTAGATGATACAGTGGAAACACAATTGTACCAAGCTATTCAACAATTGCTGGGTAAAAGTAGAGAACAAATTACAGATCAGATTCAGCAAACTATGGTTGGTAATTTTAGGGCTGCACTTAACAAGACTACACCACTTCAAGCTATTGGTATGGTCGAAAGTGCTGATAATATTGGCGAAAAGGAGTTAACGACAACAACTACAATCGATGTTGGAATTAACTCCGAATCAACGACTGATAGAGACTCGGACGGGGAAAGGGCTTTGTTTCGTAGTGTTTTATTACAGGATTGTAGAGAAGATTTGTCGACTTTTGGTATTGACGTAGTTTCTGTTTCTTTACAGAGAATTTGGGATACTTCAAACTATATCTCAAATTTAGCAAACAAAACATTATCAAAAAAAAGACAAGATGTTGAAATCGAAGAAACAGGTTTGAAAGCTAGAGCTGAACAAGCCGAATCTGATTCAGAACGACTGATATCAGTCAGTCAAAGTAAAGCTAATGAAGAGATTTTAGCAATTCAGCAAGACGTTGACTTATTTACCAAAGAGGCCGAGGCACAGATCAGCCAAGCTGGACTCGAAGCTACGAGTTCAGTAGAAAAATCGGATAGCGAAGGGCAGCGTCGAGTTCAGGAATTGTTAGTTGAACTGCAAAAACTCAAGAACCAGTCCGAAATCACAATACCGGCTGAGGCCGAGCGTAGAGCAGCTGAAATCACAGCTGAAGGTGAAGCAAAGTCAGTTGAAATTACCGAGGTGGCTAAAAACGAATTGCTTCAGCAAAAAGCAGAACTTCTAACTCAAGCTGGAGACATCGGTAAAATAGCACTCTTCTTCACTAAAATCCCATCTCTGTTCGATGCCTACGCAGAAAATGCTAAAGATCTAAAAGTTAACAACTTATTAGTTTTAAATGAAAAAGACGGGTTCAATAGTGCGGTTAATCGAGGTCCTGCGGCTTTTGTTGATTTTTTATATCAATTTGAAAAGGGGTTTGGTATAAGTGTCCGCCAATTGATGACTCAGAAGAACTCACCCCATCCGCGTCGAGATGACAATCAAATTTTGGAGGAAGCATAATGGGTACGATAATATTTTTGATAACTCTTGGCGGTCTGATCTCAATAACTCTGTTTGTCCAGTTAATTTCTCGTATGAAGTTGGTTCCGCCCAGCGAGCTTGCCGTAGTTCATGGTCGTAATAAGACATATCGAGGCGGTAGAATTTTTGTGTATCCTCTAATTGAGCGGTTTGATACGATGGACCTGACTCCACAGACGACTAGTGTGGTGGTCGAGTCAGCAATTGCATCAGGAATTGTTCCCCTAACAGTAACAGCTACTGTTAGTTACGCAATATCGACCAGTGAAAAGGGTAGGCAAAATGCAATAAAGCGTATTTTAGAAATGACCAAGGGTGAAAAGTCTAAACTACAGACTATTGCTAGCTCTATAATCGAAGGTCATTTGAGAGATTCAATTGCAGCAATGACACCAGAAGAAGTCATGCGAGAAAAAGATCAGCTGATTTCAAACATGATCCAAATCTGTAAATCAGATTTAGAAGGGATTGGTTTAGAAATTACTACTATGAACATCGCCGATGTCGATGACCATAGACTTAGTGGAGTTGAAGAGAAACATCTATACATTGATCTTCTAAAGCGTGTACAGACAACTAACGCTGACTCTCAATCCCGAGAAGCGAAAGCTAATGCTGAATCTAGTGCTCGTGAGAAAGAAGAGCAAAGACGAGCGGAAGTAGAAAAAATACGGCTAGAAAATGAACGCCAAAATCTGGAAGCTGAGTTAAAGGTTAAGATTGCACGAGAGAAACAACGTAGTGCTGTTGGCGCACAGGAGGCTTTAAGGAATGCTGAATCTGAGGTGGCCGGAATTGAAGCCCAAATTGAAGCTGAAAAGCAAAGGATTGAGATGGTTAGAGCCAAATGTGAGGCTGAAATATTAATTCCAGCTCAAGCAGAGAGAGATAAGGCGATTGAGTTATCTAGAGCTGAAGCCGCCAAGATTCGAGGAGAAGCTCAATCGGAGCTAACCCAACTTAAACGTACAATCGACATTTTGGAATCGGCCGGAGACCAAGGATTAAATGCCTACATTATCGAAAAATTTGATGAATTAGTAAAACCGTTCGCCCAAACCCTAGATTTGTTTCCAGTAGAAGATTTATCGGTAATTGCAGGGACAACGCCAAATAATGGTCCTATTTCGTCAATTCACCCTCATTCTGTCGACTTGGAACTTAACCGTAGAGTTGAGGCCATAATCTCTAATCAACAAAAATTGGATCGAGTAGAAATGGACGCCGTCAATATTCTTCAGGATGCACTAGAACAAGAAAATGAGCAAATTGAAGAAACATCTACTTCACAAGGTAGTAAGAAAAGTAATCGAGATTCACGTCAAGAACGGGTGCAACGTTTCAAGAGTCTACGAAAGCAACATGACTCTGACCAAGACTAGTTGACCCTATCTGCTAAGTGACTGAAAAAATTGATTTATTTAATTCAAGGAGAATGATTGAAAATAACTAACATCAAAACCTTCATGGTACAAATTAATAACCGATCTCGTGCCTTGATAAAAATTGAAACAAATGAAGGTATTCATGGTTGGGGGGAAGCTTATTCAATTGGTCCAGATTTAGCAGCAGAACCCATTGCTAACTACATTTTTGAGTTAATAAAAGGGGAAGATCCTAGACGGATTGAATATCTCATGTTGAAATTACACCAGCAGTTTCGATTTCCGATTGGTGGTGTAGGCTTGGCAGTAACTTCAGCTGTTGATCATGCATTGTGGGATATTAGCGGAAAAGCCGCTGGCTTACCTACTTACATGCTCCTGGGCGGTTCAGTTCGAGATCGAGTAGAAGTATACCTTCATTTAGGAGGTCAATCAGGTAAAGAAGCTGCTGATCAGGCAGGACGGTTGAATGAAAATTGGGGCGTAACGGTTTTTAAAACCAGTCCATATCGTGTTGATATGTTGGCCAACAGATGGGGTATGGTCTGTGCAACTGCAGCAAGTTTTTTTTCAGATTTGCGTCAGCATACGCCGAGTAATTGGGAATTTGCTTTTGATGCTCACGCAAAAGTTTTCGAGCCAATTCGCGCATTACAGCTAGCAAATGCTTTAGCCGATTATGATCCTTATTTTTACGAAGAGCCAATTCGACCGGAACATATTCCGGCTTGGTCTCAGCTAAGATCACAAATACAGGTTCCTCTGGCAACTGGCGAATGCTTGTATACTCGTTTTGAATTTCTGGATTTGATCACCCAAAAAGGTGCAGACATAATTCAGCCCGATGTATGTGCATGTGGTGGACTTTTAGAAATGAAAAAAATTGCAGCTATTGGTGAAGCCCACTATGTTTCCATTGCGCCGCACAATCCGATGGGACCGCTAGCGACAGCAGTTAATTTTCACTTCGCTTTATCAACTCCGAATTTCAAGATTTTGGAATACAATCTGCCTGATGCATATCCTTGGGTTGATGAGCCTTATTTGCCTAAAGACGGTTACTTAGAAATCCGTGACAGACCTGGCTTGGGAATAGATATAATTGAAGAAGCCATCCCAGAAAAATCTTATCAACATTGGCAACGTGATAGCTTGACTAAACCTGATGGTTCAACCGGATACATTTAATCTAGGCTTTTTGTTCGTTACTATAACTAAAATCTGAAAGTTCAAAGAAGGTGTCTTCGAAGTTTTCTTCTTCCTGGTGTTGACACGGAAAATCCTTCTCTATCAATAGATGTAGCTGATCATTTTTATTCACTGATAGATGATATTCAATGCTAACCTGATCCGAATTAGCCCATTGGATAACTAATGGCTTCGGTAATTGAACAATAATGTTCCCATTGGTGTAGCTGATTTCTGGTTGGTTAATTGTATTAAGCGATTGCAGTTGATAAACCAAAGTCTGTCCAGGTCTGAAAGTCACACTCTCATCTATCTGACTTGTTTCTTGTAACTTTTTCAACTCAGACTTGCGTAACCGCAATCGTAGGCTATTGTGTACAAAACGTAATTTCATTTGTCCTACGCTACCTTATGAAATCAATGTCAACTATACTCAGACTGACGCTTAAGTGTCAATCCAATCTGCTGATTGACAAACTTACCCTCCAATGCTATGCTATCGAGCTTTGATTAGCAAAGGTGCTTGGCGTTAAAAATATGCTTCATGTTCCTCCCTGTGGACAATCGCACTGAGTCGGTTCCATGGTTGTATTGGTCGCTCATTGAGGTTTGTTACTCTCCATAGAAATCGCCACCGAGAGAAGAGGGAAAAGAAAAATGTTTAATTCCTCTCAGAGATACGCAGGATAAAATTTACATAACAAACTAAAAGGAGCTCAGTGTTCTCCTAACTCTTAAGAGTAGGGAATTCGACGATATGATACCTATGAGACGAATAAAAATTAAAATTGGATACCTATTATTACTCGTTTCCGTTCAGATGAACATCAGTTTTGTTCATGCATATACTGCCGAAGAAATTTTTGATCAGTTCAAATTGGCTTATGAAAAGTCAGTGAATTTTGCCGCCGATTTTGAAGAAACTACTATTCGAAACACTAATAAAGGAATAGCTCG
>MDTE01106707.1_pt1 | contig 44840 bp, 37 predicted proteins | sample 811231 | NCBI WGS metagenome assembly MDTE01 (sample SAMN05326651, study PRJNA326480) | marine metagenome | isolation source: seawater | place: Indian Ocean: Red Sea | collected 2010 | reverse complement strand
TTTTTCAGCGCCAATCTGATTCCCCGTTACACCAGCAGGGATGGCACTGCAAAGCAGATGCAGTGCTGTGTGCATTTGCATATGTTTATAGCGGCGTTCCCAATTGATAATGGCAATAACTTTGCTTCCTGCAGGAGGCAGCTTTTGGTTCTCCACCGGCACATGTACAACATTTTCATCACCCATACCTTTAACGGTAGTCGCAATTTTGATCTCACTGCAATCGTCCAGACGAAGGATTCCGGAATCTCCAGGTTGTCCTCCACCTGTTGGATAAAAAATGCTGCGATCAAGAATAATGCCCCCCATATCGTTCACTGAGAGGATGGTAGCTTCGCATTCCTTTAAGTAAGAATCAGTTCGGAAAACTTCTTCCGTTATCATTAAGGTTACTCCATCCAAGAGGGAACTGGCAGATCCTTATCCCTTAGAAATGCCGGGTTGAACAATTTTGTCTGATATTTCGTGCCGAAGTCGCAAAGAATTGTCACGATCGTATGGCCTGGGCCCATTTCTTTCGCCATACGTATGGCTCCAGCAACATTGACACCGCTTGAAGCGCCTAGGCATAGCCCCTCTTCCTTCAGGAGGTCAAACACGATTGGTAGTGCTTCTTGATCAGAAATTTGATAGGCGTCGTCAAAAGGTGCGCCCGCAATGTTTCCAGTGATTCGACCCTGCCCAATACCTTCTGAAATAGAGCTACCTTCGGACTTGAGTTCTCCCGTTTTTATATAGCTATACATAGCTGCGCCCATCGGGTCAGCCGCCGCCGTTCTCACCGACGTACTCTTATCTTTTAGGAACATGCTGATACCCGCTAACGTGCCTCCGGTACCAATGGCGCAGGTAAATCCGTCGAGTTTACCATTAGTTTGCTTCCAAATTTCTGGACCGGTCGATCGGTAATGTCCCGTTCGGTTGGATGTGTTGTCCCACTGGTTAGCGTATAGCACACCGTTTTGCTCAGTCGCTGCCAATTCTTTAGCTTTACGTTCAGCTTGGTGAACGTAATTATTAGGGTCCTTAAATGGGACCGCGGGAACCTCGATTAACTGTGCGCCGCATAAACGAAGCATATCCTTCTTTTCTTGGCTTTGTGTCTCAGGAATAATAATGACGGTGCGGTATCCTCGTGCATTGCCTACCAGAGATAGCCCAATTCCGGTATTTCCAGCGGTTCCTTCTACGATAACGCCGCCAGGTTTGAGGTCGCCACGCTCTTCCGCATCCAAGATAATGTACTTTGCCGCACGGTCCTTTACGGATCCGCCCGGATTTAAAAACTCCGCTTTACCCAGAATAGTGCAACCGGTTTCCTCGGATGCTTTCCTGAGCTTTATGAGCGGTGTGTTGCCGATCGCATCGACAAAATCATTACAAAAATTCATTTTATCTTGCTTTGTTATTTAGTGGATCGGGTTCGCGGAAGCTCCAATTTCAAGTAATTTGGTTTTTAGAGCATTAAATCCAACGGCGCCGAATGTCTTTATAGTTAAGCTGCAGCCACTGCAAAGCGATAATCGAGAACGCGCTATTGATTTCGCCCTTGGAGACTCGAGCAAAAGCGATCTCGGAGGCCTCTGAAAAAACACGGATGTCTTCCTCTTCGTCGGAGTTGCCATGTAATCCTCCGATATCTGCGGAGTCAATGCGACCGCAAAAGAGATGGCAGTATTCCGTGGAGCTGCCGGGAGCCATGTAAAATGCGCATATTGGCAGAATATCTGTTAATTCGCCGCCAGTCTCTTCAAATGTTTCTCGTGTCGCGAGGTTTTCCGGTGTTTCGTTAGGTTCTAGAATTCCCGCAACTACTTCAATCATCCAGGGATTTTGGGCGCCCGCAGCCATAGGACCTGGACGAAATTGCTCGATCAATACGATCCTATCTCGGACCGTATCGTAGGGCACAACCGCGGCTACAGCTCCACGTTCGAATACTTCGCGCGAGATCGTGTCACTCCAACTGCCGTCAAATTTTTTATGCCGAAGGCTATATTTGTTCATCTCAAAGAAGCCGCGATATAAATTTTTGCTGCACTTAATTTCTACATCGTCTCTGTTCATCGCGGGTCTTCTCCTTTTCTCAAATAGCAGGAGCGGACGATATGGGACTGATAATTAAAGGGCAACAGGCAGAGCTTTTGGCAAATTAACCATTAGAAAAATATGTTTTAGGGTTAAATTTTGTTTGATCCAAGAACGCTCTTTGAGCGATCTCCATTTTTTGTGGAATCAAAGTGGGGTGGTACGAAGGTTTGCGGTGTGTATTTTTTTTTCGCTTTGCTGGGGCAATTTGTCGTTTGAAGTTCTGATAACCATGCAATAAATCTGATTAAATTTCGCTGATTTTGTTTCAAACATTAGTTTTGGTAAAGGGAGCAAATCATGTTCCTGAAAGACAAGAGTTTTGGGAGATTTTAAATGGATCTGTCATTTAGTCCTGCTGAAGAAACCTTTCGAGTTGAGGTCAAGAAATTTATAGATAAGCAATTCACCGAGGATATGCGGGATGCTTTAAAAAAATCTCCAACTAATTATCTTGATCCGCAAAGGCAGCGCATTTGGCAAAAAGCGCTTTATGATCAAGGCTGGGCAGCACCAAAATGGCCGGTGGAATACGGTGGTACGGGTTGGACAGCTGCTGAACACTACATTTACGAAACCGAGATTTCTAAAGCCGGTGCACCGCGTCCTATCGGGTTTGGTGCACGAATGGTAGGTCCGGTTATAATTCAGTTTGGTCGACCGGATCAGAAAGAACGATTTCTTCCTCGCATTCTCGCTTTTGATGATTGGTGGTGCCAGGGATACTCAGAACCTGGTTCGGGTTCAGATTTAGCGTCCTTGTCGACACGAGCAGTTAGGGATGGTGATCATTACATTGTTAATGGTTCAAAAATTTGGACTACGTTAGCCCAACATGCCGATTGGATTTTTTGCTTGGTTCGCACATCAACGGAAGGGAAACGTCAAGAAGGCATTTCCTTTTTACTAATTGATATGAACACACCTGGTGTTCGAGTTGAGCCGATTGTTCTGATTGATGGAGAACAACCACCACATCATGAGGTGAACCAAGTTTTTTTCGCAGATGTTCGGGTACCGATTGAAAACAGAATTGGTGAGGAAAACCAGGGATGGACTTACGCGAAATTTCTGCTCGAATTTGAACGGGGCGGCTCATACGGAGCGGGTATACGTTCTGGTCTTGAAAAGGTTAAGCACATCGCTAGTCAAGAAAAATCAAATGGGCGGCCGCTAATTGAAGATCCGGACTTCCGCAATAAAATTGTCCGGCTTGAGATGGAAGTGCGTGCAGTTGAAATTAGTGAGTTGCGAATATTAGGTTCTCTTGGGGCTGGAGAGCGACCCGGCCCTGAATCTTCCGTCCTTAAAATGCGTGGAACGGAACTTGGTCAAGCGGTAACGGAACTTACGATGATAGCACTAGGCTATTACGCGCAACCTCATGAGATTGAATACCTTACGCCTGGCAGTAATCTGGAGCCTTTGGGGCCGGAATACGCGCCAACTGTGACGCCGCGATATTTTAATTACCGGAAGGCTTCTATCTACGGTGGTTCAAATGAAATTCAGCATAATATCATCGCAAAATTAATATTAGGACTTTAAATAAAGACTTAACTGTGAACGCAGGCTTTAAATATTTTCATTTTTATTTTAAGCTGATCCGTCAAAACAAATACCCTTTGTAAGGCACTACCCTGGCAGTATTGGTCCCAGTTTACGGTTTATCAGAAATATATTGCGTTGTACTCAAATGCGACAGTAAAGGTTTTAGCATTAGGTTTTCCGTATTTACCGTTACCATAACACGGTATTTTGCTTATTTCTACTTATCTAAATATTGATAACCTCTCGTCCCATTTTTGGGTGCTGATGCTTTAGTTGGACCTATATTCACTAAATCTCTCACGAAGTGCTAATTTTTGGAACTTCCCGGTGGAGGTTCGCGGAACTTCATCAATAAATTCCACTGCATCGGGCAGCCACCATTTTGCAAACTGCTGTGACAAATATTCGCGCACTTCATCAGGGGACAACTTTTCGCTCTCGTTAAGAACAATGCAGGCTAAGGGGCGCTCGACCCATTTCTCATGTGGCATTGCGATGACGGCAGCCTCCTTGATTTTTGGATGGCCCATGAGGGCATTCTCGACATCAACCGAACTTATCCATTCGCCTCCTGATTTGATGAGGTCCTTTGTCCTGTCGGTAATCTTCACATAACCTTCTTTATCCACGGTTACGACATCCCCGGTTCTAAACCATCCATCGTCGGTCCAACTAAAGACCGGATCATCTGGATTGTAATACGAATTAGCTATCCATGGTCCCCGTACTTGGAGTTCGCCCATGGTTTGACCATCCCATGGGGCGAGATCATCATCGCCCATGATCCGAATTTCAACAAAGGGTAGGGGTATGCCCTGTTTAGCAAGGGTACTATATTGTTCGTCTTTACTCATAAAGTCGAAGGCAGGTTTTGGAACACCTGTTGTTCCAATTGGCGTCATTTCTGTCATCCCCCACGCATGGATAACTTGATACCCCATGCTATCGAAATCACGAATCATTGCTTCTGGCGCGGCTGATCCACCAATTACAAATTTCAGCCCTTGTTTTAACCTCCATCGTCCCGGTTGCTTCTTGAGTGCATCGACAACGGGTAACCAAACAGTTGGAACCCCCCCTGTAAGGGTTACATTTTCAGTTTCGAGTAACTCGAGGACACTCTCGTAATCCATGTGGGGTCCGGTGAATACAATTTTTGAGCCGGTCATAACTGCTGTCGTCGGCATACCCCATGCATTGGCATGAAACATCGGAACAATCGGCATAATGCAGTCCCGCATTGACAGACCAAATACGTCGGGTACCGCCGCAGATAGTGTGTGAAGAACAACGCCCCTGTGACTATAGGCTACGCCTTTTGGCCGGCCGGTTGTGCCCGATGTGTAGCACATACCGCATGCAGCATTTTCATCAATATTTGGATACTCAAAAGTGCCGTCTGCTTCAGCGAGTAAGTCTTCATAATCTTCCATACCCTCCGGAATCGATTTTTCCCCATGACGGACCACAAATATTTTTTCAAACGATACTTTGTCTTTGAAACTCTCTAAGATCGGAAGTAGATCGTCGTCCACGATCAGAAAACGATCTGCTGCATGGTTTACGATATAAGCTAATTCGTCCGCATGTAGTCGAAGATTAAGTGTGTGAATTACACCGCCGGCACAAGGCACGCCAAAATACATTTCCAAGTGTTCGGCGTGATTCCAACAAAGTGTTGCAACACGGTCGCCCGAATTCAAACCTATCTTAATAAGTGCTTCCGATAATTGTTTAGAACGCTTATAAAAATCAGCGAATTTATATCGTTCAATGGACGTGTCGGGACGGCGTGAAACAATCTCTTGATCACCATGTAAGCGGCCTGCATGCTCTAGAATGGTGGACAGCGTGAGCGGGTAGTCCATTATTGTTCCACGCATATCTTTCTCCCTTGCTTCGTGCGGTTTAGTCTCATCGCCGGATTAAATATCTGTTCTTTAAGATAGATAGTAAGATTGCATTCGCCATGTTTGAATTAGCAGTGCTTATCTGGAAGCTTACATGATTTAACTAGGCAAAAATTATTTCCAATGAGTGGTGAGAAACCGTTTTTTGTCTATCGATTAAATTAAAGTTAGAATTGTATAGTTTTTTTATTAAATAAATATTAATCTAGTGAAATTAACTTTATTTATTGTTGCCACCATTGTTTTAATCTTAATCTTTTTAAGGAATCCGTTTTTTTCATTCCTTAGCGGCTTTGTAATTGCTTGTTTTTTGTTAATTTGGTTTTTCTATAAGGGGCTAATTTAATCGTTAATCTTAGTGTTGAATAAATTATATGTTGGATGCGACACAGTCATGTTTCTTGAGAGCGACCAACTATACCTGGTACAGAAATATAATTTTTATCCTTCACCCGCTTCTTCCTCTTCGCCGCTTCTTTTTTCCGCCACCTGTTGGGTATTATTTTTGCCTTTTAGGCGCTCGACATCCTGAACTGAATTAAATTCCCAAGGAGTGGATTCGAGGTAGATGCTTTGGCTTGGAAATGCGAATGCCGCGCCTTCGCGTTCGACGATTCGTTTGTATTCGATAATGTTTTCATGCACTACACGGCGCCATTCAGCCCAGTTCGTAGTTTTTGTAAAATAATAGAGCGATATATCTATTGAAGATGCGCCGAAGCTTGTCAGGTGCACCATTTGCAACACAGATTCCGTTTCTGGTTGTGCAATATCTGGGTTGGACTGCAGGTATTCCCGAATTCTGTCGACAATATTCTCTAATTGGTTTGATGTTGAACTATATTCCACGCCAATTATCATTTTGACGCGGCGATTGGTCATTCTAGAGTAATTCTTGATAGCCGATTCCGACATTCGTTTGTTTGGTATGGATGTGATTGCTTTATCGAATTCTCTTACTTTCGTCGTAGCAATTCCAATCTCAAAAACAGTCCCTTCGATATCTGGTGTTTTGATCCAATCGCCCCTCCTAAATTGTCCATCTAAAAGGATTTTGATGCCGCCAAATATATTAGCTATGGAATCTTGAGCGCCAAACCCGACAGCCATACCGAGGATGCCAAGCCCTCCGAGGAGTGGGACGACATTTATTCCCCATTGAGATAGAATAATAATAAAGCCCACAATCATAACCGCGATTTTTAGTGCCCTAATTATGAGCTGCGTAAATTCTTCGGCAAATAGGGTTTCTGATTTCTGGGTCAGTTTTGAAAGTATGGTTTCTAGGACCGATGAAAGGGGGGTCAGAACATTGTAGGCGGCCCAAAAAAGAACGAATGCAATTAGTGTTTTTACGATCGTCAGAAAAAATTTCAGTGTGTTTTCAGATAGTTCAAACCATTGAGTAAAGAAAAATATGCCAAGAACAATTGGTATAAATTTAAGAGGCCCCTTTAACGCCTCCAGAAAGATTTCATCTAGCTCCGTTTTTGTACGTTTAGTGAGCTTCGTTAGGTAAAAAATTACAGTGTTTGCAAATATTCTGCGCACAGCCAAAAACGCAATCATGATTATTGCGCCACCGAAAATTTGTCCGGCAGGCATCTCAAAAATTCTTTTCTCAAACACTTCTGACACCAGTATCAGAAATTCGTTAATCATAAGTTATCCATTCAATCAATGGGTGATTAGAATTAACATTAATTGCGTCGTGGAATTTTCGCCTTGGATTAAGTTTGTTATTGGACATCTAATTAATTCTACGCGCTGATGTTTCTCCGTCTCTAATCCGTCGCCAGATTTCTAATGCAAAGCTAAGTCTGTCGAAGCCTGTTGGTCGACAATTCGCTCAAGGTTACCGGTTTCATTGATGGTCGCAAGAGATAATGCTCGATCGTATTCCCCAGCTTTATAAAAAAATCAATTCTCTCAAATAAATGATGGCTACTATGGGAACCGGGATGAAGCATTTTAAATGAACTTGCAATTTAAACCATTGGTGGGCCCTATCTTTTGGGGCGCCTCTCCCATGGAAATATTAAAACTGGATTGCGCCAACCTTCAATGCGGGCAAAACGCTGCTCATTATCTATAGAGGGAAAATTCGAAAGAGTGCCTTCAGAGGACGTCTAAAGCAGTTTGAGTTTGGTACCTATTTGGTACCTATAAAGATATAAGGCCTTAAAAGACTTATCCTATATCCTTCTAAGTTCATGTTTTGATTGGCTCCGCGGGCAGGACTCGAACCTGCGACAAGGTGGTTAACAGCCACCTGCTCTACCAACTGAGCTACCGCGGAACATTACGAAGATCGAATTTATTCGCGGCTTATACCAAAAGCGTTGGTCATTGCAAAGCGTTCGTTACACTTCGTTGAGCGAAAAACTTTAATTATTTTGGGAATGGAGGTCCGGGCCGGAATCGAACCGACGTATAAGGATTTGCAATCCTCCGCATAACCACTCTGCCACCGGACCCCATCGAACGCGTTTGCTGCGTTTGGCAGAGATGCGTGGTATAGGGCTGTGTTTAGTAAGGGTCAAGCTACACATTAATTGGTGTTTGATTGTGTTAGTGTTCTGGCCGTTATATATAGTCGGCGATAATTTATTTTTCTGCCTCATAACTGCGTTAAACTGGAGTTATTTGCTATGAATTTAGACGCCGCTCGTGAGAATATGATCGAGTGCCAACTCCGTACCAATAAAATCACTGACAGTAGAATTTTAAATGCGATGGCAACTATCCCGCGGGAACGTTTCGTTCCTCCTGGTAGAGAAGAATTCGCTTATACCGATGTTGATATCCCATGTGCAGAGGGTAGATATCTGATGGCTCCAATGGCTGTCGCTCGTTTAATTCAAGAAGCAGAGATAAAGGCCGAAAATGCCGTTCTGTGCGTAGGTGCTGGAACAGGTTACGCAGTTTCAGTTCTGGCTAAATTAGCCGATTCAGTCATTGCATTAGAGAGCGATCCACATTGTTGCAAAACGGCGGGTGAGTTGTTTACGGAACTCAGCTTCGACAATGCCGTATTGGTTGAGGGAGATTTGAGGCGCGGATGGCGCAAGGAAAGTCCATACGATGTTATTTTTATAGACGGTATGGTTTCCAAAGTTCCAAATGAATTGTTAGACCAACTTTCTGTGGGAGGACGTTTAGTCGGGATAGTCGACTCGGGTGACGGGGTTGGGCATGCAACGGTTTACATTAGACTTGAGAATAGTGTTTCGAGCCGAAGAATCTTTGATATTAATGTCGGTTTGCTCCCAGAATTCGATAAAAATCAAGAATTTGTATTTTAATTGTTTCGCCATTCTATATATAGTGTATTTTTATAGTCGATTTAAAAGTTCGAATGGTGGTCTGTTACTTGGTCACAGATACGAAGTTGGGTTGTTTAGCTACCCAGGGTTATTTCAGAGGCGACAACAAGATCATGCCGATAAAATCTTTCTTAGAGAAGCAGGTTAATAGGATTGCGCCGGAGTTTAGAATGTCTTGGCAAAAGGTCATTCTTTTGGCGATTTTCTCTAACGTGATGCTGTCAGCCCACTCCGTTCATGGCCAAACGCTCGAAGAGGCATTAACAAACGCATACCAAACCAACCCGTTTTTGCAGGCCGCTCGCGCTGAACTTCGTGCGACTGATGAAACTGTAAATCAGGCAATTTCTGGATGGCGCCCCAGCGTTGAATTTAGCGGTACAGCAGGTGTGAGCCGCGTAGAGACAAATTTTGATTTAGGTGATGGATCGAGGAAACCACGGTCGGGCGAATTATCAGTTAAACAGAATTTGTATGCTGGCGGACAAACCACGGCAGAAACCGAACAAAAACAATATGATGTTCTCTGGAAGAGGGCTGTTTTAGTGCGCGTCGAGCAAAATGTCCTACTTGATGCTTCTATCGCATACATGGACACTGTTCGGGATCAAGCGGTTGTGGATTTGCGGAAAAATAATAAACGCGTGTTGCTACGTCAGTTGGAGGCCACAAAAGACCGTTTCTCGGTAGGGGAAGTAACGCGAACGGACGTTTCACAAGCAGAGGCACGCGTTGCTCGTGCGAAGGCTGACGAAATTCAAGCAGAGGGTGATTTTCAGAATTCACGAACAATTTTTGAACGTGTAGTTGGATTTTCTGCGGTGGATTTGGCGTCCCCCTCAATTACGCTCGATTTACCTAAAACTCAAACTGAGGCGATCGAATTAGCCTTAAAAAGAAATCCAAATGTTTTATCGGCTCTTTACGTAGGGAAAGCGGCAAAAAAGAAAATACAAAAAATAAAAGGCGAGTTATTACCGTCATTGGATGTAATTGGTTCTATTAGTAATTCACGCGACGTTTCTTCGCGAGGTTCGTCAAGTGAGACGTCACAAATTATCGCTACTCTCAAAATTCCTTTGTATCAACAGGGTGCTGTTTCTTCCCGTGTCCGTGCGGCAAAACAGGAAGCTGCACAGCGTCGATTTGAGTATGATGACACTCAACGTATTTCGATCGAAGCAACGAAAACCGCCTGGAAAAATTTAGAAACTGCAAAAGCACGTATGGATGCTTTTCGTGTTGAAATTAAATCTAGTGAAATTGCTTTGGAAGGCGTCAGGCAGGAAGCCAACGTGGGCTCACGAACTGTTCTCGATGTATTAGATGCCGAACAGGAACTGTTGGATGCCCAGGTCAAACTGGTTAGAGCTGAACGCGATGAATTTGTGGCAGCAGCGGAATTGGCTGCTTCAGTTGGAAAATTAACTGCTAAAGATTATAATTTAAAAATCGATTATTATGACGAACTTAAGCATTATAATAAAGTTCGTGACAAGTTTTATGGTTCTGATAAATAATACTTGCCCTTATGTGATATAGATAAGAGTATTGGCACGTAGATTTTAAGTGTGCCCTTGTGTTTATTGATATAAAGGTTGGGCGATGAGTGAGGAAAACGGCCAACAAGAGCCTTCGATGGAGGAGATACTCGCCTCTATCAGGAAAATCATCTCTGAGGATGAGGAACAGGAAAAAACAGGCGAAGGTGTGACTAATTCGGATACGCCTGAATTGGAGTCTCCTTCGATTTCTGAGCCTGTGTTGGAGCCTGATCCTGAACCTGTTTCGGAACCTGAACCTGAAACGGTAACAGATACTTCTGCAGAACTTGAGGAAGAAGAGGAGTTTGAACTCATCGAGGAGGAGGAAGACTTCGGAATTGAGCCGATAGATGGGGATGACGAAGAACTGGAACTTAAACCTGAGTGGGCAGAAACAATTGTCTCGGACCCAACTACACAGGCTGGGGTAGATTCTTTTGGGCAGCTGGCTGGCATTATCGCTGGTCGCATGCAGCTGGGACAGGGCCGCACCGTTGAAGAATTAGTCCAAGAATTGCTGAAACCGCTATTGCGGGAATGGCTTGATAAAAATTTACCAGAACTGGTAGAGGAATTAGTTAAGAAAGAGATCGAAAGAATGGTTGAAAAATCTAATAGATAAATTGCTGTTCAGAATCCATTCGATCCTAAAAAAACTTATTATTCAACTTTAGAGAGAGCTCTATGTCTTTTTGGGAGGTTGCTCAATCTCCGGACAATTAGTTTAATACTTCCAACTACTATAAAAATTTATTATTTGGTTACATACACATGACGCTTACTTTTGGCGCCACATTGTTATTTAGTGAGGGTGTCCAATATGTTTTGGACTGCGGCGTTAGCGTTTAATATATGAATTAGAATGTTCAGGTTTAATTTTTACTTTCTAGTTAAATTAGAAAGTAAACACTATTTTTATAAAAAACTTTAATTTTGCTCACAGACTTGTTTGAGTATTTACTCTATTATTTATTTCTTGTTTAGGATGTACCTCGTTGCCATTGCGAAATAAATTTTAACCAGTGAATAGTGTGACAAAGGGGTAGGGCGCATCAGTCATGAAAAATAATATAAAGCGTAACTGGAATTCTACCGCTGCTGGGTGGAAGAAATGGCACGCTATATCGGAAAAGGCTGCGCGCCCGGCCACAGAGACAATGTTGGAAATGGCAGGCGTATCGAAAGGAGATCGAGTTATTGATTTTGCTACAGGCCTCGGCGATTCAGCGGCTGCGTGTGGTAATAAAGTCGGGCCGTCCGGCTATGTCCTAGCCACAGATGAAGCACAAGCAATGCTTGATTTTGCAAAAGAATATATTGCTAGCCAAAATCTTACCAATATAGAGTTCCAAATAGCAGATTTTGATCATTTAAAATTGGATTTGAAAAATTTCGATGCAGGAATTTGCCGCTGGGGATTAATGTTCGCAAAGGATTTGAATGCGACCTTATCATCAATACGCAACATCCTGCGGCCTGGTGGAAGGTTTGGTGCCATCGTATGGGGAGCTCCAGAGCGAGCGGAAGTTCAAAATTTAACAAACGAGGTATTGATGGAGTCCCTTGGCCTCCCCCCTGTCGATACAGGAAGCGGAACACCCTTTGCTTTATCCGATCAGAACGAACTAGAGAAAAGTTTTGGAAAAGCCGGTTTTACGAATATTGAAAGTCAAGTTGTTAGCGTTGTTTATGATTTCAGTTCCGCCGAGGAATACGTTCAATATCGGCGCGATCGTTCTTCTTTAGAAAAACAAATTGCCCATTGCCCTGAGGCCTTTCGGGAACGTGCTTGGGCCGCTGTCGCAACGGAGGCTCGAAAGCGCGCGCGGCCGGATCGCTCTGTTAGGCTTATCAGCGAGACAATTGTTGTCGCAGGGCAAAACGCTGTTCAACAGTATTTCTAGTGGCTGCCGAGTTATTCAACGGCGGTCGTTTCCCGGTATTTATTCTTTGGTACAAATCCCGAATTTTCAGCTTCGCGGGGATTGTTGACCCAAATAACACGGTCTGAATGCATTCCCGCCCCATAAACGGCGGAAACAGCGGAGCGCCGCATTCGATTTAGTAGGCGGGTGTCGGCTTTTCCAACTGATGGATGCATGCCCTCATTGGCATCGACGGTTTTTTGCCAAGCGGCCATCCTTGATTCAAAAGTCGCTGGATCTTCCAATGGAGTACAGTTCAGCTCATTTATATTGAGGTCAACGATGATCTCATCTCCATTCTCGACGAGCGCGATGGGCCCACCGAGCGCGGCTTCGGGTCCCACATGACCGATAACAAGACCGACGGAACCGCCCGAAAAGCGGGCGTCTGTCATAAGGCCGACAGTAATATTTTGCTCTCTACACAGAGTCGTGATGCGAGAGGTGGGGTCCAACATCTCTGGCATTCCTGGTGCGCCGCTCGGGCCTTCGTAACGAACAATAATCATATCGTTATTTTTGAAAACACCTGGTGTATTTTCGAGTGTATTAAGTAACTCATGTTCTGAATCAAACACATTAGCTTTTCCGCAGAACACATTGTTTTCTAATCCACCTTCAACACCGGCCAGTTTTAAAACCGAGCTGAATTCTGGAGACAAATTGCCCCCAAGAACCCGTAAACCGCCCGTCGGTTTGTAAGGCTCTTTAACTGTATAGATTACTGTGCCGTCGGGGGCTGGTGGATCTAATGTGATAATTTGTTCAGCAAGAGTTTCGCCTGTACATGTCATTGTGTCGCCGTTTAAAAGGCCTGCATCCAAAAGCTCTTTGACAATAACCTGTATTCCACCTTTTTCATCGATATCTACCATCGAATAGTTACCGAAGGGACGTGCGTCGATTAAAACAGGAACTACGTGCTCTGAGAGGTAATTGAACTCTTCAGGTGTCATTATGTCTTCCCCAAAATTCTTGTATCCAGCAGCACGTGCAATTTCGGGTGCGTGTAACATCACATTTGTGGATCCACCAACGGCCATTGAGACGATCATCGCGTTTCGAATAGAATCACGCGATACAATATCTCTGGGTTTCAGGTCGATCTCATTTAATTTACTGAGAATATCAACTAACTGGTCCGGAAATTCGTTCAAACGGCGAGTATCTTCAGAAGCCGGTGAGACCATATGTAATGGCTGCAAACCGACCACAGCGATGAAAGTCTGCATGGTGTTATAGGTAAACATACCACCGCAACTCCCATATCCCGGACAAGCGGCACATGCAATCCGAGCCTTCATCTCCTCGTCTTCACTACCGGCAACCTGAAAGCCGGAGATTATGTCGATAGGCTCCTGTGCAACTTCATCGAAGCCAGGGCGAATAGGGCCGTCAGACATGATTACGGAGGGTCGATTGTGTTCGAGAATAGCGGCCAAAGTTCCGACGGGCGGTTTATCGCAGGCGACGACTGCAATCGTGCCTTCGAGACCACTCGCACTTAGGTGCTCACAGACCGTATCATGCGTTACTTCGCGACCGATGAGTGAGTATCGCATTTCTTTTGTGCCGTTTCGCATGCCGTCTGATGTTGCCACAGTATATTCTGGCTGAACGAGGCGCATTTTTAGCTTACCAGGCTCTCTGCCTATGCGTTCTTTGAGACGTTCGTGTATGATTTCAACCTTGCGCTGGACGCCGAGATAACACTGTGAATCACCCTTGTTGCCTATAACACCGACAGAAGGTTCATGAATGAGTTCAATGTCAGTACCTAGTTCACGTGCTATTCCAACCGTTTGCGCGCTTCGGCCCGGGTTATTATCGATCAACACCGTCCTCGAATTTTTCATGTTTTCATACTCCCTGATCTCATCGACAGTCTTTTGTGTTCGGCATCGGTATATGTACATATTTGGCTCGAATAGCAAAGACGCTATCATCTAGATTTCACTATGGTTTTGCGGCTAATTGCAATACTGCCAATTGTATAGCCGGGCAGGGGGCATATCGCGTGACCGCTAAGTGTGAGCTTTAGATCCAATAGGCAGTGAGTTACTTTGCAACACCAAGTCTAATTTGCTGCTGTTGTGGAGATAGAACGCGTTGGTGGAATTTTAACCAAGATGATACGCGAGACCCGGTTTCGGCGCAGTATGCCGGTTATAAATAATTCGTTGAACGGTCATATGCCGCGGGTATTGATAGGGCTTACAGTCGTATCTTGTAGAGCGAAATTCTCAAGTATGAGAGATGCGATTGCCGCTTGTCCGCCGGCCTAGGTGCTCTCAATTTTGTTGACCGGTTCTGGTCAGGAGACGTTGCTTCTTTGGTTATCTCTGGAGTGATGCAGCAGCCAATGCGAGATGCGGTCGTTCGGATCGGCTTAAACTGTCTATGTGTCAACGTTTTTGGCTCACCAACAAAGAAGACAATATACCATCCAAAAATACTTAACGAGAGATAGATAAGGCTAGATGCCTAATTAGGGTTGGTCAAAGGCGACGACAATAAGGCAACTTCAGAGGAAGTTAGAGACTACTGTGTGCGATTATTGGGTGGGACAGGGCAACCAAAAAATGTTTGTATTGTGGTAGCCTTAACCAAAATTCCTAAATTTCCTGTTTTGTTATCTCCAAAATTTAATCTCTTATTTCGCACCATACTGGCGTATGGTCAGACGCTTTTTCTTTACCACGCGGCCCACTATCAATTTCGCATGAATTCAATCGATCAGCGGCTTGCGGTGAGAGGAGAAAATGATCGATCCGCACGCCTTCGTCGCGCTGCCAACGACCAGCCTGATAGTCCCAATAGCTATATGCGCCAACTTCTCGATGTAAACTACGCCAAGCTTCCGTGAGACCTAAATTGATTAATGTTCTAAATCGCGCTCTCGATTCCGGGCGGCAAAGGGCATCGTCAGCAAATGCGACGGGGTCGTATACGTCATTATCGGAGGGGCAAATATTAAAGTCACCGCCAAGCACAAATGGAATTTCTTTTGGCAACAAAATATCGCCAACATGGGAAATAAGACGGTCCATCCACGCCAGCTTGTAGTCAAATTTTTCTCCGGGAGTCGGGTTGCCATTCGGCAGATAAATCGATGCTACACGTAAACCGTTCACTGTACCTTCAATGTAGCGTGCTTGTTCGTCAGCGGGGTCGCCAGGTAAGCCGCGCGAAACCTCCCTGATTGGTGGTTTAGCTAGGATTGCAACCCCGTTATAGGATTTCTGACCGTGAACCTCGACGTTGTAACCCTTATCTTCAATTTCCATGCGTGGGAAATTCTCATCAACCGTCTTTAATTCCTGCAGTAATGCGATGTCGGGTGATGCTTCATCCAACCATTCTAAGACCCTTGGAAGTCTTGCTTTGATGGAATTCACGTTGAATGTCGCTATTTTCAAGTCAAATTGCTCCAATAAAACAAAAGGCCCGCTGAATGCGAGCCTTTATTATCACGGTTTTCTGGTCAACTACATTGAAAAAGAAGCGCCGCAGCCACAGCCTGAAGTTGCATTGGGATTGTTAACTTGAAAAGCAGAGCCTACCATTTCAGTTACAAAATCAATTTCTGACCCAGCTAGGTAATTTAAGGAAATTTCGTCAACGACAACTTTTATTCCCTCTCTTTCGAAGATTGAATCATCCGGATTCTTGCTTTCGGCAAAATCGAAACCGTACTGAAAACCTGAACATCCTCCGCCTGAGACGGTCACCCGCAGCATCATTTCTGGGTTTCCTTCAGAGATGAAGATTTCATTAAGTCGTTTTGCGGCATTGGCACTGATGGTGATCGCACGGTCTTCAGAAGTCACGATTTCGGTTGCGAATACATCCATGTTATAAACCTCAAGATAAAGAGCTCATGTAGCTTAACATTTTTTATCTGGATTTCATCTGAAAATTCAAACTAAATCTAGTATTGATATTTGCTTAAAGGCGCAGATATTGTGCGGGTATGACAAATACTTTAGCTTCTTTCGCGACGCAGGCAGCGGATACGCGTGGCCGGCTTTACCCGGAGCCGCCAAGTCGACATCGTAATTGCTTTCAAAGGGATAGAGATCGCATTATCCATTCAACCGCTTTTCGTCGTCTTAAACATAAAACACAGGTATTCATATCTCCCAATGGGGATCATTTCCGAACGCGCCTAACGCATAGTATTGAAGTGGCGCAAATTGCGCGGGCCATGGCGCGCGAACTCAATGTTGATGAAGATCTAACGGAGGCTCTTGCGCTTGCGCACGATTTTGGGCATCCCCCATTTGGACATGCAGGAGAATCCGCGCTTAATGAAATGATGTTGCCTTATGGTGGTTTTGATCACAATGAGCAAACGCTGCGAATTTTGGTCACACTTGAGCAACGCTATGCTGAGTTTGACGGATTGAATTTGTCTTGGGAGACGTTAGAAGGGGTTGTAAAACATAATGGACCTTTACTGGACCGTTACGAGCAACACAAAGAAGTGCCTGCCAGTATTCTAGCGTATTGTAAGAAACAAGACCTTGAAATTGGAACATTTGCAGGCCCAGAAGCGCAGATAGCTGCGATCGCCGACGATATTGCGTACGATAATCACGATATTGATGACGGCTTTCGTGCAGGGGCTTTTAAGATGTCAGATTTAAACGAAGTTCCTCATGTTGCGGAGACGTTTAAGGCTGTGCGTTCAAGATATCCCATCATTGAAGAGCGCCGGGTAGTTTTCGAAGCCGTTCGCAGGTTAATCGGCGAGATGGTGGAAGACGTCATGTTAGAGACAAAACGGCGGGCTGCACGTTACGCTCCGGATAGCGCTTTCGATGTTCGCAAGATGGGTGAGCCGCTTGTCGGATTTTCCAAAGACATGGAGTTAAAAGACCGTGACTTGAAAGACTTTTTATTCCGGCATATGTACCGCCATCGTGATGTTTTACGCGAAGTAGATAAGGCACAACGAGTTGTTCGTGACCTCTTTGCTCATCTCATGAGTAATACAGTAGATTTGCCGGAGCAATGGCAACCAATGGTTGAAGACAACGACGAATACTCAATCGCAAGAATGGTTGCTGATTATATAGCTGGTATGACGGATAATTACGCTCTGAAGTGTCACGATAGGATTTTTAAAGTGGATGCTCCAGTTTAATGAATATTTACGCCGAATATAGGGAAAGCATAATTGGTGCGCTGCTGTCTCTTGCGGAAGAGGGGGGTTTACCAAAAAATATAAATTACACTAGAATTACCGTAGAGCCGCCCAGAGACATTACACACGGTGATCTGGCAACCAATGCGGCAATGGTACTTGCAAACCAGGTTGGCATTAAGCCACGTGATTTGGCCAACCATTTACTCGAGAAACTACGTGTTTTAGAGGGCGTAATACACGCAGAGGTGGCAGGACCAGGGTTTATTAATCTGCGCCTTTCTCTTGACTGTTGGCGCAATGTTTTGCAGGCCGTATTGCGTTCCGGGAATGCGTTCGGAGCGTCGGAGATGGGATCGGGAATAAAGGTAAACGTTGAATATGTCTCGGCCAATCCAACTGGCCCTCTCCATATCGGCCACGCCAGGGGAACAGTCTTTGGCGATGCGCTGGCTGCGTTACTTGAAAAGGTGGGGTACGAAGTATGTCGTGAATACTATATTAACGATGCTGGAGCCCAGGTCGACGCTTTGGGACGTTCTGTTCATTTGCGATATCGGGAATTTCTAGGGGAAGACATCGGTGACATTCCCGAAGGATTGTACCCTGGCGATTATCTAAAACCTGTTGCGCAGTCTTTGGCGGCGCGGGATGGTGAGAAGTGGTTGAATTGCAAAGAAAGCTCTTGGTTGCCGACAGTCCGCCAATTTGCGATTGACGCAATGATGGATTTGATTCGATCTGATCTTGAATTGCTTGGTGTAAGGCATGAGGTCTTCACGTCTGAGAGAGAACTTGTGGTAGCTGGCCGGGTGGAAGAAATTTTGGACAATTTGGACAATCGTGGATTGATTTACACAGGTGTCCTAGAACCCCCTAAAGGCAAAAAACCAGATGATTGGGAGCCTCGACCACAAACATTGTTTCGCGCAACAAATTTTAAGGACGATGTCGACCGCCCTTTAAAAAAGTCGGATGAGAGTTGGACATATTTCGCATCAGACATTGCGTATCACCGTGACAAATTTCAACGTGGATTTTCAAATTTAATCAACGTTTGGGGCGCGGATCATGGCGGTTATGTAAAGCGTATGGTCGCTGCAACCGATGCTATAACAGAAGGTGGTGCAAAACTCGACGTAAAGATTTGTCAGATTGTGAGATTGCTGGAGGATGGCCAACAGGTTCGGATGTCCAAACGCGCTGGGAATTTTGTTACGCTACGTGATTTAGTTGACGAAGTTGGGGCAAACGTTGTCCGGTTCATAATGTTAACTCGAAAAAACGATGCACCACTTGATTTTGATCTCTCTGTGGTAAAGGAACAAAGTCGAGAAAATCCTGTTTTTTATGTTCAATACGCGCATGCTCGATGTCACTCTCTTATGCGGATGGCGCGCGAAGCCCTGCCGAATTTAGATATCTCCAAGGAAGCACTGGCCGAGGCTGACTTTTCCCTGTTGCGGGATGATGCAGAAATCACTCTAGTTAAAGAGATTGCGGCTTGGCCGCGGATTTTGGAAAATGCGGCGGATGCTCATGAACCGCATCGCCTTGCATTTTATCTATACGAACTTGCGTCTGCTTTCCACACGCTTTGGACAAAGGGCAGCCGCGAAGATCCTCTACTTCGTATAATCCGTGAAGACGACCCAGATATTACAATCGCACGTTTGGCATTGGCGCAGGGAATGCGAACCGTTATTGCATCTGGTCTTGATATATTTGGTGTCGAAGCAGTTGAGGAAATGCGTTAATGGCACGTCGTGCCGATAAGTTGCGCGAAGAGCTGGCGACTTTAGACCAAGAGGTCGGTTCTCGACAGTTGCCCAGTCGTCAAATCCATAGGGTGATTCCTGTTACAGTTGCATTTGTTGCGCTCTTTTGTTTCGGCGGTTTGACGTGGTATGCTTACAACCAAGGTGTTCTGGAAGGTAGTGAGGACGCCGCGCCATATTTGAGGCCCCACGGGCCCCTTAAAACGGCTCCCTCGAGTCCCGGTGGTGTTGAGATCCCGAATAGGGATAAATTTGTATATAACCGCTTAGAAAATCGTTCAGACGATGAAAAGGTAGAAAGGTTGCTTCCACCACCGGAACAGCCTAGGCCACTGCCGGCAACACAATTGGAAAGAGGAAGTCAAACGTCTGGTGCGTTTTCGGAGTCCAAAACCCTTGGAAGATCAAACAAGGACCTACAGGGCGCTTCACAGGCTTTGGTGGAAGATAGTCGGTCTGCCAAAAAGCCGCAACCGAGTAATGCTAATGAAGTGCTTCGACGAGCTATAGAACTTGCGGATAAAGGAACGCCACCACTAAAAGCTCCGGCAGCAGCAGCGAAACTTGTCCCATCGGATCCAAATGTAAAAGACACATCGTTAAACCCAACCGCGAGGATCAATCGTCAACTAGATTCGCAAGTCGCTCAAACGGATACTTCGAAAACGCCCATACGGTTAACTCCCGGTAGTCGGTCCGCTAACAGAAAGGCAACTTCCGTTACTTCAAAAACAGCAATGCTCAAGAAACCTGAGCGGCCGCTTGCTTCTAAATCCAACACCGCCCTTCTTGCGGAGGCCGCCAGTGGGAAGGGGTATTTTATTCAATTGGGAGCTTTACGCTCGCGCGTTGCTGCAGAACGGGCTTGGCGTAAGGCGCTAGGCAAACATCCAAACCTTCTCGGCTCGCGCCGATTAACGGTTGAGCAAGCTAATATCCCTAAAAAGGGCCGATATTTTCGAGTTCTGTCGGGACCATTGGCAAACGCAAATGCCGCCAAGAAGTTATGTGATGCGCTGAAAAGACGTAAACAAGGATGTTTCGTCGCAATTCGGAGGTAATTATGCCAACAGCAACGATTTTTACCTGTTCTAGTCTTGAATTATCAGCAGATGAAAAGGCCTTTTTTAAAGACGTCGACCCGTTTGGGTTTATTTTGTTTGCTGATAATATTGAATCACCAGATCAAGTCCGTAGGCTTACAGAATCGATGCGCTTATGTGTCGAACGTGAAGATGCACCAGTACTAATTGATCAAGAAGGTGGAAGGGTTGCGCGTTTGCGACCGCCACAATGGCGCGAAACGCTGCCGGCAAAAAGTTACGGGGATTTGGCTCTTAAAGATAAATCCGCCGCTCTCCGCGCGATTTGGATAAACGGTCGATTATTGGCTTCGGAACTTTACGAACTTGGCATAAACGTGAATTGCGCACCGGTATTGGACCTATCCATTCCAGGAGCTCACGATGTTATCGGCGACAGGTCGTTTGGCTCCGATCCTACATTAGTAGTTGATTTGGCCAGAGCTTTTTCTGAGGGTCTCATGTCAGGTGGCGTTTTGGCTATGATTAAACACGTGCCGGGTCATGGTCGAGCCATGGCGGATAGCCACAAAGAACTGCCAACAGTTGACCTGCCAAAAGAAGAATTGAAACGGACGGACTTTGCACCTTTTAAGGGCCTTAGTGATGTTCCTTTGGCGATGACGGCGCATATACTTTTCCCCCAAATCGATCCGGATCGTCCGGCAACTACGTCGCCGATTGTGATCAACGAAATTGTAAGAGGCTATATTGGCTATCGAGGGCTAATCGTAAGCGATGATGTAACAATGGCAGCTTTGTCGGGATCGGATCGAGAACGTGCAGAAAGAACCCGGGCTGCTGGCTGTGATATTGTACTCCATTGCTACGCCGAACTGGCGCAAATGAAAGAAATTGCAAAGGGTAGTTGTGAGATGGAGGAACATTCTGTTGCGCGCTGGGCAACGGCACAGGAGAAAGTCAAAAATACTCCAGTCGCTGCTGATTTGAATGCCCTACAGCGTGAACACTCTGAACTGATGAAAAGTGCCAAATCGTAAACGCGTAAATCGTAGTGTTCATCTGTTCGGGCTCTATGGGGGGGGCGGCTAATTGATCTTTAGGTTACCCGTGAAACAGTCGTAAGTAGTTATATAATAGGCATGTAGAACAGAGAACCAGTATTTGGTTTAAACAAGGTTTTTTCCGAGTGACAGGAAATCGATGAGCGAAGAAAAAAAAATGACAGCTGCCGCCGCGAATAAATTCGATTCCTTTGAGGATGAATATCCACCCTCCAGGGGGTCGTCTGATCAGCTTGTCCTAGACATTGGAGGGTATGAAGGGCCAATCGATATACTGTTAACACTTGCGCGCGATCAAAAAGTTGATTTGACGAAAATTTCTATTCTCGAATTAGCAGAGCAGTATCTAAACTTCATTTCAGAGGCGCGCAGATTGCGAATTGAATTAGCAGCGGATTACCTTGTTATGGCGGCTTGGCTCGCTTATTTAAAATCGCGTTTGCTTTTGCCCCCAGAAAATACGGAAGATGAGCCGAATGCAGCCGAAATGGCGGCACGTCTTGCTTTTCAATTACAGCGTCTCGAAGCAATGCGAAATGCAGCCGAGAAACTTTTCGAACGTTGTCAATTAAATAAAGATTTCTATCGGCGCGGCGACCCAGAAAGAATGACAGTCATTCGAAATTCCATTTTTGATTTGTCGCTTTATGAATTGCTTTCCGTATATGGTGCACACAACCAACGCCAAGCAGCTAGCACGCTGCAATTTGCGCAGATGGAAGAGATTTTTTCTATTGATGATGCGTTGAATCGCTTACGTGAGCTCGTCGGTGAGGTGCCAGAGTGGACCGTCTTGACTAAATTTCTGCCGCAGGGGTTGCGCTCGACCCTGACCTATAAGTCTGCTATTGCGACGACCTTTGTTGCGACCCTGGAGTTAGCGCGAACAAGAAATATCAGTATTAGGCAATCAGGTACGTTTGAACCCATTTATATTAAGACATTTGAGACAGATGGATAGATTTCAGCAAATACGTCTACTCGAAGCAATCGTGTTCGCGTCTGCCGAGCCGGTTAGCAAACGTTTACTGGCCAATCGATTGCCGGAAGGCGCCGACGTAGATGAACTTTTGGACGAGCTGCGAGACATGTACAACAATCGAGGCGTGAATCTCGTAAACGTGGGGAATGCAGTAGCGTTTCGGACCGCTTCGGATTTGGCTTCGTTGATGAAGATCGAGCGTGAGACCGTTCGAAAATTGAGCAGAGCGGCTGTCGAAACGCTGTCCATCATTGCCTACCATCAGCCTATTACGAGGGCGGAGATAGAGGAGGTAAGAGGAGTAACACTCAGTAAGGGTACAATTGATATCCTGCTTGAAGCGGGGTGGGTCAAGCCAAAGGGGCGTCGTAGGGTGCCAGGCCGGCCTGTAACATGGGGCACAACAGATGATTTTCTTGATCATTTTGGTTTAGAAGGACTAGATGCTTTGCCGGGAATAGAAGAACTAAAAGCAGCAGGTCTGTTAGACCGTCGTCAGGGTTTTGGGCCTTTGGCAGAGCAATTTGGAATAGATGAAGAAACAACCCTGGACCCCTCCGAAGAGATAGAAAACGAAGACGAGATTGATTTGAGCGAAGTTGGTAGAATTTTGGAATCTCCTGCGAGTAATGGCGTGTCAAAATAGTTTCTTGCGTGCGCAGACGTTTTTTTATTCGCCTTAATATTTCCCACTTTTGTAAAACAACTGAAAAACCAAACCAAAATGGCAGAACATATTGCACTTCAGCTCAAGAATGTACGCCATGTTTTTGGTAAGACGGTCGCCGTTGAAGAGTTTAATATAGATGTTCGTTTTGGCGAAGTGGTTTGTTTATTGGGCCCTTCCGGGTGCGGCAAGACGACCGCATTGCGGTTGGCCTCAGGGCTAGAAGAACTTCAATATGGCGAGGTTATTGTTAACGGAAAAGTATTGGCGAATTCCAAGAGAAATTCGCTGCCGGAACGTCGTGAAATCGGTTTAGTGTTTCAAGACTACGCGCTTTTTCCCCATTTAAGCGTGCGGCAGAACGTAGAGTTCGGCTTGGAAAAATTGAAATCCGGGGATCGTAAAATTCGTGCTATTGAAATTCTCGACCAAGTTGGCATGGAATGGGCAGCATCCCGATATCCGCACACACTATCAGGAGGGCAACAGCAACGTGTGGCTTTGGCACGTGCACTCGCCCCGAAACCACCCGTTATTCTGTTTGACGAACCATTTTCCGGCCTTGATACAAGACTGCGCGATAAGGTTAGGGACCAAACCTTGCACATTCTTAAAGATAGCGGCACTGCAGCACTACTTGTCACGCATGATGCAGAGGAAGCAATGTTTATGGCCGATCGAATCGGCATAATGCGCAAAGGGCGTCTTGTGCAATTTGGCAAGCCGGAAGATTTATATTTTAAGCCAAAGAATACATTTGTTGCAGAGTTTTTCGGGGAAATGAATAAGATTTCCGGCGTAGTAGAATCTGGTGTTATCAACACGCCTTTGGGTGACTTTACTGCAAAAGGATTAGATAACGGGAAAAGAGTGGAAATACTAATTCGTCCCGAACTACTGCATTTGAAAAAAAGTACGGAAAAATCTGAGTTGAAAGGCCGGGTAGTTACGTCACGAATGCTTGGACGAACAAGTTTGATTCACCTGAGTGTGTGTAAATATGGCAGGGAATTGCATTTACATTCCCGTATGCCGGGTCGTCATCTATTGGATGAAGAAGAAGAGGTAAGCATCGAATTCGATCCAATCCAAGCATTTGTGTTTCCGTCAAATTAAAAATCAAAAGTTATACGACCCCTGAGAAAGGGCTCAAATACCAGATACAGTTGCGAATTGTGTTTTTTGCATGCATGAATGCATAGCAGCCTAATTGGGAGACGCGTTATGGGAGCTTTTAGCATTTGGCACTGGGTTATTGTGCTCATAGTTGTGCTGGTACTATTTGGGGGTGGCGGCAAAATTTCAAAATTAATGGGGGATTTTGGTAAAGGCCTGAAATCTTTCAAGAAAAATATTAAAGAAGATGGGGCCGCGAGCGATAGAGAGAATGAAGGATCGACGAAGTCGATTAGCTCTGAAGAGGTGCACCCTACGGTGGAAACATCCTCGGATAAACCAAAGGATCATGTGGCTAATGGCTGATAAATTCACAGGACCCAACATTTAATTATAAATAATCTAAGCCATGTTCGACATCGGATGGCAGGAGCTTTTTCTTATCGGGTTGGTTACCATTCTGGTGGTCGGGCCAAAGGAAATTCCTCGTGTTTTAAGGACGGTTGTCGGGGCGGTGCGCAAAGTTCGAGGCCTTGCCAATGACTTTCAGCGTGGTATCGACGAATTGGCGCGTGAAACCGAATTAGATGATATCCGCCGTGATTTAGAGAGAAATGCGGCGCTCGATATAGAGAAAGAATTGGGAAAGTCCATAGACCCGACGGCGAGTATGTCAGAGTCTGTCAAGGAACTACAAGGAGAGTTGTCTGAGACAGGAGAGGAGAGCGTGGATCAATTGAATGTCAAATCTAAATCACTTTCTCCAAAAACCCGATAAAGTGGCTGAATCATGGAAAGCGATGTAGAAAACGAAAAAATGCCGCTGCTCGACCATTTGGTCGAGCTCCGACGCCGTTTGATGTATTCGGTAGCTGGCTTTCTTCTTTGTTTTTTTGCATCCTATTACTTTGCGGCAGATATTTTCAATTTTCTTTTGCAGCCTTTGACCGATATTTGGGAAGGTGACAGTTCGCGGCGGCTTATTTTTACCGCAATGCATGAGAAGTTTTTTACAGATATCAAAGTTGCTTTTTTTGCCGGGTCGTTCATTGCCTTTCCAATAATTGCAAATCAAATCTGGATATTTATCGCACCGGGTCTCTATAAGCAGGAGAAGAGAGCATTTTTGCCGTTCCTAGTAGCAACACCGTTTCTCTTTTTTATCGGAGGAGCGTTTGTTTATTACTTTGTGTTTCCAGTAGCATGGCCTTTTTTCGCAAGCTTCGAACAGGAGGGTGTTAAAGGTGCCATGGCTATCACGCTAGAGCCGAAAGTTAACGAATATCTGTCTCTTGTAATGCGTTTGATTTTTGCTTTTGGATTGAGTTTCGAATTGCCAGTCATAATGACATTGCTTGCGCGTGCCAGAATTATGACAAGCGATAGTATGCGTAGGAAACGCCGTTATGCAATTCTTCTGGCATTTGTGGCAGCAGCAATTCTAACTCCACCAGATCCCCTCAGTCAGATTGGGCTCGCGTTACCCATCATTATTCTTTATGAGATTTCAATATTTTTTGCAGTTTTAATAGAACGATCACGCGCGAAACGTGAGTTCTTTGACGATGATAATTCTGAAAAAGAAGACGCGTAATTCGCCACTACGTTAATGGACGGTGTGATTTTCTTTTCGTATAAACGCAAAAATAACGTTATCTAGGTGGCGAAAAGATGCACGATCTCAAAATAATTCGAGATAATCCTAATAATTTCGATGCCGAATTAAAACGGCGTGGAGTAGAGGAGGTTTCTGCGCGCATCCTTGAAATTGATAGTCTTAGGCGTTCAGCACAAACGGCATTTCAAGAAAAACAGGAACGTCGTAACGCGCTGTCGCGTAAAATAGGAAAGGTTAAAAAGGAGGGGGGTGACGCTGATGCTTTAATGGCCGAGGTGCAAGAGCTGAAAGATGGAATTTCAATTCATGAGGCAGAAGAGCGTGACCATGCGGCAATGCTGCAGACGCTACTCCAACAGTTACCAAATATAGCCGCTCCCGATGTTCCTGATGGCGAAAACGAGGATGAAAATTTAGAAGTCAAGGTGGTTGGGGAAAAGGTCAAGATTGTAAGAGATGCAAAAGAACATTTTGATCTTGGGGAAAGTCTCGGCCAGATGGATTTTGAAGCTGGTGCAAAGTTGTCCGGTGCGAGATTTGTTGTGCTCAAGGGTGGGCTTGCTCGCATGGAACGAGCGCTTGCTAACTTCATGCTTGATCTCCACACAGAGGAATTTGGCTACCAAGAGATTGTACCACCAGCTTTGGTCCGTGAAGAAACGTTATACGGTACCGGCCAACTTCCAAAATTTGGTGAAGACTTATTTCGCACTGAAAATGGGTATTGGCTTATACCCACTGCGGAAGTGCCGCTAACAAGCCTAGTATCGGGTGATATCCTCCACGAGGATGAGTTGCCTCTTCGTTACACTGCTTGGACTCCGTGTTTTCGGTCCGAAGCCGGAGCCGCGGGGAAGGATACCCGCGGGATGATCCGGCAGCATCAATTCTCCAAGGTAGAACTAGTCAGCATAACCCATCCTGAAAATTCGGAACAAGAATTAGAGCGTATGACCGGATGTGCCGAAGAAGTGCTGAGACGACTCGGCCTTTCCTATCGAAGGATTATCCTTTGTACCGGTGATATGGGATTTGGCGCCCGAAAAACATACGACTTGGAAGTATGGTTGCCGGGCCAAGGCCGCTATCGAGAGATTTCGAGCTGCTCTAATTGCTGGGACTTTCAGGCACGTCGTATGCAAGCCCGTTTCCGGCCAAATGGTATGAAAGGCACAAAATTCGTTCACACTCTGAATGGTTCAGGGCTTGCAGTTGGCCGCACAATGATTGCGATTATTGAGAATTTTCAGAATATCGATGGCTCCGTCACCATCCCTGAGGCATTACGCCCGTATATGGGGGGTATGGAAGTAATTAAATCGCCGGGAATTACCTGATGTCTTTTATAAGTATTAATTTATCTGCCAGAGGGTGTCATATCGGTATTTAATTTAAATAAGACTTTAAAAATATGTATAACCGGCAATAAAAATTGAATCTCATTGTCACTGTGGAATCCAAATTATTACAAAGGATGTCGCGGAACAATCAATCGGATGGAAAATGAACTTCTAAAAAGCGACCTTTTGTTGGGAGTCATCGATCATATTGCTTTATTATGAGTTAACGCACTACGGAATGGGGCGGGCTTTGGCCAAAGTAGTAAAATGACGCCATCTACTCGAAAGATCAGGCTTGTTCTCGATCTTCGAAGGCGTGGTATAACGAATACCGAACTATTATCCGCCTTCGAACGCGTCCCGAGAGAGGTTTTTGTGCCAGAAACCTTTTTGGATCAGTGCTATGAAGATATTGCACTTCCAATTGGCTATGGTCAAACCGTTAGCCAACCGAGTGTCGTCGCTACGATGCTCCAAGCACTAGAGATCGAACCCGTTCACAAAGTCTTGGAAATAGGGATGGGCTCAGGCTACCAAACAGCCCTATTGACCCATCTTTGTCGCCGCGTTTATACAATTGAATTGTATAAGGAATTACGACTGGAAGCAGAGAAGCGTCTGTATGCGTTGAACCGAAATAACTTTACAAGCATAGCGGGTGATGGCCACTTGGGTTGGCCACAACAGGCACCTTTCGCAAGAATTATCTCTGCCGCCGCGGCAACTGAAGTGCCCCTAGAATTAGTGAAACAGTTACAAGACGGGGGCATCTTAATTTTACCGCTTGGCGGCGAGAAGAAGGTTCAGCAAATCAGCAAGGTTGTAAGAAATGGTACCGGCTACAAAATAGAAAACTTAGGACCAGTTCGTTTCGTCCCATTATTGCAGAACTGTCATAATTCTGTCGGTAGCAATTGAGTGCGTTGACAGCAGATATTGGGTTTGCAGGCATGCGTCAATTATTCTTAACCCTTGTGATGTTAGTGCTTTTGACTGCTGTCAACGGCTGTGGGACACCGCTATCTATCAAGTTATACGAGGAGCGACATTCTAATATTTTAAAAAAGAAAACGTTTGCGGCGCTTCCTCGCGACAATTTCTATAAAGTTAAAAATGGTGATACGCTTTATTTGGTAGCTCAACGATTTGGGGTCTCGAGCCGAGCTCTTATACAAGCAAATAAATTAAGCGCTCCATTTCGACTACAAACGGGCCAACTTCTCAAACTACCTGTCCCACGGAGTCATAAAGTTTTGAAGGGTGATACTCTGTTCGCAATATCACGAAAGTACGGAGTTTCTATGAGTGGCTTAGCACAACTGAACGGACTGAATCCGCCTTATAAAATAATTTCAGGATCCCTTTTACGTTTGCCGGGCACTCTCGTGGCGGTTAGCCGCAAGCAGACACTGGCAAAAAATGATAATACTCCTTCAAAAGCATTAGGGAAAAGCGTTGCGCGGAGTCAAATTAAAACAAACATTAAAAATAGATCAACGAAAGTAAAATTACCTGCGAATACTGGAGGGTTTGTTTGGCCGCTGCAAGGACGTGTTATTTCTCGCTTTGGGTCTAAAGGAAAAGGCCTCCATAATGATGGAGTGAATTTGGCGGCACCGCGCGGTACACCAGTTCTCGCATCTCAGTCGGGAATTGTTGCGTATGCGGGCAATCAGCTGCGGGGTTTTGGGAACCTCGTACTAATTAAGCATATTAACGGCGTAATGACTGCTTATGCCCATAACGAAAAATTGCTTGTGTCACCCGGCGAACAAGTTCGACGAGGTCAACAAATTGCCAAGGTTGGAAGCACTGGCAGTGTTGCTTCACCTCAATTGCACTTTGAAGTCAGGTCTGGTCGACAGCCAATCGACCCAATTAAATTCCTTACACGTAAAATTTCCTCTTAAGCTGTGAGGTTAGAATTCTATTTAAGTTTTGCGCAGACAAGGCGTGCACGAAGGATTTTCGACATACTCTTTTTATAAATTTTTATGGGTGAAGAATATAAAAATGGAAAACCTGCAAACCTGATAAAGAATTTTGAAAATATTGTGTTCGCCCTTACCGTGTCTCCTGATGTTTAAGGGAGCGGGAAACTAGTTAAGCGCTGATGGTATGTCATTACAAAAATTGGCCTGGAATCGACAGGTGGTGAATTGAAATTACCGACGAGGTCTGTATAGTCCGCCCTGCGTGCCGATCGGCGCCGCGATATTAGGAGTTCCAAATGTTTATTTCCGAAGCTTGGGCGCAAGGTTCCGGTGGTGGAGGTGGTGACATCTTAACCACGATGTTTCCACTTTTGCTTATTTTTGCGGTTTTCTATTTCTTGATTATTAGGCCATCTCAAAAGAAACAGAAAGAGCATCGTGAAATGCTTGCAGCCTTGCGTCGCGGTGACAAAGTCGTGACCGGTGGTGGTATTTTTGGGACTGTTACAAAGGTAATCAGCGATGACGAAGTCCAGGTTGAGATTTCAGATGGTATCAAAGTAAAGATCGCGCGCGCGACTTTAACTAATGTAATGTCGAAGACAGAGCCGGTGAAAGATAAGCCAAAAGATAAAGACGAAAATAAAGAGGAAAAGGAGAAGAAGACGGAAGACTCGGATATTGGTGAGAAAAAGGAAGGCTCTAGCCTTCTTGGCCGGCTTACTGGCAAAAACTAATTCTTACAGAACACCAGCAACGGCATGATTAATATTTCAATTTTTCAGCGTGTTACCGTCGCCGTGATTTGTATCCTCGGTGTTCTATATGCACTGCCTAATATATTGCCAGAAAAAACTTTTCAGAGCATCCCAGAAGGGATGCCTGGCAAAACTATTAACCTTGGCCTCGATTTACAGGGTGGCCTCCATCTGTTGATGAAAGTCGAAACTGACGTTGCCGTGGAAGAAATGGTTGGCAATCTAGAAGGCGCCATTCGCCAGATTATTCGAGATGAAAAAGTCTTTCCTAAAGACTTGAAAAACGTGGGAATGGCAGTTGAATTCAATGTTTCGGATGAGAGCAAACTGGAGAAAATCCGAGAGGTTATATATCAATCAGAGTTCGGTACAAATATCGTCAGTGCAGATTCCGGTGGATTGCGTGTTGAGATTACCGATGAAGCAATTACAAAAAGGCGCGCTGACGTTATCCAACAAGCGCTGAAAATCATTCGTTTAAGACTCGACCCGGACGGCACGAAAGAACTCACCGTTCAACAACAAGGAGCTGACCGAATTCTCGTTCAGGTGCCTGGTGCGGACGACCCTGAGGAAATTAAACGTCTTTTGAGTACTACGGCAAAACTGACCTTTCATATTGTCCACCCTCAAATATTTCGTGGAGGACAACGTAAGCCGCCAGGGTATCTCGATTTGCCCGGTACGAAATCGGAAGGTGGGCAGAGGTACTGGGTTCGACGCTTAGTTGATGTTGGCGGCGACCGTCTTGTTGATGCGCAGCCATCATTTGAGCAAAACCGTCCCGTGATATCTTTTCGTTTTGATACCGCCGGTGCACAGAAGTTTGGCCGCGTTACGACACGCAATGTCGGTCGGTTATTGGCAATCGTATTAGATAATGAAGTGATTAGCGCTCCACGTGTGAATGAACCCATTACGGGTGGCAGTGGCATAATTACGGGACAGTTCACGGTTGAAGAGACCCAAGAGCTCGCATTACTTCTGCGTGCAGGGGCCCTGCCGGCTCCGATGTCATTTCTCGAAGAGCGAACAGTGGGACCGGGGCTTGGTGCCGATTCTGTAGAAGCTGGTAAAAATGCAAGCCTACTCGGTTTGATTCTGGTGATAATCTTTATGGTTGTCGTGTATGGTAGATTCGGGCTGATAGCGGATGTCGCACTTCTCTTCAATATTGCAATTATATTTGCATTGCTGTCTGTCCTTCAGGCAACGTTAACTTTGCCTGGTATTGCCGGAATAGTGTTAACTATGGGTATGGCTGTTGACGCGAATGTCCTGATTTTTGAGCGTATTCGCGAAGAAACTTTGGGTGGGCGAAGTCCAATTAATGCCATTGAAGCAGGTTACAAGCGTGCTTTAACAACAATTATCGATTCTAATTTAACCACTCTTATTGCTGCGGTTCTGCTATTCGCATTTGGCTCTGGGCCGATTAAGGGGTTTGCCGTAACGCTATCAATCGGCATTATCACCTCCATGTTCACTGCAATCATGGTAACGCGGTTGCTGATTGTGTTTTGGTTAAAACGGGCGCGCCCACAAACTCTGCCAGTCTAGTCCGGGGGTCGATTTGAAAACGATACGTTTAATCCCGGATAAGACTAACATCCGGTTTCTTGAAAAGCGGAAGTTAGCTTTGACGCTATCGATATGTCTTGTGGTTTTGTCGTTTGCTCTTTTTTTTGGTCGTGGCCTCAATCTTGGTATCGATTTTCTTGGCGGAATACTTCTTGAGGTTAAGACCGACGGGCCCGCTGATATTGCGGATCTACGAATTAAAATTAATGACTTAAATCTTGGCGATACTTCCCTCCAAGAGTTTGGTGCGAAAGACACAGTTTTAATTCGTGTTCAAAGGCAAAAAGGTGGAGACGACGCCCAGAAACTTGCTGTCGATAAAATTAAAGAAGGTCTTGGTTCGTCTGTGATTGAGTATCGACGTACGGAATTTGTTGGCCCCACCGTTGGAGCCGAATTGAAGGAGGCTGCCATTTGGGCGGTGTTGGCTGCCGTTGGAGCAATACTGCTCTATATCTGGTTTCGATTCGAATGGCAGTTTGGCGTTGGTGCCGTGATCGCTTTGACCCATGACGTGATAACAACCATCGGATTGTTCGCGTTATTGCAGTTGGAGTTTAATGTGTCGACAGTGGCCGCTGTTCTTACAATTGCTGGCTACTCTATCAATGATACGGTTGTTGTTTATGACCGAGTTCGGGAGAATTTGCGTCGTTATAAGCGACTTTCGCTAATTGAGCTCTTCAATCGCTCGATAAATGAAACACTTGCCCGGACTGTAATGACTTCTGTTACCACATTGCTCGCACTGCTCGCCTTATTTTTCTTCGGGGGAGAGGTGATTCGAGGCTTCTCAATAGCACTGATTTGGGGCGTTTTTGTTGGTACTTATTCCTCGATTGCGTTGGCCGTGCCACTTCTCGTTTTCCTAAATATAGACCGGCGGACGCTTTCCGAGACCGAAGAAGTTGAGAAAGTAGAAAGCGGATCTTAAGCTTTGGAAATCACGCCGCTGGTTCCAGAAAATCGACAAATTATCCAAAGTTATGGTATTGGACGGTTTAGGGTCTCACAGATAGCGTATGAAGGTTCAATTATCGTTTTGCCTTCGAAAACACTACCTTGGGGGGTAAAAGCTCTCGACGATATTGATTTTCAGAATTTAGACCCTGTCCTCAAAGAGGATCCCGCTATAGATATTTTGCTGATCGGTTGTGGGAAATCTATGCAATTATTGCCACGCGAATTTTTGGAGAGATGGAGAGAACTGGGCACTGCTGTCGATGCGATGGATACTGGAGCTGCGTGTCGCACCTATAATATTCTCTCAGCAGAAGGCCGCCGTGTTGCTGCGGCAGTTATTGCACTAGATTAACTATTTTAACTGACATTCGGGCGAAAAAAAGGCGGGGTAAACCCCGCCTTTTAATTTTGATGCAGTTCTGATCAGTATATGTTCTGCGCGGAGACCATCGCGAAGAGCATCGGGATCGATAGCATCGTGTTGGTGCGAGAGAACAGCATGGCTTTACGGGCAGATGCAGCTTTTTCCTCAGCACTACCATCGACGATACCAAGTGCGACTTTCTGGTTTGGCCAAATGATGAACCAAACGTTAAACCACATGATGATACCAAGCCACATCCCAATACCAATCGCTGTATGTTTGGCAACACCATCCATTCCACCAAGCGATAACGCTTCAATTAGATAGCCACTCATGGCGGCTAGAATTAGACCAGTAATTATCGTGGCCATCGCTCCCCACCGGAACCACCACAAGGCGGCCGGAGCAATTACCTTACTTATAGCTGGTTTTTGGTCGTCCGGGATGTTCCCCATATTAGGGATTTGGACAAAATTGAAATACCAAAGTATGCCGATCCACATCACTCCGCTTAGCACATGAAGCCAGCGAAAGAAGAACGTGTAAAAAGCATAGTCGGCTGCTCCGCCTGTTCCCAAGAAAATTCCGAACAGAACAACTGCCAATACAATACCAGCAATTACCGTGTTCTGTAACGATGTCAGAATAGCTGCCATCGGTATACCTCCCAAATTGTGTCCCATTGCGTCCGTTCGATCACAATATCTTGATTATAAGTTAATTTTATCATGTCTGCCAATCCTTTAGGAATGGCAAGATATTTCTTTTATTCCTTGTATAGTTAAACCTCGTAAATGAAGTTATACGCAAATTTTCCGTGAGATTTGGTTATCGCTGATTGCGAATTATACGTGACACTCGTTATATGTCGTTCCTATTGAAGCAATGGTGGTAGGCGTGTCAAAAAACGACCTCTTATCTTATTGCGCCGAAGAAGTGCGCAGAAATGATCGTGACAGGTTTTTGTCCGCTCTGTTTGCGCCAGTGCATCTCCGTGAACACCTCTACACACTTTACGCATTCAATATTGAAGTTTCCAAAACAAGAGAAATCGTCAATGAACCCATGCTGGGTGCAATCCGATTGCAATGGTGGAGAGAGGCTATAGAAGCCATTTATGAAGAGAGGCCAGTGCGGAAGCATGCCGTGCTGACGGCTTTGAAAAACACAATTAACATTTGCGGCTTGGATAAAGAAAATTTTGAACGCCTTATCGATGGCCGTAATCTTGACCTTGAGGATCTTCCCGCAACTAATCTTGTTAATTTTGTAAAATATGCCGATGCCACATCTGGTTCAGTGATTGTGTTGGCACTCCAGGTGCTTGGTGTAAAAATTGATGAAGAGATAAAGCGTATTGCTTTTGATGTCGGCCGTGCTTGGGCAATTGTCGGAACTATTCGTGCGATGCCGTATCAATTGCAACGGGGGCGGTTAATGCTCCCAGATGACCTAATCGAGCAATACGGCGTTGATCGAAGGAAAGTGCTGGACCTAAAATCGCCTGAGGAACTTACCGCCGTTATTGGGAGGTTGTCGGCCGAAGCAAAAAAACATCTCGTCAGTGCACGTTTTAATCAACAAATTGTGCCACGAATAGCAATACCAGCTCTTTTACCGGCTGTTTTATCAGATATTTATCTGCAACGCCTCCGACGTATAAAAAATAACATCTTTGACAAGCGGCTTGTTGATCCGCCAGGGATCGCCACCATTCGTTTGGCCGTTGCGAGTATTTGCGCCCGTTATTAGAGGCATAACTGGATTTTGAAAATCAACGATAACCTTTGAAAGGTAAGTGGTATGAAAATATTCGATTTAACGGGAAAGGTCGCAGTTGTTACCGGTGGAAACGGCGGAATTGGACTCGCAATGGCTTGCGGTATGGCCGAAGCCGGAGCCTCGATTGTGGTTGCCGGTCGTAATAAAGAGAAAAATCTTGGTGCCGTCGCAAAATTGGAGGGTCTTGGGGCGAAAGCGGTCGCCTTTGAGGCTGACGTAACGATTGAAACGGCATGTTGTGAACTTATGGACTTTGCTAAAGATAAGTATGAGCGATTAGATGTCTTGGTGAATAACGCTGGCACCAATATTCGGAAAAGCCCGCAAACACTTAGTTTGTCCGAGTGGAAGTCAGTTCTTGATACGAACCTAACAAGTGCATTTGTTTGCTCTCAAGCTGCCTATCCGCATCTTTGCACTGCGGGCGGCGGTAAGATTATAAATATTGGCTCAATGTATTCGCTTTTTGGTGCACCAATGGTCGTGGCGTATTCGGCGAGTAAGGGCGGGATCGTTCAGATGACAAAAAGCATGGCTGCCGCATGGGCGAAGGATAATGTTCAGGTCAACGCTGTTTTGCCGGGTTGGATTGATACGGACCTTACCCGACAAGCACGGGTCGATCTTCCGGAATTGAACGAAAAAGTTCTTTCACGAACGCCAGCGGGTCGGTGGGGAGACCCGGACGATCACAAAGGGGTAGCCGTATTCTTGGCCAGTGCCGCGTCTGACTTTGTCTCGGGCGCTTCAATCCCAGTCGATGGCGCTTTTTCGGTTAGCGGATAGCTACACGGTTGCACCGTTCTTAGAGGAGCGCCAACCTTCAAAATCAGCGAGTGCGCGGTTTGTATAAGCGCGTTTGCGATCGCGTCCCTTCGGGCGTTTGCCTTCGATAACCAGTGGCGGTAGCAAGCCGAAATTTATATTCATGGGTTGAAACGTCTTAGTGTCGGCCCCGCGTGTAATATGCTCGAGCAGGGCGCCAAGGGCTGTTGTCGCTGGCGGTGGTAAAAATGGCGCACGGCCAAGTGCATCCATCGCTGCAAATTTACCGGCCAGCAAACCTATTGCAGCTGATTCTACATACCCCTCAACTCCAGTGATTTGGCCAGCGAAGCGAAGACGCGGCATTGCCTTCAAACGGAGTGTTCCATCCAATAAGTACGGACTATTTAAAAAGGTGTTGCGGTGTATGCCACCAAGACGAGCAAACTCAGCCGTTTGTAATCCTGGGATTGTTCGGAAAATACGGGTTTGTTCACCGTATTTTAGCTTAGTTTGAAAGCCGACGAGGTTATAGAGTGTACCGAGTGCATTGTCCTGACGCAGTTGCACAACCGCGTGGGCCTTACCATGAGTGTGAGGATTGGTTAGGCCAACCGGTTTCATCGGGCCGAAGCGAAGTGTGTCCAAACCGCGTTCTGCCATCACCTCGATTGGTAAGCACCCCTCGAAGTAGGGCGTCGATGCCTCCCACTCTTTGAATTTGGTTTTGTCTCCACCCACTATTGCTTGGACGAAACACTCGTATTGCTCGCGATCCATTGGACAATTTATATAATCTTTCCCATCACCCTTATCATAACGTGATTGGAACCAGGCCTGCGTTAGGTCGATGCTATCTCTATGTACAATAGGAGCTATCGCATCGAAGAAGGCCAAGGAATCTTCGCCTGTCAAATCTCGAATTGCAAGACTGAGAGGTGGTGAGGTTAGGGGACCCGTCGCGATGATGACATTATGCCAATCATCTGGCGGTAAGGTATCGATTTCGCCTCGCTCTACCGTAATCAAGGGTTCAGCTTCTATTGCTGCTGTAACTTCTTCGCTAAAGGCTAATCGGTCTACAGCAAGAGCTCCACCTGCTGGAACCTTATTGGCATCACCGCAGGTTAGGATAAGTGAGCCGCAACGCCGCATTTCTTCGTGAAGTAAACCAACAGCATTGTACTCAAAATCATCGGAGCGAAAGGAATTGGAGCAAACTAACTCTGCAAATCCGTCCGTAAAGTGAACCTCGGTACCACGAATGGGCCGCATCTCGTGTAAAATAACGGGCACGCCCATTCGGGCGCACTGCATTGCGGCTTCACTACCAGCCAAGCCCCCACCAATAATGTGAACAATGGATCGCACGGGCATAGAATTTCCTAAGCGCTCTTGCGCTGTTTGTTTGGTTTCTTCGGAAGGAGAGGAGCGAGGAATGTCCCCGTATGGCTATCTGGAGATGCAGCGATGTCTTCTGGCATTCCCGTAGCAACAATGCGCCCACCGTCAATCTCACCACCATCTGGGCCAAGATCAATAACATAATCTGCCGTTTTTATGACCTCTAAATTATGCTCTATAACCACAACAGTGTTCCCTTGGTCGACAAGAGCGTGCAAAACTTCTAGGAGACGGCGGACATCCTCGAAATGTAAACCAGTTGTTGGCTCATCTAAGATATACAGCGTCTTGCCTGTTGCCCGTCGTGACAATTCCTTGGCCAGTTTTACGCGCTGCGCTTCCCCGCCAGATAGTGTAGTCGCAGGTTGGCCAATTTTTATATAACCAAGGCCAACGCGCTGCAGTGTTACTAGCTTGTCACGAATTGAAGGCACAGCCTGGAAGAAATTTGCACCCTCTTCGACGGTCATATTTAAAACGTCGGCGATAGATTTGCCCCGGAATAATATTTCTAGGGTTTCGCGATTGTATCGTTTCCCTTTGCAAGTATCACATTGCACATAAACATCAGGTAGAAAATGCATCTCGATCTTGATGACTCCATCGCCTTGGCATGCCTCGCAACGCCCGCCTTTTACGTTGAATGAGAAACGTCCAGGGGCATAGCCACGCGCTTTTGCTTCAGGTAACCCAGCAAACCACTCGCGGATGGGCGTAAAGGTGCCAGTATACGTTGCCGGGTTGGAACGTGGCGTTCTGCCAATCGGTGACTGGTCTATATCTATCACTTTGTCTAAATGTTCTATACCGCGAAGACTATCGAATTCTCCGGGTACTACACGAGTTCCGTGGAGCCTCCGCGCGAGTGCATTATAAAGTGTTTCGATTACAAGTGTCGATTTACCGCTGCCCGAAACGCCTGTTACGCAGGTGAAAGTTCCCAATTTAAAAGCCGCGTCAATATTCTTAAGATTATTAGCCTTCGCGCCTTCAATGACAAGGTTTTGCCGCTTATGGCCTTTGCGGCGTTTTTTAGGCAGCGGAATTTGCCTCATTTGCGTTAGATACTGGCCGGTCAAGCTTTCGGGTGTCCCCATTACTTCCTCGGGAGTTCCGCGTGCAACTATATGTCCGCCATGTACTCCAGCACCTGGGCCCAAGTCGATCAAATAGTCTGCTGCTCGGATGGCCTCTTCATCATGTTCAACCACGATCACCGTATTACCAAGATCCCGAAGCCGCTTTAACGTCTCGAGAAGACGTGCGTTGTCGCGTGAATGCAAACCTATCGAAGGTTCATCAAGGACATAAAGCACGCCCATTAAGCCTGAGCCAATTTGAGATGCGAGGCGAATTCTCTGACTTTCACCCCCAGACAGGGTGCCGGAAGAGCGGTTCAACGTTAAGTAGTCCAATCCAACATCCGTGAGAAAACTCAGGCGTTCGTTTATCTCTTTGAGTATTCTCTCACCAATTTGCAATTGGGTCTTGTTTAGTTTTGTTGAGAGTGTCGCAAACCAATGCATCGCATCTACGATAGACATGCACGAAACTTCACTTATATGCAGATTGCTAATTTTGACAGCCAGAGCCTCGTCTTTAAGTCGATTTCCTTGGCACTTGTCACAAGGATGAATGCTTTGGTAACGCTCCAATTCCTCTCTGATCCAACTACTATCCGTCTCGCGCCAACGCCGTTCCATATTAGGTAATACGCCTTCGAATGGCTTCGATGTGCTATAAGTTCGAAGCCCGTCATCGTAAGACATCTTGATCTCTTCTTTACCGCTGCCAAATAAAATCGAATTTTGGACTTCCTTAGGAAGTTCAACGAAGGGCGATTGTATGTTTATTCCATAATGTGCTGCGAGGCTTGCAAGCGTTTGTTTATAGTAAGGAGATGAGCTATTTGCCCATGGTGCGATTGCACCCTTATCAAGGCTTTTGCTATCGTCAGGCACGACCATCGATGAATCAAAATACATCGTGGTTCCCAATCCATCGCAACTCGGGCAGGCGCCAAAGGGATTATTGAAAGAGAAAAGCCTGGGTTCTATTTCGTCGATGGTAAACCCTGATACTGGGCAGGCGAAACGCGCGGAAAAAATTGTTTCTTCATTGGTGTCCGCGTTTTCCACGATAGCGAGACCATCGGCTAATTCGAGTGCAGTTTCCATCGAATCGGCCAAACGGGTTTCTAAATCTGGTCGGATGACAATGCGATCAACAACAATCCCAATATCGTGTTTCTTATTCTTATCGAGCTTTGGAACATCTTCAATTTGGTAAATTGTTCCATCAATCTTCGCGCGTTGAAATCCTTTCTTTTGGAATTCCTTTAATTCGCGTTTGTATTCACCCTTGCGACCTCTAATGACTGGGGCGATTAGATACAAACGGTCTCCCTCGTTAAATGCGGCAATCTTGTCCACCATTTGACTGACGGTCTGACTCTCAATCGGCAAGCCCGTTGCGGGAGAATAGGGCACCCCGATACGCGCAAACAAAAGTCGCATGTAATCATAGATCTCGGTGACGGTACCGACCGTTGACCTTGGGTTTCTGCTAGTTGTCTTTTGTTCAATCGAGATAGCGGGGGAGAGCCCTTCAATGGAATCGACGTCCGGTTTTTGCATCAATTCCAGAAATTGGCGTGCATACGCGGAGAGGCTCTCTACATATCGCCGCTGTCCCTCCGCATAAATGGTATCAAAGGCGAGCGATGACTTGCCAGATCCCGATAACCCAGTGAACACGACCAGTTTATCGCGTGGCAGATCCACTTCAACATTCTTAAGATTGTGTTCCCGAGCGCCGCGAACTTGAATTTGATCGGCCATGGACCCGTTTTTGGAAGAAGGCACGAAGTTACTAATTAGATATAGTCATTTACGAGCGGGCTTGCGATAGGGAAAACTTAGCAATTTGCCCTTAATTTTGTCATAAGCATTGGCGGAGGTATGAGCGAACGCGTATATTCACATTCTGAAATTTTACAACATACTCGATTGAACGGAATTTCGATGGCAGGCAGCGTAAACAAGGTCATATTGATTGGAAATATTGGACAGGACCCTGAGGTTCGTTCAATGCAAAATGGCGGTAAGGTTTGTAGTTTCAGCCTTGCAACGTCCGAGCGTTGGAAGGATCGGAATTCTGGCGAACAGAAAGAACGAACCGAATGGCATCGTATTGCGATCTTTGCTGGCGGATTGGTTGATATTGCAGAACGCTTTCTTCGAAAGGGGAGCAAGGTTTATCTAGAGGGGGAGTTACAAACCCGTAAATGGCAAGACCAGTCAGGCCAGGATCGCTATACGACCGAAGTTGTTCTGAGCCAGTACCGCGGGCAATTAGTAATGCTTGATTCTCGAGGGGGCGGAGGGGACAGCGGGTACGATCAGCGATCTGCTGCAACCGCACCGAATGATGCTATGGGCGCTGCACCCATAGGGCCGAGTAGTACCGACTTAGATGACGAAATTCCATTTTAAGTATTCACTTGATCTGATCTTCATCTGGCCACAAAACTACCTTATCTAGTTGTTAGGAAGTTACTTCTCTGCTATATTTTGAACTGCGATGACAATTTGTTCATCGGTCTTTAGCTGCTCTTAATGCATCAAACTGCGCGAAAAATAACTTGAGTAATCCCCCACCAAGCGAAGATCCTTTCGACGGTAGCTCGATTGCCATAGAAGAGGAGATGAAGCGCTCGTATCTTGATTACGCGATGAGCGTCATTGTTAGTCGAGCCCTTCCGGATGTTCGTGATGGTCTCAAACCTGTTCATCGGCGCATTTTATATGCGATGCACGAAAACGGGTATGATTCGAGTAAGCCGTATCGTAAATCCGCACGTATCGTCGGAGATGTTATGGGACGCTTCCATCCTCATGGCGATCAGGCAATTTACGATGCTATGGTTCGGATGGCTCAAGAATTCTCGATGCGTTTGCCCTTGATCGATGGTCAGGGAAATTTTGGCTCCATGGACGGCGACCCGCCCGCCGCCATGCGTTATACCGAAGCTCGCCTTGAGCGTTCTGCTGAAAGCCTTCTAGACGATATCGATAAAGAGACTGTCGATTTTCAGGCTAATTATGACGAAACCGTTGAAGAGCCATTAGTTCTGCCAGCACGGTTCCCCAATATGTTGGTGAATGGGGCAGGTGGTATTGCCGTTGGTATGGCAACAAATATTCCGCCACATAACTTGGGCGAAGTTATTGATGCCTGCATGGCCTATATCGACGACCCAATGGTCGATATCGAGACTCTGATGGAATATGTCGTGGGTCCGGATTTTCCAACTGGCGGAATAATCTTAGGCCGATCCGGAATCCGGTCTGCGCTTTTGACTGGCCGCGGCTCTATTGTAATGAGAGCCAGGACACACATCGAGGAAATCCGCACTGACCGGGAAGCTATCGTCGTTACAGAAGTCCCGTATCAAGTTAATAAATCCCGCCTGCTTGAGCGCATTGTAATTATGGTTCGAGAGAAGCAGATAGAGGGAATTTCCGACCTGCGTGACGAATCAGACCGTGAGGGTGTGCGTGTTGTTATCGAGTTACGCCGCGATGTAATACCTGAGGTTGTTCTTGCTCAGCTCTATAGGCACACGCAACTTCAAACAAGTTTTGGCGTCAATACTCTGGCATTGAACGGCGGCCGGCCGGAAATGCTGAATTTGAAGCAGGTCATTGGCGCGTTCATTGATTTTCGTGAGGAAGTTATAACGCGCAGGACGATTTTTCAATTGAAGAGGGCGAGAGAGCGCGCCCATGTGTTAGCTGGACTGCTCGTTGCGATAACAAATTTGGACCCAGTAATTGAATTAATTCGTTCTTCACCAGATCCGGCAACAGCACGTCAGAAATTAATGGCTGAGGATTGGCCAGCCGGGGATGTCGAGGAATTCATCAATTTGATCGACGATCCAGGCCATCAAGTCATTGATGGGCATTACCGCTTATCTGAAACACAAGCGCGCGCAATACTTGAGTTAAGGCTTCAGCGCTTAACGGGGATGGAGCGCGATAAACTCACAGATGAGACGGCGGAACTTGCCGAACGAATTGGTGACCTTCTGGAGATTTTGTCTTCGCGAACGCGACTTTTCGAGGTTATGCGGGAAGAATTAGCCGAGATGCGGGACGCTTATGCGAGTGAACGGCGCACCACGATTGAGGAAATGGAATTTGAGCACGATATCGAAGACCTGATCCAACGTGAAGACATGGTCGTCATGGTTACGCATGGTGGCTACATCAAACGGGTGCCGTTATCCACCTACCGCGCGCAACGGAGAGGAGGGAAAGGCCGATCCGGCATGAACACGCGTGACGAAGATTTTGTTAGCCGGCTTTTCGTTACATCAACCCACACACCAGTCTTATTCTTCTCGTCGAAGGGGATCGTATATCAGCTGAAAGTTTACAAACTACCCCTCGGTAGTCCGCAAGCGCGTGGAAAGGCGATGATCAATCTCTTGCCGCTTGAAGAGGGTGAATTCATTACGACGGTCATGCCGCTTCCGGAAGATGAGGAAAGTTGGGCTGATTTCTATGTGATGTTCTCAACCCGTATCGGTAATATTCGTCGCAACCTTTTGTCTGACTTTGTTAATATAAAAGCAAACGGCAAAATCGCGATGAAACTGGAAGAGGGTGACGTTCTGGTCGACGTTATGGTGTGCACGGAAGGTGACGATATTTTGTTGGCGACACAAAAAGGCATGTGTATTCGTTCTGCTGTCACAGATGTTCGTGTATTTAGTGGCAGAACTTCTACGGGCGTTAGAGGAATTCGTTTAGGTGATGGCGATGAAGTCATTTCTATGTCAATTCTACATCATTCAGAAGTTGAGACGGATGTCCGGGACGAATACCTGAGAGGAGCATCAGCCCTTCGTCGCGCTCACGATGAAGACGCGGACGATACCACCAATAAACAAAGTCCCAGCGAATTACCGCCTGGCGTTTATGAAAAACTTGCGAATGATGAACAATTCGTTTTGACGGTTACGGAACGTGGGTTTGGTAAACGCAGTTCGGCTTATGAATATCGAACCACTGGCCGAGGTGGTAAGGGAATTGCGAATATTGAAACGACTGACAGAAATGGTTCGGTCGTTGCCTCTTTCCCTGTAGCATCTTCGGACCAGATTATGCTCGTGACAGATAACGGACAATTAATTCGTTTTGCTGTTGACGAGGTTCGGATTGCGGGGCGCCGTACGCAAGGCGTGACTTTATTCCGAATTGAAAAAGACGAGCGTGTGGTCTCCGTTGCCCACTTGAGCGAAGTGCATGATGACGGAGAAGATGATTTAGATACTCGAGACGGAACAAGCGATGGCGAAGTGATTGCAATCGAGCCGCTCGGAGGAGAAGAGGAATAGCTAAATGGCAGAAAAACAGGTTGGGGTTTACCCAGGAACCTTCGACCCAATAACAAATGGCCACCTGGACATCATTATCCGAGCAGCAACAAAAGTTGTCGACCATTTGATTGTCGCTGTAGCGTTGAACGCAGGCAAGGGCCCCCTGTTTACTGTGGAAGAACGATGCAGAATGGTTGAAGAACAAGTTGTCCAATCAGGAAAGGTCGATCCTTCCAAAATAGAAGTCCGGACTTTTGACGGGCTTCTCGTTAAATTTGCTGCAGATGTAGGCGCAAATGTCTTGGTGCGCGGACTTCGTGCAGTGTCTGATTTTGAATATGAATTTCAAATGGCAGCCATGAACAGTCATTTGGAACCTGATGTCGAGACTGTTTTTCTGATGGCCTCGGACCGAAATCAATTCATCTCGTCACGGTTTGTAAAAGAAATCAGTATGTTAGGTGGTGATGTTAGGCATTTTGCACCGGAAGGCATCGCAGATATCCTGGAAGATAAATTTGGTGCGAAATAACCTTTTTAATCTGACCGGTAATTTTCCGAAAATAATTTCGCAAATAATTGGCATCTGATGCCGACCGATGCTCGGATAATCAACTCATAATTTAGAACTGTAACAGACATGGATGTGTCTCTTCAGCATTTTAAAATAGTCGATCGAAATAATTATGCCTAAAGGTTTTTAAAAATTGCATTTTCATACCTAAGCGAAGTATCCAGAATTCCGATAAAATTGTTGATGAAGTTTCGTTAGTCCGCAAATTATATGCATTATTAAAATCGCAATTAAATAAGAAACTTTCGTGTGGGATCGATATTGAATTTATTTTTGATTTGAGTTGAACACCGCACCAATTCCAGTCTTTATTGGACATTACACCTTCAGGCTAATATTCCGGCAAACCTTTATAAGTCAGAGTGCTTAACAATGGTGAAAAGCGCATCTATTGCAGATCCGATTAATGGTCCAACACCTCCAGGGGCAGAAGAGCAGGCCCCCCTAAAAGTTATGCATGTTATCACTGATTTAGATGTTGGCGGTGCAGAGCGCATGTTGGTTTCGTATCTGATGGCTCCCCGAAAGTCTCCACTCGACTGTTTCGTCGTTAGTTTATTATCTGGCGGGTATTTTACAGCGCGGTTGCAGGGCTGCGGCATTAGAGTTGACGAAATGAAGATGGGACGAGCGATCGGTAATATCCTGTCTCTCTTTAGGATTGCAGCAACAATAAGACGCGAAAAACCTAATATTATACAAAGTTGGTTGTATCACGCGGACTTGATGGCAACCTTAGCCTTGTTATTGTCGGGACGAATTCGAAAAACACGGCTTTTTTGGGGTGTCCGTTGCTCCGATATGGATACGCGTCATTACCGTATAACCTTAAAGTTTGCGATTTGGGCATGTTCCAAGCTATCTCGGATTCCGGATGGCATTATCGCTAATTCCCATGCTGGGATGAGCGTGCATAAATCCCTTGGTTATAACTCTGGAAATTTTTTTGTTATACCAAATGGTGTTGATACAAACCGTTTTGCGCCGGATGCGGATCTGAGACGTGAAGTTCGCAGAGAATTGAATATTCCTGAAGATTCTTTTGCTATTACAATGGTCGCCCGGCGCGATCCTCAGAAGGATCATGATACCTTCATAAAAGCGATTGATCTCATCCCTGGAGCGATTGGTGTATTAGCAGGCAAGGGCACTGAGGAATTCTTAGATCAGCCGAACCTTCGTCGGTTGGGCATACGAGAGGATATTGAAAGAATTTACGCTGCTTG
>MDTE01010266.1_pt1 | contig 44887 bp, 44 predicted proteins | sample 811231 | NCBI WGS metagenome assembly MDTE01 (sample SAMN05326651, study PRJNA326480) | marine metagenome | isolation source: seawater | place: Indian Ocean: Red Sea | collected 2010 | reverse complement strand
GCTGTGATGCAACATGATGATTTAGTTGGAGTCGTTAATCAAAAAGATTTAGTGAAATTAGGTATATAATTCAAATTTTTGGCTGGGTGGCAGAGTGGTCATGCAGCGGACTGCAAATCCGTGTACGCCGGTTCGATTCCGGCCTCAGCCTCCAAATAAGAAATGAAAGTTGCAATTATTGGTCTTGGCTTCGTCGGCAATGCACTCCAAAATGGTTTAATGGATACTGTTAAAGTAAAAAAAATAGATCCAAAGCTTGGGACAAATATTAATGAACTTAAAGATTTTTCTCCAGAAATTATTTTTATTTGTGTTCCAACACCAATGAGTGAAGATAAAACTCAAGATATTTCTATCGTTGAATCTGTTGTTGATGAAATTAATGATTTAAGAATTCCATCTTTAGTGGTATTGAAAAGTACTTTACTTCCTAATTATGTAAAGAAACTCGGAAATAAAATATCAAGATTTATTTATAATCCAGAGTTTCTGAGAGAGAAGCATGCTGATGAGGATTTCGTTAACTCAGAATTAATTGTTTTTGGTGGCGATAAGGATGAAACTAAATATCTCTCAGAATTTTATCAAGAACATACAAAATGCACTTGCAAGGATCATATTTTTACTGATTTATTAACTGCATCTTTCATAAAATATACAATTAATACTTTTCTGTCGGTAAAAGTGATTTTCTTTAACGAACTAAAAGAATTATTTGATGCATCTGGTGCTAGTGAGGATTGGGAAAATTTTACAAAATATATATCGACAGATAAAAGAATCGGAGAATCTCATATGCAAGTGCCTGGTCACGATGGAAGGCTAGGTTTTGGTGGAGCATGTCTGCCAAAAGATTCAGATGCTTTTATCAAGTATGCTAACCAAATTGAAAAGCAATTAATTTTATTAAATAATGCAATTAAATTAAATAACGATATTAGATCATCATATAATAAAGAAACAGATAGAGAGTTTGAACAAAACACGAGATTTAGAGGAGATGATTAATAATTAGCCCGGGTGGTGGAATTGGTAGACACAAGGGATTTAAAATCCCTCGATAGCAATATCGTGCCGGTTCAAGTCCGGCCTCGGGCACCAGCATATAAAATGTAACTTTAATTATGAATAACAATACAAACGAAAACCTGTCCCTAAAAGATTTCATGCTAACTCTATGGGATAAAAAATTATTTATATTCATTGTTTCATTATCTTTTGCAATCTTTTCTGTATTTTTTGCTTTATCAATCCCAAATAAATATGCTTCATCTGCATTATTAATACCTAATCAATCTGATGTATCTAATGCTGGAATGTTAAATCAATTATCAGGTATGGCCTCTCTTGCTGGAATAACATTACCAACTGAATCAAATGATAGATCGACTGAAGCAATTGAAAAAATAAAATCATTTGAATTTTTTGATAAACATTTTTTATCAAATATAAGCCTTGAAAATCTAATGGCTGTTAGAGATTGGGAATATGATACAAATACAATTATTTATGATGAAAATATTTTCAATTATTCTAAGGGCGAATGGATTAGAGAGGTATCATATCCAAAAAAAACTATACCATCAGCTCAAGAAGCATTTAAAACATATAATACAATATTAAATATTTCACAAGACACAAAGACATCTTTCGTTTATCTGACCGTCAAACATCATTCGCCATTTATAGCTCAAAAATGGGCTGAAATAATTATTTCAGAAATTAACAATAGCATGAGAATTAGTGATAAAGATAAAGCTCTTAAGTCAATTGAGTTTCTAAATAATCAGTTACCAAGAGTGAATTATGAAGAAATTAGAGTATCAATAGCTAAGCTTCAAGAAGAGCAAATGAAGTCACTGATGTTAATTGAGTCTAATGATGATTATGTTTTCCAAACACTTGACTCTCCAATTGTTCCAGAAATTAAATCTTCTCCAAATAGGGCCCTAATTTGCTTTTTAATAACACTTTTTGGTTTTATTTTTAGCTTATTAATCATTGTAATAAGGCATCATAGAGAACATTAAAATATGATTGTGTGATAAAATCACACATAATTTCGATTAGAAAAATGGGAGATCTCTATTGAGTTTGTATGCAGTTGTAATAGCTGGAGGATCTGGAACCAGACTTTGGCCAATTTCTAGAGCTCAACGCCCTAAACAATTTCTTAGGTTGTATGGAGATCAAACTATGCTTCAATCTACTTTTTTGAGGCTTTCAGATTTAGATATTTGCTCTTCAATTACAATATGTAATCAAGAACATAGATTTTTTGTAGCTGAACAGCTAAAAGAAATTAATCAGGATAGCTCAATAATACTTGAGCCCAGTGGAAGAAATACTGCTCCTGCAATAGCTTTGGCTGCATTTTCAGTAAAAGAAGATCCTTTACTTTTAGTTCTATCAGCTGATCACTTAATTCAAGATAAAGTTGAATTTACAAGGGCTATTAATGAAGCAGTTCCTTTAGCAAATAAAGGTAAATTAGTTACATTTGGAGTTACTCCATCTAATCCTAATACTGGCTATGGCTACATTAAAAAAGGAGAATCGATTGGTAGTGGTTTTGCTATCAATAGTTTCCATGAAAAACCCTCTTTAGAAGTTGCGGAGGGATTTCTGAATTCTGATGATTATTTATGGAATAGCGGAACATTTTTATTTAAAGCAAGTAAATATCTAGATGAATTAAAAAAGTTTCAGCCTAAGATCTATGAGGCATGCAAAAAAGCTATTGAAAATAAAACAAATGACCTTGATTTTATTCGTGTTTCAGAAGAGATATTCAATAAGTGCCCCAAAGACTCAATTGATTATGCTGTAATGGAGAATACAAATGATGGCGTTGTTATTGAAATGGATGCTGGGTGGAATGATATCGGTTCTTGGTCATCAATATGGGATGTCAGCGAGCATGATAAAAACTCAAACGCTATTCTCGGTGATGTTATGACTCACAATACTTCCAACTCATACATTAGATCAGATAATGGATTGGTTGCAGCAGTTGGAATTGATAATTTAGTAATAATATCAACAAAAGAAGTTTTTTTAGTTGCAAAAAAAAGTAGATCGCAAGATCTCACAAAGATAATTGATAAGTTAAAAAATGAGGAAAGACCAGAATGGAAGCTTCATAGAGAGGTCCATCGACCTTGGGGAAAATTTGATTCAGTTGATAATGGTTTTCGATATCAAGTAAAAAGAATAACGGTCAAGCCTGGAGCTAAATTAAGCATTCAAAAACATCATCATCGAGCTGAACACTGGATAGTTGTTCAAGGGACAGCAAAAGTCACAAAAGGTGATGAAACGTTTCTTCTATCAGTTGATCAATCAACTTATATTCCCCTGGGGACTATTCACTCCCTGGAAAATCCTGGCGAAATAGACCTAGAATTAATTGAAGTCCAAACTGGCAGCTATCTTGGGGAGGATGATATTGTAAGGTATGAAGATATTTATGGAAGAAAGTAATTAACTATAAGGAAATAAGATGTTTAAGAAACAAATAAAGGACGAGCCATATGTTATTGCTGAGGTTGGACAAAATCATCAGGGCTCTTTGGAGACAGCGATAGAATTTATAAAAATTTTTGCAAAAGAAGGTGCAAATGCTGTCAAATTCCAGACAAGAAACAATAAAGAATTATTTTCAAAAGAAGCCTATGAAAAACCTTATAACAGTGAAAATGCTTTCGCAGAATCATATGGAGCTCACAGAGAATTACTAGAATTAAATATTGAATGGTTGCCAAAAATCAAGGAAGAGTGTATTAAAAATAATGTTGCTTTTATGTCTACACCATTTGATGAGCCTTCACTCGAAGTTCTTGAGGAATTGGATGTAGATATTATTAAAATTGCCTCTTTTGATTTAGGTAATCTGCCCTTCATTGACAAAATTGGTGCTACAAATAAGCCAGTTGTCTTGAGTGTCGGAGGAGGTCATTCGCATCACATTGATGCAAGCGTGGAAACACTTTTAGCACATCACAATGATATAGCTGTATTACATTGTGTTTCAGAATATCCTTGTGAATATAATAGACTTGGTCTTAGTAATATTAAAGAACTAATTAAAAAATTTCCTGAATGCACAATTGGTTCTTCTGATCACTTTAATGGCATTCTTTCAGGTCCAGTAGCGTATATGCAAGGTGCTAGAGTTTTTGAAAAACATGTTACATTGAATAGAGCATGGAAGGGTACTGATCATAGTTTCGCTCTTGAGCCTAACGGTTTTAATCATTTTGTAAGGGACTTAAAAAGAACACCCCAAATGATGAATCAAAAACCTAAAGATGATCTTGGTAAAGAATATGTGTTTCAAAAGTTAGGAAAATCTATAGTTGCGTATGAGGATATGGAGAAAGATACAGAGCTAAATTTAAAAAACTTATCAGGAATAATATTTAGTGAACAATATATTCCTGTTAGAGATTCCTACAAGGTATTAGGTAAAAAAATAAAAGAATCACTTAAAAAAGGCGAGCCTATTCTTGAGGAAAATCTCTATTAGGTAAGATGAAAAGACTATTATCAAAGATCGATTTAGATGTAATTAGATCTATCGAAATAATTTTTTTTGATTTTGATGGAGTTTTTACTAATAACTATGTTTATGTGAATGAAGATGGTATTGAGTCCATAAAATCTTCTAGAGCTGATGGGATTGGAATTTCAAGGTTAAAATCCTTAGGCATTGAAACCTTCATAGTTTCAACTGAAAAAAATAATGTTGTTCAACAAAGAGCAAATAAGCTCAACATTAAATGCATTCATGGAGTAGAAAATAAAGCAGATGAACTTGAAAAAATATGCAATAACTTATCTGTTGATCCAAGTAAAACTATGTTTGTAGGGAATGATATAAATGACATATCTGCATTTGAGTATGTGGGTGTATCAGTAGGAGTTGCTGACTCTTTCCAGGAAATCCATTCATATATTTCATACATAACAGAAAAAGAGGGTGGCAATGGTGCTGTGAGAGAAATTTGTGATCTTTTTTATAATTCATTGAAAAATAAAGGAGATAGTTTTGAGTAGAGGGAACCTATTTGATGTTTCTAGGAAGATAGTTTTAATTACCGGTGCTAGTGGGCAGCTTGGTATGGAGTATCAAAAAGCTTTTCTTGAGCATGGTGCAAAAGTTATCGGAATTGATATTTCAAAATCATCCGGAATATTTGAACTTGAAGAAAAATTTAATGAGGATTATTTCTTCTTAAGTTGTGACATTACTCTAAAAGATTCTCTAATTTCATGTCTTGCTGAGATTAAAGATAATGTTGGAATACCCGAAGTTTTAATAAATAATGCTGCTATAGATTCCCCACCGGGATCACCAATGGATGAGACAGGGCCTTTTGAAAACTATCCAGAGGATTCATGGGATAAAGTTCTTGATGTAAATTTGAAAGGAACATTTCTAGCATGTCAAGTTTTTGGTGCCGAAATGGCCAAAAATAATAGGGGTTCAATTATCAACATATCATCTATATATGGTCTTGTATCTCCAGATCAAAGCATCTATGATTTTCGAAGAAAAAAAGGAGAGGATTTTTTCAAGCCAGTTGCATATTCAGCATCTAAATCAGGTGTTTTAAACTTAACTCGTTATCTTGCATCATATTGGACAAAAGACAATATCAGAGTAAATTCGTTAACCATTGCAGGCGTATTTAACAATCAGGAAGACGAATTTCTAAAAGCTTATTGTAATAGAATTCCTATAGGCCGAATGGCAAATTCTGAGGAATACAATGGAGCAGTAATTTTTTTAGCAAGTGATGCATCTTCATACATGACTGGATCAAATATAATTATAGACGGAGGGTGGACAGCTATATAAAAATGAGTAATAAAGAAATTAAAGTAGAAAATTGGATAGATGGTAGTATTGTTCAATCAAAATCAAAAAACTGGTTAGATAAATTTAATCCTCATTCTGGGGAAATGATATGTAAAGTTTTATGTTCTTCAACAGAAGATGTTGATTATGCTGTCTTTTCAGCGATGGATGCATTTGAAGAATGGTCTGAAACAACTCCAGTTAGCCGTGGAAACATTCTTTTCAAAATGGTTAGCATTATGAAAGAAAAATCGGAAGAACTGGCAAAAAATATTGCACTTGAAACTGGTAAGCCGCTTCAAGATGCTATAGGAGAAGTGAGCGGGGCAATTATGCAGGGCGAATTTTTTGCTGGTGAAGGAATGAGACTTTATGGAAAAACTCTCACATCAGGTATGCCTGGAAAAATGAGCCAAACCATTAGATCACCTCATGGCGTTGTTGGACTTATTGTTCCAGCAAATACTCCTATTGCAAATATTGCTTGGAAAATATTTCCAGCTTTAATATGTGGCAATACTATTGTTCTGAAATCTTCCGAAGACTCTCCATCAATTGCAAATATGATTGCAATGATTTCTAAAGAAGCAGGGCTTCCAGATGGTGTTTTAAATATTATTCAGGGTGATGGTGAAAGTGGTTCTGCATTGGTAGAAAATGAAAACATATCCTTAATTAGTTTCACTGGATCTACTAGCGTAGGTAAATTAATTGCACAAAATGCTGGCAAAAGACTTGCAAGAGTGTCATTGGAGTTAGGTGGTAAAAATTCATTTGTTGTTTGTGATGATGCTGATATTGATCATGCAGTTCATTGGGCGGCATTATCTGTTTTTAGTAATGCAGGACAAAGATGTGCTGCTACAAGTAGAATCCTTGTATTTGAATCAATATATGAAGATTTTGTAAATAAATTAGTCGATAAAGCAAACAATTTAAAACTTGGAGTTTCTGATAGTAGCGATCTTGGTCCTGTAGTCAATAAAAGACAATATGAAAATATTCTAAAAGCCATTGATGAGGCAAGAGAAAGAGGAGGTAAAATTCTATGTGGAGGTAATTGTAATGATGATTCTCTTAAAGATGGTTTCTATATTTCACCTACATTAATCTCAAATTTGCCCCATAACGATAGCCTCAACAACACGGAAATTTTTGGCCCAGTTTCAACAATACAAATCATAAGTGATTTAGAAGAGGCTCTAAAAATAGCAAATGATTCAAAATATGGATTAACCGCAGCTATTCATACTCAAAACATTAACAGAGCACTATGGTATTCTAAACGAGTTAAAACAGGACTAGTAAACGTTAACATTGGTACATATGGTAGCGAGCCACATATGCCTTTTGGTGGATATGGGCTATCTGGAAATGGAACTAGGGAGCCTGGAGCAGAAGCCCTTGATGTTTATTCTGAGCTAAAAAATATATCTTTTTTAGAAAGAAAAGAAAAAATATAGTTTATGAAATATAAATCCATTGCTCTAATTCCCGCTCGCTCTGGATCTAAAAGGGTACCAAATAAGAATGTTAGGCTTATAAATAATCATCCCTTACTTGCTTACTCAATTGAGGCAGCTTTAAGAAGTAAAGTTTTTGATATGGTTGTTTGTGCTACTGATGATGAAGAATATGCAGAAATAGCAAAATATTATGGTGCCGATGTACCTTTTCTTAGATCTAAAGAAATTTCAGGTGACTCATCGCCAGACATTGAATGGGTTGAATGGATATTACAAAAACTAGAAGAAAAGAATTTATTCTTTGATATTTTCAGCATACTCAGACCAACCTGTCCTTTTAGAAAATCTGAATCAATTAAAGATGCATGGAATATATTCATCGAAGACAAAAAAGCAGACTCTTTGCGAGCAATTCAAAAATGCAAAGAACATCCGGGTAAAATGTGGAATATTGGTGGAAATAGAATGAAACCTATCATAGAGGGTTCAATTGACAATACTCCGTGGCATAGTTGCCAATATGCGGCTCTTCCTGAGATATACTCCCAAAATGCAAGTTTGGAAATTGCGTGGGTCGAATCTATGAAAAAACATAGATCTATTTCAGGCAAAGAAATCATTCCTTATATAAGCACAGGTTTAGAAGGATTTGATATAAATTCTCCAGAGGATATGGTTCTTTTAAATCACTACCTCAAAAAAGATGAATCTTTACTACCAATTATCCAAAAAAAGCCTTATATTTCATCATCTAAATAAATGGGAAGTAATAAATGAGCAACATTGAATTGACTAATAAATTGATAAACATTTCTAATTATGGAAGATATCTGATAATTAAGACATTAATAGACTCTGGATTAGGTCATCCCGGAGGATCACTTTCCGCAATCGATATGCTTACAGCCCTTTATTTTGAAGTTATGAATATTGATGCATCAGATCCTAATTCACCAAACAGGGATAGATTTATTTTGAGTAAGGGGCATTCAAGCATTGGCATGTGTAGTATCTTATGCATGAAGGGATTTATTTCTGAAGAGGAACTAAAAACCTTTAGAAAAAACGACAGTAGACTTTGGGGGCATATGGATGTGAAAACACCAGGTGTCGAGATGAGTACTGGATCTCTTGGTCATGGTTTTGCTGTCGGTGCAGGAAAAGCTTTAGCTGCAAAAATTGATAACAAGAGTTATACGACGTATGTAATGATGGGTGATGGAGAAACTCAAGAAGGCTCTATCTGGGAGACAGCAATGGCAGCTACAAATTATAAATTAGATAACCTTGTTGGCATTGTAGATAGAAATAAAATACAACAATGTGGATTTACTGAGGATGTAATGGCCTTGGAGCCTTATAAAGATAAATGGGAGGCATTTGGTTGGAGGGTTATTGAGATCGATGGACACAACATGGAACAAATATTACATGCATTGAAAACACCCCCATCAAAAAATCAACCAACGCTTATCTTAAGCAATACTGTAAAAGGCAAAGGCATTTCATTCATGGAAAATGATAATAACTGGCATGGTGGAGGTGCGATAGGAAAGTATTCTGAAGAAGCTATGCAAGAAGTAAAAGATTTTGCAAAATTTAAGGAGCTACTAAATGAGTAGAAGTATAAGAGTTGGTTACGGCGAGCACATTACTAAATTGGGCCATAAAAACAAAGACTTGATATTATTAGAAGCCGATTTAGCTGACTCAACACAGTCAGAGCCATTCCAAATAGCATTTCCAGATAGACACTTTCAGATAGGTATAGCTGAGCAAAATATGGTTGGCATGGCTGCAGGATTGAGCCAAGAAGGGAAGTTACCGGTGGTAAATTCTTTTGCTGCATTTATAGCAATGAGAGCATGTGAACAAGTAAGAACAGATGTGGCTTATCCAAATCTAAATGTTAAATTTGTTGTATCGCATGCAGGTGTTAGTGCTGGATCAGCTGGTCCAACACACCATACTTATGAAGATATTGCCATTATGAGGTCAATTCCAAATATGTCAGTTTTTGTTCCAGGTGACGTAAGAGAAATGAGACAAGTAATAGATGCAGCAATTGATCTCAAAGGCCCTGTTTACGTAAGAATTTCCGCAATAGACATTCCAGATACTTATAATAAAGAGGATAAATTTAAGATAGGAAAAGCAACTCTCCTTAATGATGGAGATGATTTAACTATAATTACAACCGGGACAATGATGTTTGAAGCATCACAAGTTGTGAAAAGCCTTCACGAAAAAGGTATTGAAGCAAGATTATTACAAATGGCCTCAATAAAGCCTATTGATAAAGAATCTATTATAAAAGCAGCTAATGAGACCAAGAAAATATTTTCGATTGAAGAGCATAATATTATAGGAGGTCTTGGATCTGCTGTGGCAGAAGTTCTTGCTGAAGAAAATATAGGAAAGCTTACAAGGATAGGTTTTAATGATGTTTTTTGCTCAACTGGGGGTGATCCTGCATTTTTGCTGGATCATGCTGGCCTATCATCCGAAAAACTAACAAAACAAATATTGAGTGAGTTTGATTAATTTAAAAACTTCTTATCGTTCTCATTAATTATGAAATCTAAAAGAATTGATAGTGACACTATTAAAAGTGAATTAACTTTAATCAAAAGAAATCAAAAAAAAGTTGTTTTTACAAACGGATGTTTCGACATTATTCATGCTGGACATGTAAGATATCTTAAGCATGCAAAATCACTTGGAGATATTTTAATTATTGGAATAAATACAGATAATTCCGTAAGTGTTTTAAAGGGTAAAAATAGACCTATAAATTGTTTAGAGCATCGTATAGAAGTTCTTGAATCAATTTCTTATGTAGATTACATAATTTCTTATGATTCAGAAACTCCAGATAACTTATTAAGAATTATCAAACCTGATTTGCTTGTTAAGGGTGGTGATTACGAAGATTTAAATATGGTTGTTGGAAAAGATTTTGTTGAATCATATGGAGGAAAAGTCCATCTTCTGGATTATATTGATGGTATTTCAACAAGTATAATAATTGATAAAATAAGTTAAATATTTACATATAGATTATGAATAAAAAATTTAAAGCAGCGGTATTAACAGAACAAAAAAAACCACTTGAAATATGGGAAATCAAAGACCGTGAAGTAATTGGTTACGAAGTAGCTGTAAAGTTAATTTCTTCATGCATATGCGGAGCTCAAGTTAATGAATTTCTTGGAAAAAAAGGCCCAGATAGATTTTTACCACATTTTATGGGTCATGAGGGATATGGGATTGTTGAATCTGTTGGCGAAAAAGTTACAAATGTAAAAAAAGATGACTTTGTTATATTGCATTGGAGGCCTGGAACAGGTGGAAGTATTCCAGGCAGTAAATTTGAAACAACAAGCGGCTCTTCAGTAGGCGCTGGCCCAGTCACTACTTTTAGTGAATATACTGTTATTGGAGAAAATCGCTGCACACCAATAGAGCCTATTGAAGAGTTAAAGGATGTATATCCTCTTTTAGGATGCGCTCTTCCTACTGCTTACGGAGTTTTAATTAAAGAAGCGCAAGTGACTGGGGACAACTCAATATTAATCTTTGGTGCTGGTGGTCTTGGAACAGCGCTAACTTTTATATGTGATGCTCTTGATTTACAATCTCCAACAGTTATAGATATTTTTCCTGGGAAGAAGCAACAAGTTGAAAGATTTGGTGGCAAATTTGTTGCACTAGAAGATATTAATGAGATTAAAGAACATAAATTTGACTTGGTTCTCGAGACCACAGGTGTTGCGTCAATTATTGGCCAAACACCATCATATTGTAGTAAAAATGGACAGATCGGTTTAATTGGACAAAGCAAAGTTAATGAAGATGTAATTTTCAGTAATTTTCTCCAGTTTTACGATGGTATGAGGATGTTTAGTAGTCAGGGAGGTTTATCGGATCCAGCTGTAGACACTCACATATTGCACGAATTACTAAAGGCTGATATTAAAAAGTCGAATGATCTAATTTCTCATTATGTATCGATTGATTCAATTAATGAAGGATTTGAGAACATGAAAGAACCAGATTGTTCAAGAGTGGGTATTAAATTTGATATCTAAAATTATAAGAAATGAATAAAGACACCACAAAAAATAAAGCTTTAGTTGTCGGTGATTTAATGCTTGATGAAAGCATTTTTGGTGATGCAAATAGACTTACTCCCGAGGGCCCTGTTCCAGTAATATTAAAATCAAAAACAGAAATGACACTTGGAGGTGTTGGATTTGTTGCAAGAATTCTGGCTAATTTAGGGATCAATGTTTCAATATCCTCAGTAATTGGAAAAGATGATGCATCAAAACACATAATTGAATGCTGTAAAGAAGATGGAATAGATTCATCACAAATAATTCATTCCGAAGAATATAAAAGTATTAAGAAAACTCGAATATATGCATCAGGGCATCTCGTTGCACGAATAGATGATGAAGAAAAATTTTATATGACCGAAACCTTAAGAATCTCCTATCTTGAAAAGGTCTCAAACCTTCTTAAGAGTGGTGAATTTAAAGTTTGTATTATAAGTGATTATGATAAAGGTTTTTGCAACCCAAAATTTATTAAAAAAATTATAGCTCTTTGCAAAGAAAACAACATAATCACACTTGTAGACCCTAAAACAAAAGATGTAAATAAGTTTAAAGGAGCGAGTCTCATAAAGCCAAACTCAAACGAGGCATCAAAGATACTTGGAGTTTCATTGGATGATTTGCCAAAACCTGAAAATGTTGTTGAAAATATCTCAAAATCTCTTGATATCAGTAATGTATTGTTCACAAGAGGCTCCAAAGGCATGATTTTATACTCAGAAGGATCACTTACTGATATAAGCGCCGTAAAGCAAGAAGTTTTTAATGTTGTTGGTGCTGGAGATACAGTTATAGCTGGTTTATGTGCTGGACTAATAAGTGGATTTTCAATTAAAGAATCAAGCCTAATAGCTAATGACTTAGCTGGCGAAATTGTTAGCAAACTCTCCAGAAAAATTAAACCTTCGAAAGGCATTAGAAAAAAATTAGGTATTTAAGTATATTAAATAGCATTAGAAAATTTTCTTAAAAAGTTAATACAATGCATAAAAGTATTAAAAGTGATAATTTCAAAAATATACTTGTTTGGGCAAGTATGGGTATTGGAAATACAGTAAACTTTATCCCATTTTTAATTAATCTCAGAAGAAGATTTCCAAATGCAAAAATTACTTTACTTTGTTCAGCAAAGAAAAATAATTATGATTTATTGCATAACTCAAATTATTACGACAACCTTATTTATTTTAATAAGCACTCAAGAACTTCTAAATATTTTTCACTATTTAGGGTCTTGTTGGGCAATTATGATTTGTTTTTAGTTAAGTGGCATCGAAATCCGTTAGTTGCAAAATTTATTAGATGTGCTTTTAATGCAAAAATTATTGGTCACGTTAGCGGTGGCGGATGGGAATCTGATTATGACTACATGGTCGATGAAGGAGTGCCAATGCAAAAGAATATTCATGATGTAAATCAGTATTTGAATTTACTAAAGCCTTTAGGTGTAAAGAACCCAAGTTTAAAGCAGAAAATTGTTCTAAGTAAAAAGACTAAAGAAAAGACAAGAAACATTATTAAAAATTTAAATTTAGATAATAAAGATTTCATGATAGGTCTTCATTTAGATGCTGGATCAGCTCAGCCATATAAAAATATTGATTCAAAGGTTTGGATTGATCTTTTGAGAAACCTAAAAGAAAAGTATCGCAATGGTTTGTTTTTTCTTTTGGGCAGCGATCAATCAGAAATTGGTAATAACACCTTAAATGAGTTCCAAAAATCTAAGGCCTTTATTAATTTGATGGGAAAATTATCAATACATGAAACAGCATCACTTATTTCATCTTTGGATATTTTAATTGGGGTTGATTCAAGCCTGAAAACTATTGCAGATGCAGTCGGAACAGAATCAATTGTTATTTCTGGTGCCACTAACTATTTACGATCTCATCCAATAGAAACTCCTCATCACATTACTAGACTTGATCTTAGTTGCAGCCCTTGTGATATATTTGGCCCAACCAAATGGGACTCATGTGATCACAGAAGCTGTATTTATAAACTTAATAGCTCTTTTGTTATCAAAGATGTTAACAATTATCTAGATCAAAGAAATTTAATAAGAACTAAAGAAATAAATAGCGCATAGTGTTAATATTAATCCTTTCTTTACGGAGTCTGTGTTGAAAAAAAACATTATTGAAAAAATAGAGATGATGGTTTTAATACGAACTGTCGAAGAAAAAATCGGTACAGCCTTTTTTGATCAAAAGATATTTTCTTTCTTGCATTTAATGTCAGGACAAGAAGCGTCACCTGTAGGAACTTTATTTGATTTAGAAAAAACTGATCTTGCATTAGGTAACCATCGTTCGCATGGTCACTACCTTGCAAAACATGGTAACCTAGAGAGGCTTGTCTATGAAGTCTTTGGTGATATTAGGGGGTGCTGTAAGGGATATGGTGGATCAATGCATATGCTTGACAGGAGTGTTGGCTTTATGGGAACAACACCAATATTAGCTAGTATTTCACCTCTTAGTGTTGGATATGCATTTAGCTTAAAAAAGAAAACTAATAAAAATATTACTGTTTGCTTTGTTGGAGATGGAGGTGCCGAGGAAGGTGTTTTTTCTGAATCAGTTAATCTTGCTGGTAATAAAGAATGTCCAATTGTCTTTGTTATTGAAGATAATGGCTACTCAGTAAATAGTGATAATTCACAAAGAAAATCCCCTCATTATTTGCACCAAGATCACTTTAAAGGTCTAGGCGCAGAATATATTAGAGTTAATGGGCAAAAAGTTTGGGAGGTATCTACGGCTATGGAATCCTCAAAAAAAATTGCATTAACAGGTCAACCAGTGGTTATGCATCTGGATGTATTGAGACGACATGGGCATAGTGGACCCTTGAAGGAAAATTCAACATCTGAATATAGATTAGATTTTGATACCATTGAGCATAGAGAAAAAAATGACTGCATAAAGCTTGCATGTGAATATGCCGAACTTGAACTTGGCTATGATAAAAGTCAATTAGAAGAATCAGTTGAAACAACTAATAGTGAAATAACAAAAAAGATGGATGCTCTTATCGGAGATATTAATGTCAGGGGATAAGTATACCTTTACAGAAGCAATTGCAAGTGCTCACAGAGAGGGCCTGATTGCCAACTCAGACTCATTAATACTTGGTTTAGGAGTTAATTATGCTAATGGCGCAGATGGAACTACAAAAGGCCTAGCTGCAGAATTTGGTGATAGAGTAATGGATGTTCCTGTATCTGAAGCATCATTTACGGGTATGGCTGTTGGCATGGGTAATAACGGATTAAATCCAATAGTTCATCATGGAAGGGTTGAATTTGCCTTGCTAGCTTGCGATCAAATACTTACTCAGGCTGCAAAATGGAATTTTATGTTTGGAGGAGACTATCCATGCAGCCTTGGAATAAGATTAAATATAGGTCGTCAATGGGGTAATGGACCACAACATACCTCTTCATATTCTTCATTATTTTTAAATACTCCAGGGTTAAATATATATTGGCCAAGCAGACCAAGTGAAGCGGCCTATTACACCAAACAACTTCACAGCCTAAGTGTCCCAACTATATCTATGGAGCATCGTTATTTATTTGGAACAAAAGATAGTATGACCATAGAAGATCCCGCAAATGATGAAATACAAACGGGATGTATTTATGGTAGCGGAGATCAAGTTACGATACTAACTTATGGAGATGGTTTGGTTGAAGCCTTGAGAATTCGTCATCATATTCCTGAGCTTGATATAAAAATTATATGCTTAACATCATTTGTAAATGATAGAGAATTAGATGAAATAATTACTAGTGAAATAAATAAAACTAATCACTTAATTGTTATAGATAAAGCAAACTATAATTACGGATTACTTCAAGGAGTTTTGGGGCAATTAGCTGAGAAAATTAATTTATCAGCTAAAATAAAAATATTCTCATCTCCATTTACACCATGCGCAACAGCTCCAAGTCTTGTGAAGGAATACTATCCTAGAGCTCCAGATATTACTGATTACCTAATAAGCATGGATCTGACAAAAAAAATTATGGACCCATACACATTTGATGAATTTCATCTACCTGCAGATTATGACTTTTCTAGTGATGAGCCTTTAAAAATATTAAAGTCAAAGATTGAGTAAAATTTTTGTATGATTTTTTTATTAAGAATAATCGGAGTCAACTAATTGAGTATTAAAAAATATTATCTTGTTTCCGGTGCTACTGGCTCTATAGGATCTGAAGTCATGAGGTCTCTTCTGTCAAAAGGTCATGGTGTTGCCGCTATATCCAGAATTCCTTTATCTAAAAATAAAGTAAATATTAGCAATGATGTTATATGGGCTCATTTTGATTATGAAAATGATGAAATCCCATTGGAAGGTAAAGATAATCCTTTTTTTGAAATCTTAAAAAATCAAAAATTTGAAGGGTCTTTTCATTGTGCTGGTGCTTATCATAGCTGTAGTCCCGAGGACCTGGATGTTGCAGATTTTTCAAACTCTATTAAAGCTAATCTTTATTCTGCTATAAATATCATCAAATATAGTCTCTCAACTGTTAATAAATTGGGGAGCATAATTGTTCTTAATTCTCAGGCGTCATATAAATCATCAAAGAATGAAGTTGCATATGGAACTTCAAAAAGAGCTTTGTCAGCATATTTAGATGGCATGCAAAGCGAAGCAACAAAAAGAAAGATTCAACTTGTTAATGTATTATCTGGAGCTGTTAAATCAACTATGGTTAAAGACAGAGACAATTATGATGACTTTATTGAACCTTCTGAATTAGCAAATTTATTAGTTAACATATCAGCAGCAGGATCATCAATAAGAATTAAAGATATTGAGCTTCTAAGGCGAAACTACTAATTCTTTCATGAGCTATATTTAGCAGATTATGAAAAATAAAATTGATTTAAGTTGGAATGCATTTGATGTTGCAATACACCTTATAATCAATTTCTCGGCATATTTTTTATTCTTAACAGTTTTAGGAGCTGCAAATTATGCGAATTTTATTTTTATTTCTTTAATTTGTGGAGTTGGCCAAACGCTAGCAAAACTAGGTCAGAATGATTATCTTGTTGTCACAAAAAAACTTTCAGAGAGAACAATTTCTGGTATTTTTACTTTAAATATCTTATTTGCAGCCTTGATATTTTTAATTCTAGTTTTAATTTTCTTTCTCATATTTTTATTAACACCTAGAGGTAACATTTTTATGGTATCTGCAGTATTAATGTCCATTAGTGTTTTTCTTTCAATATCTTCAAATACATTTTTAGCAATGCTTCAAAAAAGACAAGAGTTTAAAAAGCTTTTTATTTTAAACCTAGGTGCATCACTATCTTCGATTGCTATAACCTTTTTCTTTTCTAGGTTTGTTAACGAAATATTTTATCCAGTTATATTTATGCTTGGAACCGCTGGTACATTATTATTATTTTTGATTAAAAGTAATCTTTTTAAATTAAAGCTATCCAAAGAAAATTTAATTACTTTCTTAGATATTGCAAAAGATTTTATGATTCCATTAACAAAAACAAGGCCAATTATGGTTGCCACAAAAAACATTGATACGTTTATGGTGATCTTTATAGGGGGAGATATCCTATTGGTTGCTTACAATACTATTAAAAAATTACTGGTTTATCCCTTGTCGATTCTTTATGGAATATTAGATAGATGGTTATACCCTCTAATGGCAAAATTAGAAATAGCTTCTAAAGTTAAAAAAACTTATATGAATTTATCAAAGAGAATATTTTTAGCATCTCTTATTCTATCCATCATTTTAATAAATATTTTGAGTCTTTTTGATTTTCAAATAACAAAATATTTTCTTAGTATTGGTATTTATGATGTCAATATAATGACCCTTTGTTATGGATTTGTTTTAGCATGGCCAGCATTAACTCTCCCTTCACTTATATATCCATATGCGAAGGTAATTAAAGAAACACAATTATTACCTAGGCTTTCAATATTTCAAGCACTTACAATATTTTTCTCTCTACTTTTCATCTATATCATAGACAACCATGACTTAGTAACTTTTGGTTTTTTAATGGCATATTTATTAATGAACATATATATAATTAAAGTTTTTAAATTATTAAGTTTTAAATATTAGAGATAACTCAAATGATATAATTTTTTTAGAAAAATGAAAAAATATATTTAAAATTCCTAAATTTGGAAACTTTCTAAACTAAAATGTCTAACTATCTTAATAACCACGGATCTTCAACTAAGGCTAGTAATTTAAAACAGAGCTATGAAAAAAGAGCAGGGAAGTTTAATTTACTCTTTGCAAATTATTTACCAGAAAGCTTTAATTCACAAATTGTTGATCTTGGCTGCTCAACTGGACAAATTGTTGGATGGCTGCAATCAATAGGTTATAAAAATGCCTCAGGTGTAGATTCTGATTTTGATTCAATTTCTTTTGGTTTAAAAGCAGGCATAAATAATTTGTATGTGGATAATATATTTGAGCACTTGGAAAGTTTTAAAGATGAATCTATAGATTTATTTATATTAAGGGATATAACTGAACATTTTAGTAAAAAAGATTTTGAAAGACTTCTAACAAACCTAGAAAAAAAACTTAAATTTAATGGGTTTGTGTGGATACAAACACCAAATGCAATAAGCCCAGCATCTAACTTCATGATGTATGGAGATTGGACACATGAATCATTAGTATCTCCAACATCTATACGGCAACTTATTAGTCATTACCCCAATCTAACAATTGATGAATTAAGAGGAGAGCATATTAAAAAACTTGGCTTAAAGAAGTTACATCTTTTTATATTTAGGAGTCTTATTAATTATTTTTATAAATTCTATTTCTCTACACTAACAAGCCTTAATTCAAAGGAAATAATTGTTGAGCCAAACTTAGTCATAGTTTTAAAGAAGCAAAGGGCTTAATATGATAATTATAGTTGGCTCAGGTATATCCGCTTTATGGACTGCTGATCTTTTAGATAAGAGTGGTTATGAAGTAGCAGTTTTAGAAAAAGATACCGTTGCCAATAGTCAAACCATTGCAAGCCAAGGGATGATTCATGGCGGAACTAAATATTCTTTAGATGGAGCCTTGACTAAAGCAACAATATCAATTTCTGATATGCCAAATATATGGAAAGAAGCGCTTAGGGGAAATGGAAAAGTAAATCTATCAAAATCAGTAATACATTCAAATTATCAGCTCTTATGGTCTGCAGATACAGTGCAATCCAAGCTTTTGAGTTTTTTTGGATCAAAGGCCATGTCCTCAAAAATGAGGCAAATCAATAAAAAAGAACATCCTTTATTTAATAATAAAGATTTTCATGGCTCTTTATTTAAATTAAATGAGATAGTTGTAGATGTTCATTCAGTTGCTTCAAACTTTTCAAATAATTTAGAAGGAAAAATTTTTAAAGCCAAAGCAAAAAAGATTTTGTTTTCAGGTAATGACATTGTTGGTATTGATACTTGCAAAGGAAAATTGGAGTGTGATGAGTTAATACTTGCTGCTGGAGAAGGAAATGAAGAAATACTAGAAGAGTCGAATATAAATTCTTTCCCAATGCAAAGAAGGCCATTAGCAATGGGAATGGTATTTATGAAGGAAAAAATACCCGATATTTATGGACATTTTCTAGGTACTTCATCGCGACCTAGAATCACAATATCAACTCATTATCTCAACGAAAAACAAATCCTTTATATAGGAGGGGAGGTCTCAGAAAGTGGCGTAAGTTTGTCTGACGAAGATCAGAAAATACAAATTGATAAATTTTTACGAGAAGCATTAAGTTGGATTGATTTAGATATTGAAAGAATCGATGTTTTAAGAATAAATCGCGCAGAAACAAAAAATAATAAAGTGCTGAAACCGGATTCATTTTTTATAGGAAGAAAAAAAGGTTTAATGGTTTGCTGGCCAACAAAATTAGCTTTTGCACCATTGATTGCAGAAAGTATTTTAAATCAAATGAATCCATCCAAATTAAGAAAAAGGAATATAAAAAGAATGCGACTAGATAAACCACATATCTCTAAATATCCATGGGAAGCAAATTAACTCAAGGCATAATCAGTAATTCAAATATAAGTTTATCTGAAATTGGCCTTGGCACTGTTAAATTTGGCAGAAATACTGATATCAAATATCCAAAATCTTTTAATCTACCAAGCGATGATGATATTCTAGAAATTCTTAATACTGCTGCTGATTTAGGAATAAATTATCTTGATACAGCAATTGCTTATGGTTCGGCTAACAGAAGATTAGGTCAACTTCTTCCTAAGATAAATACCAAGTTTAAGATCGTTGCTAAAATTGGCGAACATTATTCAATAGAGAATGGTAGCAAATATAACTTTTCCCGATCAGCTTTAGAAAATGATTACGAAAAGCTTCTAAAAGAACTTGGAATAAATTTTATAGAATGTCTATTACTTCACTGCAATAATAATGATTCTGGTAATCATATTAGAGAGGGTTTGGTATTTTTGAGCGACATGAAAAAAGCTGGTTTTATAGGAGCATTTGGCTCATCGTGTAAAACCAAAGATGGAGTAAAGCTTGCGTTAGATTTAGGGTCGGATCTGGTTATGATAGAACCAAATTTATATATGGAAACTAAAGAATTATTTAATTTGTATGAAAATGTTAGTGTACTAATAAAGAAAGTTTTTTCTAGCGGCAATACTTTATTAAATAAGAATTCTAATCCATCAGATATCTTAAAAAGATATACAAATGAAGAATCAATTAATTCTATTGTTATAGGCTCAATAAATATTTCTCATATCCGTCAAAACATTGAACCCTTATTAAATAAATGATTCCAAATTGTATGCTTAGTTTATAATCGAACAACAATTTAAATATTATGAAATTATTAAAAATAATTGGTAGAGAGTTGAAGTTATTCTTCTTAGCATTAAGGCTTTTTCTATGGAATAAAATTTTCTCTAAAATACCTTTTGCGATGATTAGGTTGTTTTGTGTTCGTCGTTATGTCTCGCTTGGAAAACATGCAAATATTCTGACTAATGTTGAAATACTATTCTCAGGTCTCTCCAGATCTCAAATAGTCATAGGCAATAATTCAGTTATAAACTCTTTTTCACTTTTGGATGGAAGGCATGAAAAAATTATAATTGGTTCTAATGTAGATATTGGAAGAGAAAGCGCAATATTTACCCTTGGTCATGATCCTCATGATGACGAGCATAATGTAAAAGGAGCGCCAGTAATAATTGAGGATCATGTTTGGATAGCATCAAGAGTTTTAATTTTACCAGGAGTAAAAATTGGTAAAGGAGCAGTAGTTGCTGCTGGTTCTGTGGTTACAAAGAATGTTGAATCTATGGATATAGTAGCTGGAAATCCGGCGAGGGTAATTGGCAAAAGAGACTCTAATCTAAACTATGAAACTAAATTTTTTCCATATCTTAGGTAACCTTCACTCAGCTTATGTTAAAAAGAATAATAAAAAAAATACCTTATTTTGATTTTTTCTATTCACGTATTAGAGCAAATAAGTCTGTTTATTGGAAAAAATTAAATAAAAATATTAATTATTCAAACTCTAGACCCGACATTAATGTGCTAATGGCTACCAGTTTAGGCGATTATGAGATGGGCACTTTGCTTGAAAGCTCTCTTTCATCTGCATTGCGTTTAAGGAATTCAAAAGTTGATGTTTTATTATGTGATTCAGCTCTTTCAGGTTGTCAAATGTCCAAAATTGAGACCATTTCTCCAGACATAATGGCAAAAGAGGGGCCAGCTTCAAGATGCTCAAGTTGTATTAATTATGGTAAAAATATATTTGAGGGCGCTGTCGATAATAAACTATATTATTCAGATTTTATCACTCCTGATGAATACAAATTAGCTGAAAGGCTTGCCAAAAAGATACCATATGATGATATTAAATCTTATAAATATGATGATCTTTCAATTGGTGAACATGCTTATGCTGGCGCCCTTCGATATTATGCAAGAGGAGATTTAAATGAAGAAAGTTTCGGTGAACAGATTTTAAGAAGATATCTTAGATCTGCTCTGCTAACTGCTTTTTGTTTAAATAGGATTTTAGAAGATAATACTTATGATGTCGTATGTTTTCACCATGGCATATATGTACCACAAGGAATTATTACTCAAGTTTGCCAAAAGAAAAATATCAGGTTAGTAACATGGAATCCTGCATATAAAAGCAAAACATTTATATTCAGTCATTATGATTCATATCATCACACAATGATTTCTGAGGATGTTGAAAGGTGGAAAGATATTAAATTAGATGCTTCACAAGAAAATGCTATAAAAGAATATTTAAGATCTCGACGACATGGAACAAATGACTGGATTTGGTTTCATGATACTCCAGAAGAAAATGCTGAGAAAATAAAGGATGAGCTTGGTTGCTCTTTTGATAAGCCTTCAATTGGACTTTTTACAAATGTAATGTGGGATGCTCAATTACACTACGAAAGTAATGCCTTTGACAATATGTTAGATTGGGTTTTTTCTTCAATAGACTATTTTTCGGAACGCAGTGATTTAGAATTATTCATTCGTATCCATCCTGCTGAGATAAGAGGAGCTATCCCATCAAGACAACCTTTATTAACTGAGATTAAGAGAAAGTATAAAACTTTACCAAATAATATTTTTTTAATTTCTCCAGAAAGCCAAATATCAACATATGCGCTCATGGATAAATGTAATGCCGTTGCAATTTATAATACTAAAACAGGCATTGAAGTTGCTAGCGAGGGGATACCTACTATAGTTGCAGGTGAGGCATGGATTAGGGGTAAAGGTTTTGCTATAGACGTTAATTCTAAGGAAGAATATTTTAAGATATTATCAGAACTTCCATTTAAATCTAAAATGTCTAAAGAAAAGCAAATCCAAGCATTAAAATATGCATATCATTTTTTTATGAGAAGAATGATTCCAATACCATTTATAGAATTTGATTCTAAGACTGGACTTTATTCCAGCTCTCTTGAATCAGCAGAAAAACTAAAACCAGGTAATTTTAAAGGCTTAGATTTAGTTTGTGATGGAATTATAAATGGCTCTCCTTTTGAATATGATGAAAGATTGAGTAATTAAAGTATAAATGAATACTCCAAATATAAAAAAAGAACCAAATATTTTACATGTTTACCCACAGTCGCATATTAAAAATTTCCATCACTCGGGAGGAAGTAAAGGTATAAAGATTTTTAATGATTTTTTTGAAAATAATAGTATTAATCACGAGAATTGCATAATTGAAAAAAAATCGGATTTAGTTTTATTTACTAAGCTTAAATCCATGGATCTAAGTCTTTATTCACATATTTTTATCCATTATCCGATGTTTCCTCTTTCGATGCTTTATGTAAAGATCTTCTACCCCAAACTTAAAATTGTATCAAGATCACATAATGCAGAGTTTCCCCATTGGTTACAACATTCTTATTTAGAGTTAAAGAATTACAGATTTAAGAAATCATTAAAATTTTTTTTCATTGCATTAAGAAATGGATTTGGTGAGTTAGTAATGGGAGTTTTTGCAAGATATATTCTTGCAATTACTGAGTGGGAAGCTAACTTATACTGGAAAAAGTTTGCTTTCTCAAAAATCTTATATGCTCCATATTATTTATCAGATATGGAAAAATTTGAAAATAATGAACTTAAAAAAAATCAATGCATATGTTTAATGTCTCCAAATTATTCTTCATTTCTTCATGATTCTGCAAATAATTTTTATAAATTAGTGTCTTCAGTTTATAAAAGCACGGAGTGGAATTTTGTTATTACCGGCGAAGATTTAAATTTAGATTTTATTTCTGATGCGCCAATAGAAAAGCTTGGTTTTGTTGATGATATTTCTAGCTTATATAAGCAAAGTAAATCTATAGCTGTTTTAACTACTTATGGGTATGGCTTTAAAACTAAAATCCTTGAAGCAGCAGCTTATGGTTGTTGGTCTCTTGTGCCGATGAAGAACTTTTCAAGAATTCCTATCAATGTAAGACCGTTCTGCATTTCAGTTGATCTTGAATCTCCTTTATCTTTTAAAGAAGCATTAAGATTGTCTAAAAAAAATATACCTAACTTTAGCCAACAAAATGATGAATTAAAATCGCAATTTTATGAATCTCTTCAGACTAGCTTGTTAAAATAATCCCATGTCTGTAAGAATTAAAGATCTGAGATTTAAACTGCGATATAAATTAGCTCAAAGTAAATTACTTTCCTATATATATAGTTTCATAAAAACTAAATTTATTGCTTATTCAAGTGTTAATAATTTATTTAAGTCTGATAAATCTAAGATACAGCAGCTCGCAGAATCAAAAAAGGCTGGTAAAAATGTTCTCCTAGCAACAAGTATGGGATCTGAGTTAGTTGCCTGGAGACTTGAATCAATCTTATCAATAGCTCTTATGCAAAGAGGTCACAATGTAGAATTTGCTATTAATGATGGAATTCTGCCAGCCTGTCAAGATTGTACTTATGAAAAATATAGAAATGATATAAAAAAGATTAGACAAAATAATCAATTTATTCATAAGTGCAAACATTCCTTTGATGAATCCTCTCAATCATTTCACAACAGCGGAATAAATGTAAATGCATTTTCCTCAGGCATTAATGCAGACGATCTCGCTAGGATTGATAATATTTGCAACAATACATCAGTAGATCAAATTAGTGATTTCAAACTAGACAATATTGCAATTGGTGAACATGCTTTAGCAGGGGCATTGCGATTTTTTGCGAAGGCAACTTTAGAAGATGAGCCAATTGCAGAAATTATTTTAAAAAGCTACTTTAAGGCTGCTTTAATAACTGCACTCTCATTTAGAAATATTCTTAAAAAAAGACAAATTGATGTTGTCGTTCTTCATCATGGGATTTACGTACCTCAAGGAATAATTTGTTCTGTTGCAAAAGAATTGGGAGTAAGAGTAGTAGCATGGAATATAGCATATCGAAAGAATAGATTTATCTTTAGTCATGGTGACACCTACCACCATACATTGATTGATGAACCAGTTGAAAAATGGAGTGATATGAATTGGTCTAAGAAAAAGAATGATGAGCTATTGGCATATTTGCAGGGCAGATGGTTTGGCGATGATGATTGGATAAATTTTAATCAAGAAAATCCAAATCCAAAAAACATGCAAGTTTATGATGATTTAGGTCTTGAAAAAGATAAGCCATGCATTTCAATGCTTACTAATGTTTTGTGGGATGCGCAACTTCATTATCCTGCAAATGCATTTTCAAATATGCTTGAATGGATTTATGCAACAATAGATTTTTTTATTAAAAGGCCAAATCTTCAGTTGATAATTAGGGTTCATCCAGCAGAGGAGACAGGTAGAATTAAATCAAGGCAGAGGGTAGCAGATGAAATACAAAAAAAATTTAATAAGTTGCCAAGAAATATTAAAGTTATCAAACCAAAAAATAATATTTCAAGTTACGACGTTGTAAATGTTTCAGACTGTGCATTAATTTATGGAACAAAAATGGGAGTTGAGTTATCCGCCTCTGATAAACCAGTTATTGTAGCTGGAGAGGCATGGATAAGAGGTAAGGGCCTTACGATAGATGCAAGCACAAAAAAAGACTATCTAGAAAAACTCAATAAGTTACCACTTGAAAATCAATTATCAGAAAATCAAAAATACAAAGCAAAACTATATGCCTATCATTTCTTTTTTAGAAGAATGATTCCTATTAAGGCTGTAAAGCAAAAATCTGGCTGGCCTCCATATGATATTTCTTTGAATAGCATAAAGGAACTATTACCGCATAAAGATAAGGGGCTTGACGTCATATGTAATGGAATTACAGAAGGAACAGATTTTATATATGATGAATCTGATCTATGACAATAATTGGATTTATAATTTTAGTTTTAGTTTCATCATTATTTTTATACTCCTTATATGATGTAAATAATAAAAAATTAGTTCAATTATGTTTTTTCTTTATTCCTTTTTCAGGTTTGTCTGTATTTAACAACTACGAACTATCATTCTATTTATTACCATTTACACTTTGCGCAGTTTTATGGATTATTCTGCAAATAGTTTCACCTTTCATAAGTAAAAATAATATTTCACTTAATACAAATAATCCTTATATTGTTTTTTCACTTATCTTTTTCGCATGTGTTTCATTGTCATCACTTGCGCCAATTTTTATTGATGGCTCTGATTTTTATTATGGTGCTAACGAAGATAGTGCTAGAGCTTTCCCAATACAGCCCAGTACTATATATGTTCTTCAATTAATTTATGTTTTTATTGGAGTCTTTTTTAGCATATTCTTGGTTGGAGCTTTAAAAACTTTGCTAGATATAGAGCTATTAATAAAGACACTTATAGTTGGTTCTTTTGTGGCCTGTTTAATTGGTCTGATGGAGGTTATTTCCTTTTATGTTGGATATGATTTATGGACTGGTTTTTATCATACTGTTCCAACTGGTTCAGGAGATATCAATGAGAAAGGCATTAGACTAGATGGACTTTTAAACATTGCAAGGATTAATAGTGTTTCATATGAAACGTCTAATTTTGCTCAGCATATCTTAATTATTTATGCTTTTATGTTTTATTGCATTAGAAGAGAAGTCACAATATTTTCACAATTTTATGACAAATATATTTTTTTAATATTGTTGATATCTTTACTACTAGCATTATCAACTACAGCATTTGTAGGAATAGTTATTATTCATTTTTTGTATTGGATATTTACTAAACCTAGTCTAATTCAGCTGTTTAAATCAATTGCCGTTATCACCTTTATATTTTTAATACTATATTTTATGTATAAAAATTTAGAGTATATTTCAGTAATTATTGATGTTTTTGTTTTAGATAAGCTCTCAAGTGGGTCTGCTGAATCGAGATTTAATGCAGCATTTAATGCTTTTGAGATATTTTTAAGACATCCTCTTATTGGGGTTGGATTTGGTGTTTTACCCCCTTCAGATTTACTTATTACAATTTTGGCTGGAACCGGAGTTCTTGGCTTTATAAGTTTTTCCATTATGGTTATTATTATTTTCTATAATGCGTTATTTGCTCAATTACCTATTCCTTCCTCAGATAATATTAATAAATCTAAACTAAAAAACATTGTAAGAGTATCAAGTCTTCTTAATGCACTCATATTTTCATATTTAAACCTGTTAATTATTTATCAATCAATAGGTTTTACATTTAGATTTGGGGATTTTTGGGCTATTTCTGGCATAATCGTTGCAACATATATTTTAAAGGAAAAAATGATTAGAGAAATTTCATAATGTCTTTTTTTTATACGTTTTTTGTTAACTTTTTTCACTCTATACTTATAATAGTTATCTATTGATTTAATAGGAGATATTCTTGATTATAAGAGCAAGAGCACCGCTAAGACTCGGCTTAGCTGGAGGTGGTACAGATGTGTCCCCCTACTCAGATGAATACGGAGGTCTGGTATTAAATACAACAATTGATAGGTATGCATATGCCTCAATTTTAATCAATAAAGACACAAATCAAATCAAGTTTTTTTCTTCAGATAAAAATAGTGAAGAATCATATTCTATTGAAGAAACAATGAAATTAGATGGGCCCACACTGCTCCTAAAAGCTACATATTTGCATATCATAAAAAATTTTAATAATGGTAATAAGATAGCACTTACCTTATCAACCTTTTGCGACTCTCCTCCAGGATCTGGTCTTGGAACTTCATCTACACTTGTTGTAGCTATGGTTGAAGCATTCAACTGCCTTCTTAACTTAAAATTGAATAACTACCAAATTGCAGAAATTGCTCATAAAATCGAAAGAGTGGAATGTAATCTTTTGGGTGGTAAACAAGATCAATATTCGGCATCTTTTGGGGGCTTTAATTTTATTGAATTCAATAAATCTAGCAAAGTAATTGTTAACAACCTTGATTTAAACCCTCTTGTTACCCAAGAACTAGAGGCTTCACTTTTACTATTTTTTACAGGTGTTTCAAGGGATTCAGATAAAATAATTCTTAATCAATCTAAAAACATGGTGAACAAAGATAAGCAGGCAATGGAAGCGTTGCATATAATTAAAAATGAAGCACTAAATATGAAAAATAAGATTTTATGTGGTGATTTTAATGGAATTATAGAATCCATGAAAACAGGTTGGATTAATAAGAAAAAGTCAGCAGATGTTATCTCTAACCCACTAATTGAGGAAATATATAATAATGCTATGGATGCTGGCGCCCTTGCTGGAAAGGTTTCTGGTGCTGGAGGAGGAGGCTTTATGTTTTTTTATGTCCCTATTGATAAGAGAAAATCTGTAATTGAATCTCTTGCTCAATTTAATGGTGAGGTTAGCAATACTCATTTTACTAATGTAGGAGTTAAATCATGGAAATTAGATTAAAAGATTACATAAAAAACGAAATAGAAGGGTGTAAATCAATAATGGAGAAAATGCTTAATAATCAAAATTTGTTAAAATCGATTGAAGAAGCATCTCAAGCATGCACTTATGCTTTACAAAATGGAAATAAGATATTACTTGCTGGAAATGGTGGAAGCGCTGCGGATGCTCAACACATTGCTGGCGAATTGGTAAGTAGGTTTATGTTTGATAGACCAGGCCTGCCTGCAATTGCCCTCACTACAGATACTTCTATCTTAACTGCCATTGGTAATGATTATGGTTACGAGAATCTCTTCTCAAGACAAGTACAGGCTCATGGAAAAAGAGGTGATGTTTTAATTTGCTATTCAACATCTGGAAAGTCCCCAAATATCATCTCAGCAATAAAGAAGGCAAAATCAATGGATATGATAACAGTTGGTTTATGTGGGAATCGTGGAGGTTTTATGGTTGAAAATTGTGAGCATATTCTTGAGGTACCCTCTGATAGTACGCCTAAGATTCAAGAGGGCCATCTTGTTATTGGTCACATAATATGCGGCATTATTGAGAAAGAAATATTTGGCCACCTTGAATGAATGAAGCAATCATTCTTGCTGGAGGGCTCGGAACGAGGCTAAAAAATCATGTTCCTAATATTCCCAAACCGATGGCTCCAGTTAATGGTAGGCCTTTTCTTGATATCTTAATAAAAAATTTATCCAATCAAGGTATCACAAAAGTGATACTTTCTGTTGGATATATGGCTGAGTTTATTCAGGAATACTTTGGCAACAAAAAATATAATATTGACATTGTATATAGTGTTGAAAAAAACCCTCTTGGCACTGGTGGAGCAATATTTTCTAGTTTAAAAAAATGTCATGACGAGTATGTTTTTGTGATTAACGGCGATACATTCCTTGATGTAAATTTTTCTTTATTGGATGCATATTGGAAAAAACATAGAAAACCAATTATCGTTACCAGAAAGGTTTTATCTAATTCAAGATATGGCACAATAGAGGTTGAAAAAAATATCATTAAAAAATTTAGTTCATCTCATAAAAATAATGGCAATTGTTTAATAAATGCTGGTATTTATCTTCTACCAAAAGATTTAAAAAATAATCTCCAAAAAAAAATACCTTTTTCATTTGAAGTTGATTATCTCCAAGATGCAGTAAATTCAAAAGATTTTTTATCATATGAGTGCAGTGATTATTTTATTGATATTGGTATACCTGAGGATTATGAGAAAGCCCAAATAGAGTTGCTCAATAACATCAATGAAAAGTAAAGCATTATTTCTGGATAGAGATGGAGTAATTAATATTGATTATGGCTACGTATTTAAAATTGATTCATTTAAGTTTATTGATGGAATTTTTGAATTATGTTTGGAAGCAAATAAGCTCGGCTACAAGATCATTATTATTACAAACCAATCTGGAATTGGAAGAGGTTATTTTTCTGAAAATCAGTTCCAAGTTTTAACGCAATGGTTAGAAAATTATTTTAAAACAAAAGACATAATTATCGAAAAAACATATTTCTGCCCTCATCATAAGGACGCAAAAATTGGTAAGTATAAAAAAGAGTGTTTTTTTAGGAAGCCAAACCCAGGAATGATTTTAAAGGCAGCAGAAGATCATAATATAGATATTAATGAATCGATTTTAATCGGAGATAAATCTAGCGATATACAAGCAGGAAAAAGTGCGGGTATTAAAAAGAATCTTTTTCTAAAAAACGAATTATATCAATTGTCAGAAAATCAACACTGTAAAATTATTGATAATCTCGTTGAGGCAGTCAACTACTTGTAATGACGGTCTTTTTCAATCAATATAGTTTATTAATATGTATGAAATAAAATCATAGTTCTTATGTCAAAATTTAATAAAAACTATTATGAGCAACGCTATCAAAATGATGTTGCTGGATTCTCTGTAGATTCGAGGCGTGCATACTTATATAAGGCAAGAATTAGGACTTTAAAAAAACTAGGTATAAAAGCAAAAAATGTTCTTGAAGTGGGTTGCGGCATTGGACCCATGACCAAGTATTTATCATCTAATTTTCAACAAGTTAATGCAATCGATATATCAAATGATGCAATAGATTTCTGTAAGATGAAATTTAAAAATCCAAATGTTAAATTTGAAGTTGCAGCGGCTGAAAATTTACCTTTTAAGGATTCATCATTTGACATTATATTTGCTTATGATGTTTATGAGCATGTTGTTGACCATAATATTTGTTTTAAGGAAGCTAAAAGAGTTCTCAAGAGAGGCGGAGTATTATTTATGGCTGTACCAAATCCTCAATCACTAGGAGCAAGAATAAAAGGAAAATATCCAGAATATAAAGGTTTGCCAATCTCGGAGAGAAAAAAACAATGGTTTGGTTGGCAAGATGATACTCACATTAACTTATTAAATATCTCTGAGTGGAGAAAGTCCCTATTAAATTCTGGATTTAAAATAATAAAGGACGGAACCGACTACTGGTGGGATTCTCCTTATATTTCCTGGATTCCAGATCTTCCGCAAGATATAATTTGTAAAATTTCACATAGAATTTTAACTAGAATTTCCTACTTTGCACCTTGGGAGCTGGGCGAAAATTATATAGGCTTATATATTAATAAAGACTAAAAAAATTAAAGATAATAGGATATTGATGTTTCAAGATAAAAGAATATTAATTACGGGATCAGAAGGGTTTATAGGGTCACACTTAGCTGATGCATTAAAAGATAACTGCAAAGATCTTTATTGTGTAGATAAAGTTAATGGAGAAGATTTATGTAATATTAATACTGTTAATTCCTTGCCTGATGTCGACATTATTTTTCATATGGCTGCTAGAAATGGTACTAAGTGGTTCTATGAGGAGCCATTTTCGGTTCTTCAAAATTGCACGACGCCAACTCTTAATTTAATAGAGCGATATAAAGATACAAAAGTAAAATTTATCTATGCTTCAAGCTGTGAAATTTATGCAGATTCTACAGAGTCTGGAATAAATAAAGTCCCCACGAGTGAGGATGTTTCTGTTTTATTTTCTAATCCTAAAAATTTAAGATGGAGCTATGCGGCTGGGAAATATATCGGAGAACTGGCAGTTATGTCTGCAGCAAGACAATACAATCTGAATTACTTAGTCCTCAGATACCATAATATTTATGGTCCAAGGCAAGTTGACCATTTTATACCTGAATTTTATAGTCGCGTTAAAGATGGAGATTATTCACTCAAAGGTTGGGAAAACACCAGAGCATTTTGTTACATTTCTGATGCTATTGAAATGACTTTAAAAGCTGCAAACAACCATGAGGCTATAAATTCAGTTATTCATATTGGGAATGATGATGAAACCTCAATAAAAAATGTTGCAGAAATTATTTTAAAGATTATTGATGAAAAAGAAGAATTAATTCTTCACAATGCACCAGAAGGAAGTGTCTCAAGAAGATGTCCAGATCTTTCTTTAGCTAAAAATTTAAATATATATAGTAAAGTTGTTTCTCTTGAAGAGGGACTAAAAATAACATTAGGTGAGTTAAAATGAAAATAGGTATTGTTGGACTTGGAGTAGTAGGAAAAGCATGTAGAGATGGTTTTGAAAAAGGCGGTCATCAGGTTATGGGGCACGACATAGTCCTTAATACAAAGATAGAAGATCTCTCTAGTTCCGAAATAATTTATCTTACTGTCCCTACTCCTCAAATGCCGAATGGTGAATGCAATATCAGCATTGTTGCTTCTGTTGTAAAAGAACTCTCAGAAATAAAATATGATGGCATTATTGCAGTTAAAAGTACTGTACCTCCTGGAACTGTTTCAAGTCTCTCGAACATCTATAAGGATCTAAATATATGTTTTGTTCCCGAATTCTTAAAAGAAAGGTCTGCTAGTGATGACTTCATAAATCATGGAACTTTAATAGTTGGAGCAAATAATAAAACTGAAGGCGATTTAATCTATAAATCGCACTCTCACTTAACTGATAAATGGATTTTGGTTTCTCCTGCAGAAGCTGAGGTAACAAAGTATTTCCACAATGTTTTTAATGCTGCTAGGATTTCTTTCGCGAATGAAATGTTTGATGTATGTCAAGCAGTTGATGCCTCATATGATAATGTTTTGAGGTCTGCTTTGGCTAGAAATTCTTATTCATCGGAATATTTAATGGTCAATGAAGATTTGAGAGGTTTTGCAGGAGTATGTTTGCCAAAAGATGTTTCTGCTTTGGTAAAATTTTGTGAACATAATAATATTCCTGGACAACTTATTAAAGCAGTTGGAGAATCAAATAAAGATAGAAGAAAAACAGTGATTGGCGATATGAGACTCGAATAGAATTCTATAAACTATATGCCAAAAAATATAACTATTGATTTAAGATTATGGTCCGCCTCTGGTATAGGAAAATATCTCCAAAATATTGTACCGTCTGTAATAGAGGAATTTAAGGACATCAACTTCACTTTATTGGGTAATAAAAAGTCTCTAAGTGCAATAAATTGGCCTTCAAATGTAATTGCAATAAATGCATTCAATTCAAAGATTTATTCAATAGAAGAACAATATAAAGCATTAAAGGTCATACCAAAAAATTGCGACTTGTTATGGTGGCCGCACTGGAATATACCTATTTTTTATAAGGGTAAAATTATTACGACCATTTACGATGCTTTTCATTTAAGGATACCAGTAAATTTTAAAAACTTTTTTAAGAATATTTATACTAGATTATTGTTTAATTTTGTTCGCAAAAAGTCCTTGTTAACTTTTACATTGTCTAATTTTTCAAAAACTGAACTCACTGAGCTAACAAAAATTAATCCTAAAAATATTCATATTACCAATTTAGCAGTCGATAAGGAGTGGTTTAACTTTCAGCCTGATAGAAATAAAATTGATCCAATACATCCGTATATTGTTTATGTAGGAAATGTTAAACCTCATAAAAACCTAATTACATTAGTTGAATCTTATATAAAAATTCTTGATAAGGTTGAACATAATTTATTAATAATTGGAAAAAAAGAAGGGTTTATCTCAGGGGATAAAGTAGTTCAAAAATATGCTAATTTATATCCTGATAGAATAAAATTTACAGGATGGATTGAGGATATTGATGTTAGAAATTATGTTGCTAATGCAGATCTAATGGTTTTTCCTACTCTTTATGAAGGTTTTGGAATACCCCCACTTGAAGCAATGGCATGTGGTTGTCCAGTTCTTGTTTCAGATATAGCTGTTACTCGTGAAGTTTGCTCAGATGCTGCAATCTTTTTTGATCCTAATAATTCTGAGGAGTTATCTAAATCAATTATCAATATCTTAAGCAATTCAGACCATAGAAATAAAATGCTTTCAAAAGGTGTTGAAAGATCAAAATATTTTTCATGGGAATCCTCTGCAAATAAAACAATATTCAGATTATCTCAGCTATTCTTGGAAATGAGTAAAAAATGAAAGTAGCAATTATTCATGACTGGTTGATTACATATGCTGGTGCGGAGAGGGCTTTGGAACAAATAATTGAGATATATCCTGATTGTGATTTATTTTCAATTATTGATTATTTGCCAAGCAATCAAAGAAGATTTATAAAAAATAAAAAAGTAGAAACTTCTTTCATTCAAAAACTACCATTTGCAAAGAAACATTATCGTAAATATTTGTCATTGATGCCTCTCGCAATAGAGCAGTTTGATTTATCAAAATATGACTTAATAATATCTTCAAGCCATGCTGTCGCAAAAGGAGTAATAACAGGACCCGATCAGTTACATATTTGTTATTGTTATACTCCAATTAGATATGCATGGGACTTACAACATCAATATTTAAAAGAAGCAAATCTTCATAAAGGAATATTGGGATGGATTGCTAGGAGAATACTTCACAAAATAAGGTTATGGGATTATAGAACAAGCAATGGTGTTGATCATTTTATTGCAATTTCTAATTTTATTTCAAAAAGAATAAAAAAAGTTTATAGGAGAAGAAGCACAGTATTATTTTGTCCTGTTGATATAGATAGTTTTCAATTTTCAAATATTGAAAGAGAGGATTACTATGTTACATGTTCAAGAATGGTGCCCTATAAAAGGATTGATCTTATAGTCGAGACTTTTTCTAAATTACTGCCAACAAAGAAATTAATTGTAATTGGGGATGGGCCAGAATATGAAAAAATTAGGAAACTTGCAGGAAATAACGTTCATCTTATGGGTGCACAACCCTTTGAAGTTCTAAAAAAGCACCTTTCAACAGCAAAGGCATTTATTTTTGCAGCTGAAGAAGATTTTGGCATTGCTCCAATAGAAGCTCAAGCTTGTGGAACCCCAGTGATAGCATACGGAAAAGGAGGTGCTCTTGAGACAATCAAAGACATTGATAAAGATAAGCCAAGCGGTATTTTTTTCCAAGAACAAACTCCTCAATCTTTATATGAATCAATTATAAAATTTGAAGATATAAATATAATTACAAAAGAAGCATGCAGAAAAAATGCTGAAAGATTTTCAAACAGAGAATTTAGAAACCAATTTAGTGAGATCGTTAATAAGTTAGTTCATGAATTTGATAACTCCTAAATTAATATATAATTTTATTGTTTATGGATATAAATAAAGAAGCTTTAATAAAAAAAATTATAAATATTGCCGTTAATGCAAAACGTGACAAAGACTTAATTGGCAACATAGATAATAAACTCGGAGCAACTCGTTACGTAGAGGACTGCAAGTTTGTTGTCAATAATTTACCTAAAGATTCAAAAATTCTTGACTTGGGTTGTGGCGTAGGACACATATCATATATTTTGAATCATTATGGTTATAAAAATCTTACTGCAAGTGAAATTTTTGATAAGGAGCCTTTATTTCTGGAATATGCAAAAAATGAAGAGGGAATATTGATTGATTATATTCAAGCAGACATCCTGCAAGACAATGTCTTTATGCATCAGGAATTTGATGCAATATTGATCTGTGGTGTTTTAGAGCATGTACCGGATATGAGAAACTTTTTAAAACAATGTTTTAAGATTTTAGTTCCTGGAGGAAAATTGTTTATTCAACAATTTCCAAATAAGCTATCTTTTTTTGAAAAAATTAATGATTTGAGAGGGAAATCAAGTCACGATATTAGATTGAGCAAATATGAGTTAAGCTTACTCTTAAGATTCTCAGAATATAAAGTCGAAAATTGTTCATATCATCAATTCCTTCCATATGCTCTTAATGGATTCCCAAAGAAATTAAGAAATTTATATTATAAAGCAGCTTTTCTTACCAGATTTGTGGATAAGATTTTGTATAGCACTCCTATTTTGAGCGCAGGTTCAACATCTATTCAAGCAATTGGGAGAAAGTCTACCAGTTGCAAGAGTTAAAAAAACATTAATGACAAATTGAATAAAATAGCTTCAAATAATATTGAACCTAAGATAGCTTTTCCATATAAAGCTCCATCTGAAGAAGTAAAAAGAAGATATAAACACATCAAAACATGATTAAATTTATCAATAACTGTGAAGATCAACCATTTAGAATCTTAAGAGATAAATATAATGAAGCACTTTCCTCTGGCCAAAGATCTATTGAGGCTTTGGCAATATCATCCTTATCAAGTGATAATGAGGTTGAGTCAAGATTCGTAAATCTAAAAATAGTAGATGGACAAGAGTTCATTTTTTTTTCAAACTATAACTCACCAAAATCTACTAACTTTTCATATCATGATCAAATATCAGCTCTAATTTACTGGAATGAAATAAATATTCAGATTAGGATTAAAGCAAAAATTAAAAGGACTTCTAAAAAATTTAATAATGAATATTTTAAACAGCGATCTCCAGAAAAGAATGCACTTGCAATAAGTTCAAATCAGTCAGGAAGGATCTCATCTTACGAAAAAATTGTTAAAAATTTTAATGATATAAAAGGGAGTCAAGATTTAACTAAATGCCCAGATTATTGGGGAGGTTTTGTATTCAAACCCTATGATATAGAATTTTGGGAAGGCCACAGGTCTAGATTGAATAGAAGGGATCACTTTAAAAAAAACCTTGATGGGTGGGAACATAATATTCTTGAACCATAAAATTATTTAAAAAAGTAACTATTTATTATAGAATCTCATGCGTGTTGATCAATTTTATAAATAAGTGTTGAAGTTTTAACATTTCCTGGTAACTATCATAGCTATAAACAAAAAAAATACAGTCCCAATTAACGAAAAAATTGAAGCTGAGAATATTATGCTTATAGATGCTGATGGGTCTAAGATTGGCTTAATCGCAAAAGCATCAGCAATGGAAAAGGCGCAAAGTGCCAATCTTGACTTAGTTCAAGTTTCTCCAGCTGGTACTGATCCTACTGTATGTAAATTAATGGATTATGGAAAACATATTTTTACTAAAAAGAAAAATGTTTCTTCATCCAAGAGTAAAACAAAAAGGACTACTGTAAAAGAGATAAAGTTCAGACCTTCAACGGATGTTGGAGATTACAATATAAAATTAAAAAAAATAAAAAGCTTTATTCTTGCTGGAGATAAGACTAAAATAAGCGTCCGTTTTAGAGGTAGAGAAATCTTGAATAGCAATCTTGGATTAGATCTTCTTAATAGGGTGAAAGAGGATTTACTAGATTTAGCTCAAATAGATCAGGAGCCTTCTCTTGAGGGAAGACAACTCATGATGGTTTTATCTCCTCTAAAAAAAACTAGATAGAAGAATAATTATGAGCTATAAACAAAAGACACATTCAGGAGCGGCAAAACGCTTTAAAAAGACTGGTACCTCAGTTAAAAGCAGAGGGGCCAACCGTAACCACATACTATCAAAACAATCAACTAAGAGAAAAAGACATAATAGAGGATTAAATAAACTAGAAGGCACTACGTTAAAAATGGCTTCGCGGTTAATTAATAAGTAATATGCCTAGAGTAACAAAAGCAAAAATAGCAAAGACCAAACATAAGAATGTTCTTAAATCTACCAAAGGTCACTATGGAGCAAGAAGTAGACTTTATAAAACTGCAAAACAATCAAATATTAAAGCTCTTCAATATGCATTTCGCGATAGAAAAAATAGAAAAAGAGCATTTAAATCTTTGTGGATATCTAGAATCAATGCTGGAGCTAGATCATTGGGCACTAACTATTCAGATTTAATTTATGGTTTAAAGAAGAAAAATATCCTCTTAAACAGAAAAATCCTATCAGATCTTGCGGTAAACGATACTTCAACTTTCAAGAAAGTTATAAAGGTTGCTTCAGAATAAATCAAATGTCTTCTTTAGACAAAATAAGTCCACCTGAAATCACTTCAAGTCCAGGCTCTTGCCATCCAATTAATCAAACAAAAGATTTTTTACTCAGTCTTTTGAGAGATTTAGGATTTGATGAAGTGCATGGGCCAGAAATTGAGTCTGAAGAATATAACTTCGATATGCTCAATATTAAGGAGTCACATCCTTCTCGACAGATGCATGATACTTTTTATATAGATAGGAAAGAAAAGGTACTTAGAACACACACTTCTCCTGTTCAAATAAGAACAATGCTAAATAATAATCCACCGATGGCCATAACTTCTGCTGGAAAAGTTTATAGAAAAGATGACGATGCAACCCACCTACCAATGTTTCATCAGGTAGAAGGAATTTATATTGATGAAGCAGTGACTTTCGGTAATTTAAAAGATTTGATAAATAAAATAATATTCTCGTTATTTGGTGAAGAAACAGAGGTAAGATTTAGACCTTCATATTTTCCTTTTACAGAACCATCTGCCGAAGTGGATATTCTTTCTGACGATAAAAAATGGTTAGAGATTTTAGGATGCGGCATTGTAAATCCAATTGTTTTAGAAAATTGTGACATTAACTCAAAAAAATATAGTGGCTTAGCTTTTGGTTTAGGTGTTGAAAGAATTGCAATGCTTAAATATGGCGTCAATGATATAAGAGATTTTTATAAGTCCAATTTAGATTTTTTGGGTCAATTTAAGTGAAAATTTTCTATAAAGACTTAATTAATTTTTTTAAAGGAGAACCTTCTATAGAACTCTTATCAGATCAGTTATTTCAGCTCGGACATGAAAATATTGTATTCGGCGAAGTTTTAGAGATGGATTTAACTCCAAATCGAGGAGACTGCCTATCTGTTTTAGGTATTGCAAGAGAGTTGAGTGCATTTCATGAAACAAATTTGGAAGTAGAAGTTTTTGAGGGTGAAATCGAAGATCTTAATCTTGATTTTAAAAATCTCTCAATTAATGATTGCCCAAAAATATCTTTCCTTGAAATAGAAATTGATAAATTGCCAGAAAGGTATCTTGATTATTTAGATTCTTACTTTTTAAATCTCAATATCAATAAAAATAATTTTTTCACCGATATTTCTAATTATTTATCTTATGAATTAGGACAACCAACCCATTGTTTTGATTCCAAAAAACTTGATGGAAAGATTATTTTTGAAAGCAAAGAATGCAATGATGAATTTGATACTCTTCTTGATACCAAAATCAATCTTACTAATAAAAATTCTGTTTTTGTAAATAATCAAAAAATTATTAGTTTAGCTGGAGTAATGGGAGGTAAAGATACCTCATGCTCCAATGAAACAAAAAAAGCTCTTGTTGAATGCGCGTTCTTTAATCCAGAATCAATTATTGGAAAGTCTACAAAATATAATATTCAGTCAGATGCTGCACACAAATTTGAAAGAAGCGTTGATATAAATTCACAAGAATTAGTATTGAGAAGATTTATTAAAATAGTTCAAGATCATGCAAAGATAGTTTCTATAAAATGGTCAACTTTTGAAGAAAAAAGCTTTAAAAATAAAGAACTTAATCTTGATGTTGATAGAATTAATTCAATTTTGGGAACCTCAATTACAGAAGACTACTATAAAAAATCATTAGCAAGCATTGGCTTCAAAATAGGTGATGAAAAAATAATAGTACCAAGTCATCGAACTGACATTGCTTCGCAGAACGATATTGCAGAAGAAGTAGCAAGGATCCTTGGGTATAACAATATTGAAAATAAGCCATTAGATATAAACAAGAATCAATCTAAACTGAATAATTCATATGTCGATGCTGTAAGAAAACTATTCTCAATAAAAGGCTTTAATGAGGTTATAAATTTTCCTTTTGTAGTTGATAAGGTGCCTCAATCTATTTCAATAGATAATCCTCTAGATTCAAATAAAAGATATTTAAGGACAGATTTGAAAAAAACATTGATCGAGAATCTTCTATATAACGAAAGGAGGCAAAAAGATTCAATAAAAATCTTTGAGATATCTGATGTCTATACCTCTGATAAAAAGATTTCTCAAGAATTAAGACTGGGAGTTATTGCTTCAGGTAGGCAAGGCCATGATCATAACTCTTTCCAAAGAAAAATTGACCAAAAGTACCTTACCAATCTATTAAAAGATGTCTTTGATATAAAGAAAATAAACATTCAAGAGATCTCAAGGGATAAGCTAGATACAAAAATAAATAATAAGATTTTCTACTTTGAGACTATTTTAGAGAAATCACTGCTCAACAAAGATTCTTTTCAATTTTATGGAAATGAAAAAATACAGTTCAAAAAATATAAAAAGATTTCTGAATTTCCATCGAGTTCTAGGGATTTCTCATTTTCAATATCTAAATTATCGAAATATAAAGATGTAATGGACCACCTTTTAAATCTGAATCATCAATATTTGAAAGATTCTTTTATTTTTGACTTTTATAAGAATGAGAAACTTAATGAGATCAAGATAGGTATAAGATTGATTTTTCAATCAAATGATAAAACGCTGTCGGAAAAAGAAATACAAGCTTTCTCTAATACTTTGCTTGATCCAATCATTAAATTGGATGGCGTCTCTATCCCTGGAATGACATAAAAAAATTAATAAATAGCAACATTTCTACCAAGAGGTGTAAAATAAAGTAACAAAAATAAATTAAATATGAATATTAAAAAAAGAAATCTAGTTTTTTTTGCATTTCTATTTTCCATGGGAAGTTCAGGCCAGGACATTAGTGATTTTGATTTATCTCAATTAACCCCAGAACAGATCGGAATAGTTACAGATGCTTTATCCAATCAAAGCATTGATTATGTTGATTCTGAAGATCCTATTGAGGTGAATGAGTCGATAGTAATGAATGAGACGCCGACTGATTCAAATAAACTTGAAGGCGAAAAATTCGGATATGATTTTTTTACATCTATGCCTACTTCTTTGAGTGCAGTAGGTGACTTACCATTACCCAATGACTATAAGATTTCTCTAAAAGATCAATTCACAATAATACTTTCTGGCTCTAAAAATGCTGTTTTTGATCTAAGCGTCAAATTGGATGGGAGCATTTTGTTTCCTGAGCTTGGAGCGATAAGAGTCGAGGGATTAACTTTTGGGGAAGTTTCCGAAAAGCTTTCAAAAAAAGTAGAACAATCATATGTCGGTGTTGACATAGATGTATCCCTTAAAAAACTGAGTGCTAAAAAGATTACAATTGTTGGAGCAGTTAAGATACCTGGTACCTATCTAGTAAATCCTTTTAGTACTATAACTGGAGCATTAGCCTACTCAGGTGGAATATCTGAAATTGGAACACTTAGAAATATAAAATTAATCAGAATAGATGGAAGTGTGTTTAATTTTGATTTATATGATTTACTTATAAATGGAGACAGATCAAAAGATTTAACAATAGAGGCAGGTGATACCATTTTAATTGGTCCTGCATCTCAGTTTGTAGAAATAAGAGGGCAAGTAAGGAGGCCAGCAACCTATGAAGTTCTTTCTAATGAAACAATTAATGATTTAGTTGATTTCAGTCTTGGCTTTACTGAAATATCAAATAAATCAAATATTTCCATTGAAACATTAAATCTAGAGTCCTCTTCAGTAATAATTAGAACTATAGATAATCTGAATCAAGAATTAGAAAACGTTATCTCAGTCCAGGTATTTGGATATGTTAGTGAGAAAAACTCAGATATAAGAGTAATAGGAGCTGTAGAAGAGCCAGGACTATATGATATCGAAAAATATCAGACGCTTGAAAATCTCATTAATGATCTAAACTTTATTGATGAGTATCCATGGCTTGGTGTTTTGGAGCAATTTGATAGTGATAATTATATTAAAACAATAAAGCTATTTAATTTAGTTGATGAGGAGACATATAAGAATATTAATTTATTACCTAATTCTAAACTTATCATTTCAAACATTGATCAAAGAACTTATCCAGAGGCAAGCGAAGAGACGATCAAAACTATTTCAGATTATTCATTAGAAATAATTCATAGGGGCATACCTTATTCTTTACCAGTATATGGAAAGTATAAAGTCGAAACATTTGTTAATTTTCTAGGATTGGATATGACTGATGTTAATAAAGAAGCAACATACATAAGCCCATTAGAAAACATAGTATTAAATATGGATTATAGAGAAATGATATTTGAGGCTCAAAAGTTTCATAACGTTTCCTTCAGATCACCCATTAACGATCTTATTAAGGTTAGCATTTCTGGATCAGTAGAATTCCCTGGTGAATATACCTTATCTTCAAATACAACACTTCAAGAGCTCTACAATCTTGTTGGCAACTTTAAAAAAGAAGCTTATGAAGATGGAATTGTCTTCTTCAGAAGTTCGATAAGAGAGCAGCAGTTACAGGCCATTGAAAAATCTCAATCAGAAATAGAGAATGTATTGCTTTCTAATCTGATAGAAGGAAACGATACGATAGATGTTCAATTACTTAATAGTCTATCTTCCCAGATAAATCCAGAAAATCTTGGAAGAATATCTGGTAACTATTCACGAAATTCATATGAAGCTATGGAAACCATTTTATACGATGGCGATGAAATCATAATACCTACCAACCCTAATACAATAAGCATTCTCGGGGAAGTTCTTAATCCAATTTCAATTGCCTATCAAAAAAATCTTTCTGTTCAGGATGTAGTTGAGATGTCTGGAGGATTTCAAGAATCTGCAGATAGATCAAGAGTGTATATTATTAAAGCTAATGGTATCGTTGTTTCTTCTAGCAGGAACATTTTTAAAGGAAAAGTTACTTTACTGCCTGGAGATACTGTTGTTGTTCCCAGAAAGCTTGTGATTGAAAGTCCAGGACTTCAATTATTACTTCCATTAACTAACCTTTTGTCAAACCTCGCTTTTTCAGCTGCAGCAATTGACAATTTGTCAAACAATTAGTTTTAAGAAATATTATATGATGAGAAAATATCATATATTTTTTTTACTTTGTTTTTTCAATCAAAACATTTATTTAGATAGCTTTGAATATAACTCCTATAACAATCAAGGAGTTATAGGACTAATCAATATGCCGAGCGCAAGAACTTTCAATGAGTCTTCATATGGAATTACATTTTATAGCGGAGATCCTGACCAAAAAATAACAATGACATCTTCACCATATGATTGGTTAGAGGCATCTTTCTTTTATACAAATATTGATGGAAAACCCTACTGCAACGATGAAGCAGATCCTGTTTGTGAACAAGATTATAAAGATAAAGGTTTTAATTTTAAGATTCGTCTCAGAGAAGAAGATAAATGGCCTGCAATTGCAGTTGGAATAAATGATATAGGCGGTACGGGATTGTATAGTTCTGAATATCTAGTTGCTAGCTATGGAATCAATAAAACAGATTTCCATTTTGGTGTTGGTTGGGGGGCCATGAATGGTTCCAGTAAATCTTTTAAAAATCCCTTAGGTTATTTATATGATAACTTTTATGAAAGACCTCTCTATACAGATGAGGTTGGTCAATTTCAACCTTCCAGGTATTTTTCGGGCCAAGAAGTTTCTCCATTTTTTGGAGTCTCGCATGTTGTTAGTGATAAGTTAATTTTCAAAGCTGAATATGATAGTACCCTTACTCCCGGTCTGGTAGGGTATCCAAATGCTAAAAAAGAATACTCTTTAGGCCTTGAATATAACTTAAATGAAAACTTTTTAGTTGGAATTTCTCATGAGAGAGGAAATACAACATCTATTAAATTTATTTATAAAAACTTTCCAAAAAGGAGTGCTCCAAAGCATGTTTATAAAAGAGGAAAATACAAAGAAAGCGATGATAAGTTTACTAAGTTTGTAAAGAATTTGGAAAATAACGGGATTGGAGTAAACAAAATTATAGAGACACCAGAAGCCGTTGGGGTGGAGCTAACACAATTTACTCACTCAAACCTTGATGTAATTGAGGAAATTATCAAAAGCGCATCAATTGATGCAGGTCTAAAAAAAGATATCAAAAAGGATCTTAGAATAGCTGATTTACAAGGTGTATCTGAATATAACGAAGAATTCGAAAGAAATTCAAATTTAATTTACCAGAGAAATCCTAAAAGATCTTTTAATACCAAAACAAACATTTCTTTTAGGCCTTTTATTGCATCAAGAGAAGGGTTTTTCAAGGGAGCAGTTCTTTTACAGAATAATAGTGAATATGTCATTGCTGATAACTTTTTTTTCTCAACAAATATAAAGTATTCTCTTTATGACAATTTTGATGACTTAAGTATTCCACCTAGGGATACTTATCCGGCCCAAGTAAGGTCAGATATTAAGGATTACTTAAGAAACTTTAGCGAAGGCATAATTATTGGAAGGGCCCAGTTTGATTATCATATTACTCCAAAGAAAAACCACCATTTTATGGCTAGTGCAGGCATTCTTGAAGAAATGTTTTTAGGAGCAGGTTTTGAATATTTATATTTCAAACAGGATTCAAACTATGCAATTGGTTTTGAGGTTTTTGATGTTACAAAAAGGGATTATGACATGCGTTTTGGAACGCTTGATTACAAGAATGTAGTTGGATCTGTTAATTTCTATTATAGGAACTATTCTTTTATTCCTTTTGATGCAAAGATTTCAGCTGGAGAATATTTAGCAGGCGATGAAGGTTTGACATTGGAATTTTCGAGATCTTTTCAAAATGGCACTAAGTTTGGTGTTTTTGCATCATTTACTGATGTCTCTTCGGAACAATTTGGTGAAGGTTCCTTTGACAAAGGTATTTTTTTTAATATTCCAGTATTTGGAAACTTTATTAATTACTCTTGGAAGCCATTAACAAAGGACCCAGGAGCAAAATTAAATAGAAAGCATACACTTCATGACCTTCTGGTTAAATTTAGACCAATAAATTAAAAAAATGTGTTTTTTAAAGAAACATTTTTATAAAAGATATTGTGTTTAAATCAACTTTTATGCATAATTAATCTTTAAAAGGATACACCCCTGATGAGACTATTATTTTCAACTTTAGCATTTTCAATAGCACTACTGCCCTTAGATACTTTTGCTATAACAGACGATGATATTGCAGAAATAACCGATCGTCTTGAAAACTTATCAACGGATGAGTTAATAGATAGAAGAAAAGTATTACTTGCTCAGGTTGATACGCTTGGTGAAGATGAGTATGAAGACGGCTGTGAGAATGAAATAGATGATGATAAAGATGGTGATATTGATGGCGATGATAGTGATTGTTCAGCAGCAGCCTTGCTTCCAGTAGATTCTAAATCAGCAAAGCTTCTTGAAATATCGATAATCGAACAGTTACTAATTCTTGCTGGTATTGTTATTGCTGATAATATCTCTGAAGAAACTACAACACCACCTGATACAGTTTTTCCTGTAATTACAATTCTTGGCGACAATCCTGCAACCGTAGAACTTGGCTCAACATATTCAGATGCTGGTGCGACTTCTGATGGTGGTGAGATAGTATCTTCATCTGGTTCAGTTGATACTAATACTGTTGGAACATACACAATTACTTACTCAGCTACTGATGCTGCTGGCAATACTTCAACAGCAACAAGAACTGTTAATGTTGTTGATACAACAGCACCTGCTCTTACTGTTACTGGTGATAATCCAGCTACAGTTG
>MDTE01155214.1_pt1 | contig 44895 bp, 48 predicted proteins | sample 811231 | NCBI WGS metagenome assembly MDTE01 (sample SAMN05326651, study PRJNA326480) | marine metagenome | isolation source: seawater | place: Indian Ocean: Red Sea | collected 2010 | reverse complement strand
CTTAAAACTGGTTTAAGAGAGGAATATCAAAATCATTTAATAGAAAATTAAGGAGGTAAATATGGCGGGCTTAGTTCCAGCAGATACTTTAAAAGATTATATTGGTACAGAATTTGAACCATCTGATTGGCTAGAGGTGGATCAAGACAGAATAAATCAATTTGCAGATGCGACATTAGACTATCAATTCATTCACATGGATTCAGAAAAGGCAACTCCTTTGTTTGGCTCAACTATTGCACATGGATTTTTGTCTCTTTCTTTGACCGCCGGTTTAAAAGCAGGAGGAATTGCACCTGAGAATATGACGATGGCATTTAACTATGGATTAGACAGAGTAAGATTCCTGACACCTGTAAATGTTGGATCAAAAGTACGTACTAAAGCTAAATTATTATCAGTAGATGAAAAAGAGGACGGAAGATATTTAGTAAAAAACGAAGTTACAATGGAAATTGAAGGGCAAGAAAAACCGGCATTCATTGCCGAAGCCTTAACTATGTTTGTTACTGCTTAAGTTTATCTTTTAAAATTTTGTTAACGACCTTAGGATCAGCAGAGCCTTGGGTCGTTTTCATTACTTGACCAACAAAAAATCCGAAGAGTTTCTCTTTTCCATTTCTGTACTGCTCTAATTGTTTTGGGTTTTCTTTAATTACTTTTTCAATTAATTCACCAATATCATCTTCATTAGAAATTTGTTTCAAATTCTCTCTTTCGATAATTTCTTCTACAGTGATATTTTCATTCCAAAGTATTTCAATGATTTTTTTTGCTGCAGGGTCTGAAATTTTATCTTCATCTAATTTTTGAAGAAGATCTGTTAAGTCGTCACACGATATTTTCGATTCTTCAACAGAACTACCATATTTGTTTAAAATTGCAGAAAAATCTCCCACCATCCATTTAGCTATCAGTTTAGTATTTTTGATTGATTGAGCAATTTTTTCATAAAAATTACTCATTTCTTTAGAGCTATTTAATATTTCAGCTTCATAACTGTTTAACTTATATTCAGAGCAGAATCGCTCAATTTTTTGATCCGGTAGTTCGGGTAACGAGTTTTTAATATCCTGTATGAAATCATTCGAAATTTCTAAAGGGATTAAGTCAGGTTCTGGGAAATATCTATAATCATTAGCATGTTCTTTAGATCTCATAGGTCTTGTTTCATCTTTTTGAGAATCATAAAGCCTTGTTTCTTGCTCAATGAAATTATCCGACTCCAAGAGATTGATTTGACGGGATATTTCAAAATTAATAGCTTTTTCTACAAATTTAAATGAATTTATATTTTTTATCTCAGTTCGATTTCCAAGTTTCGTCTCTCCTTTCTTTCTGATTGACACATTTGCATCACATCTCATTGAGCCTTGAGACATATCTCCATCAGAAATATCAAGAAAAGTTACAATTGAATGTATTTTTTTTAAATAACAAACTGCTTCTTTAGCAGATCTCAAGTCTGGCTCGGATACAATTTCAAGCAACGGAGTTCCTGCTCTATTTAGATCTATAGCACTTGAGTTATCATATTTATCATGAATTGATTTTCCAGCATCTTCCTCCAAATGAGCTCTTGTAATGCCTATTAATTTTTTTTCATTTTCAATTTCAATTTCTACAGATCCTTCTCCGACAATCGGATCATCGAGTTGACTTATTTGATAGCCTTTTGGAAGATCAGGATAAAAATAGTTTTTTCTTGCAAAAATTGCATGATTAGAAATATTTGCATTTATTGAACAACCAAATCTAACCGCCATTTCTATTGCTTTTTTATTTAAAACCGGAAGAACTCCTGGTAATCCCAAGTCAATAATTGAAGCTTGTAAATTTTGTTCAATTCCAAACTCAGTGGGAGCATTAGAAAATATCTTAGATTTTGTTGAGAGCTGAACATGTATCTCTAAGCCTATAACAGGCTCCCAATTAAAAGATTTAGAGTTAGTAGACATGATAATCAGTTATTTTTTGAAATTCATGAGAAATATTTAATATTTTACCCTCATCTAGATGATTCCCAATAAATTGAAGGCCTAGAGGCATTTTGTTTATAAGTCCAGATGGGACAGAAATGGCAGGTAGGCCAGCAAGGTTTGCTGGAATAGTGTAAATATCTTGTTCATACATTTTAACTGGATCTTGAATTGAACCTAGTTCGAAAGCTTCGTTAGAACAAGTTGGCATAGCAATAACAGTTACATTTTTGAATGCTTCTTTAAAACTATTAGTTATACGAGCTCTTATCTTTTGAGCCTTTAAATAATATGCATCGAAATATCCTGCCGAGAGACAATATGTTCCAATGAGAATTCTTTTTTTTACTTCTTCTCCAAACCCTTCTGATCTAGTTCTAGTATATAGATCCTCCAAGTCTTTGGGATTTTCACAACGATATCCATATTTTATTCCATCATACCTTGAAAGATTCGCTGAGCATTCAGCTGGAGCAATAACATAATAAGCAGGAAGAGAATATTCGATGAAGGGTAAATCTATTTCTTTTGTTTTTATTCCATTTTTTTTGAGTAAATCTATGCAATCAAGAAAATTCTGTTTCACTTTATAATCATTAATTTTTTCAATTAATTTAAAGGGTATTCCTATTATGTGATCCATTTCTGAAGTTGTTTCATTTATAAGTTTAGGAACATTTTCATTTATAGATGTTGAGTCTTTTTCATCAAAACCAGATATTATTTCCAATGCTATAGAAGCATCAATAGCAGATTTAGCAAATATTCCAGCTTGATCTAAACTGGAAGCAAAGGCTACCATTCCCCATCTAGAAACTCTTCCATAGGTTGGTTTTATGCCTGTGATTCCACAAAACGATGCGGGTTGTCTTATAGATCCTCCAGTATCAGTGCCAGTAGCAAAAGCGCATAGATTTGCTCTGACTGCAGCAGCGGAACCCCCTGAAGAACCTCCTGGACTTCTTTTTTTATTAATAGGATTTTTAACGTTTCCAAAATAACTAGTTTCAGTTGAAGAGCCCATAGCAAACTCATCCATATTTGTTTTTCCAATCATTATGGAATTCGATTTTTTTAATTTATCAAATACTGTTGAAGAATACGGAGATATGAAATTCTCTAACATTTTTGACCCACAAGTTGTTTTATATCCTTCTGCACAAAAGATATCTTTATGAGCTAAAGGAATGCCTTGTAAAAGACTTTTTCTTTCTTTTAATTTATCAATTTTCTTTGCTTCTTCTAAAGCCTTGTCATTCAAAGAAATAAAACAATTCAAGTCTTTACTTTTTTCTATATTCGTTAAATAAAGTTGAGTGAGCTCCAAGGACGATATTTCTTTCTTTTCAAGAAGATTTATTTGTTCGATTAAACTTTGAGAAGTAGGATTACTCATTTTTGTTCAATTACTTTTGGAGATAGATAATAACCATTGTCTGAATGAGGTGCATTCTCAATATATTTATCTCTTTCTATGTTTTCAGAAATAATATCTTCTCTAAGGTTTTGAGCTTGGTTGAGTGGATGACTCATTGGCTTGATTTTACTTGTATCCACTTCATTCATTTTATCTACCATTAAAAGAATAGATTCTAATTCTTTTAGAATTTTATCTTTCATAACATCTTCTATTTCTAATTTAGATAATTGAGAAATAATTTTTAAAGTATCTTCTGAAATTTTCATACAATTGATTAAATTAAGTTATTATATCAAAGCAGTGATAAAAAAATTTATCGCATTTTACATGTAAATTTTAAAATGGTTTCTTTAGCAAAATACTTGAAAGGTTTTTATTCTACTGACCTATCCATTGATCTAGGAACTGCAAACACCTTAGTTTATGTCAAAGGAAGAGGGATTGTGCTTGATGAACCATCTGTGGTGGCTATAAAAAAAACCGAAGGCCATCGTTCAGTGGTGGCTGTGGGCTCAGAAGCTAAAAGAATGTTAGGTAGAGTGCCAGGAAATATTGATGCAATCAGACCATTAAAAGATGGAGTTATTGCTGATTTTCAAGTAACTGAAAAAATGCTTCAACATTTTATTCAAGAGGCTCATGGAGAGAATTTTTTCAGACCAAGTCCAAGGATACTTATATGCGTTCCTTGCCAATCTACTCAAGTGGAGAGAAGAGCAATCAGAGAGTCAGCTTTACAGGCTGGAGCAAGAGAAGTAAGACTAATTGAAGAACCTATGGCAGCTGCAATTGGAGCAGGCCTGCCCGTCGAAGAAGCTTCAGGTTCCATGGTAGTAGACATTGGAGGAGGAACTACAGAAATTGCTATTCTTGCTCTAAATGGTGTGGTCTTTTCAAGTTCTTTAAAAACAGGAGGTGATAGATTTAATGAGGCAATAATTTCTTATTTAAGAAGAAAATATGGAGTTCTTGTAGGAGAATCAACAGCAGAGAGAATAAAAGAAAATGTTGGTTGCGCGTCTGCAGATAGTGAAATTAGAGAAATGGAGGTGAGAGGAAGAAATTTAGCTGAGGGTGTTCCTAACACTTTAAATATTTCTAGTTCTGAAATTTATGAAGCTATTTCAGGGCCATTATCATCTATTTTACAATCTATCAGAAATGCCTTAGAGCAGTCGCCTCCTGAACTAAGCTCTGATATATCTGAGAGAGGTATAGTTCTGACCGGTGGAGGAGCGCTTTTAAGAGATCTAGATGTGATGATCTCTGAACAAACTGGAATTCCCGTTATAATTGCTGAAGACCCTCTTACTTGTGTCGCAAGAGGCGGAGGAATAGCTTTGGATTTATTGGATAAATATGACGTTGATTTATTATCAACAGAATAGATGATTAACAAAGAACTTAAACAAACTCAAATTTCTCAAACTGCAATTTTTACAACTGGCTCAATGAGAGCTTCAAAAATTTTTCCTTCTTTTTTTTTAGTAACTTGTATCTTCTTTTCTGATTTTTTTTTAAATTACAGTAAAGACATTAAAGTTTTTTTCCTTAATGCATCACAACCAATTACTGAAATTCCATCAGCAATAGGCCAAATTTATAATAGAGCCACTTTTTTCTTTTCTTCTCAAAATCAACTTTTTGTTGAGATTGAAACTTTAAGAACAGAAATAGAAGAATTAAATTTTGAGCTTTTGAAAATGAAAAGTATTCAAAATGAAAACGATGAACTTTCTCAATTGTTAAATTATTCTAAGAAGGGAAAATTTACTTTCTCAATGCTTGGTGAAATTAAAAGCAAATCTTTTTTTCCTAATGAGTCTTTGAATATTGAAACGGATATAAAAAAATTAAATGATAATATGATAGTTATAAACCGGAAGGGCGTTGTCGGACAAATTAAAGAAATCTTTCCTAAATCAGTTAAGGTTTTTCCAATATATGCGAAAGGAAATATTGTACCTGCCTATATTAATTCAAACGGCTTAAATATTATCTTGAAAGGATTAGGAGAAGATAAGTTATTTTCAATAGAGAACTTAAGTAGCGATGTTGACTTAAAAATTGGAGATGAAATTTTTTCTTCTGGCTTAGGAGGTAAATTTCCAAAGGGATATCTAATTGGTAAGATAAAAAAAATATCAAATAATCCAAATTTAAAATTTCAAACTGTTGAAGTCCAATCTAGTGCAGTTTTTAATAATGGATCTAAAGTTTTGTTTATTTCTCCATGACAGATTTTATAGATCAAAAAAATACTACTTTTCCAGTTTATTTAACTATTGGTTTGACAATAGTATTTTTTACGATTTTAGAGATTACATTAAGAAATATATTTCCTTTATTCCTTGGCATACCCTTAACTCTAATGAGTCTTGTTTATTGGAATATGGCCTTGCCAAAGAGCGTAGGATTATTTTGGGCAATCATGTGTGGTTTCGCATTGGATCTTTTTCAAGATATTATCTTAGGCTCAAATGTGATGATTTTTTTAATAAGTTCCTATTTAATACAAAGATATTTTCATAGGCTTAGAGCTTTATTTAGAGTTCAACAGTCTTTAATAGTTGCTTCAATGATTTTAATTTATCAAACAATTTTTTTAGTGACCTTTAGCAAATTTTCTTCTTCAAACTTTTTGGAATTAATATTTTTCACTTTTATATCTGCTTTAATATGGCCATTGATATTTGGAGTACTAAGATTTATAAGAATTAGATTTACTTATGTAAACTAACTATAGAATAATGTCGCTAATCCAAGAAAGGATAGAAAACCAACCACGTCCGTAATTGTAGTTACAATTACACTTCCAGCTATTGCTGGATCCAACTTTAAAAATTTTAAAATTAACGGAATACCCATTCCGCTTATAACGGCCATAAAGAGATTCATCACCATAGATAGCAAAATTATTAAAGCGATAGTAATTTCATTGAACCAAAAAAATGATATCAAGCCTAAAATTAGCGACCAGAAAATTCCATTAACAATTCCTACAGTGATTTCTCTTGATAATAAGTAGAAATAATTAGATGACATTATCTGACCCAGAGCTAATCCTCTAACTGTAATTGTTAATGTCTGAGTAGCCGCTACCCCGCCCATACTGGCAATGATGGGCATTAATACCGCTAAAAAAATTACTTCTTCAATTGTATCTTTGAATAAGTTAATTACAGATGACGCAATAATTGCGGTAAATAAATTTATTCCAAGCCAAAATCCTCTACTTTTAATTGCCGATGAAGTTTTTTCAAAAGTATCTCCACTTAAACCTGAAAATTGTTTCAATGAACCATCTGCTTCAGATTTAATTTTATCTATTACATCATCGAAAGTAATTCTTCCTATCAAGTTATTCTCTTGATCAACAACAGGAGCTGAAATAAGGTCGTCTCGTTCAAAAATTTTTATAACCTCGCTAGACTTTATTTCAGCATTTAAAGCATTTTTTTCAAGCATAATATTTTTAACAATTTCATTAGGTGAATTAGTTATTAAGTTTGAAATTGGTAGCACTCCTCTAAATTTATTATTTCTACTTACAACAAATAAATTGTCTGTTGATAATGGAATAGAATTTTTTATTCTTAAGTATCTAAGAACTAGTTCAACAGAGTGATAAGGTCTTACAACTATGAAGTCAGTATTCATCAAGCCTCCAGCAGAATCCTCAGGATATTTCAAAACTGTTTCGAGAATGTCTTTATTCTGATAAGACATTTTTTCCAAAACTTCTTTCATGATCTGTTTTGGAAGATCTTGAAGTATGTCAGCAATTTCATCAGGCTCTAGATCCTTTGTTACAGTAGCCAATTCATTAGGATCCATATAGGACAAGACTGTTTCTCTCACATCGTCTGATAGATTCTTTAGAATTTCTCCCTCATTTTTTTCCTCTATAAGTTGCCAAATTAATGCTCTTCTTTTTGGAGGGCTTGACTCAATGATAAGAGATATTTCATAAGCTGGGAGCGAATTAAATATTTCTTTTGATTCAGAATATTTCCCTTTTTTTAATATTTCTAATACGTCTTGAGTATGTGATTTTGACTTTTCATTCATAAACTAAATTTTTCTATCAAGAGACTTAGATATATTAAGTTTAGTTCTATACTTTGAAATCGTTTTTCTCGAGACTAAAATTTTATGTTGTTTCTCAAATAAAATTTTAAGTTTTTCATCTGTGTAAGGTGAATTTCTATCTTCATCTAAAATAGTTTTTTGTAAGAATTCTAAAAGAAGAGTTTTTTTGGTTTTTTTTATTTTCAAACCTACCTTTTTAATTTTCAAAAGAGTCTCCAAGGTAAACTTTTCTTACTGTTTTATCATTTAGAATCTCTCTTGGGGTTCCTTCACAAATAATATTTCCCGAGCTAATGACAAATATTTTTTCACAAATATCAGTTGTAGCAATAACATTATGATCGCTGATCAAAATACCTAATCCTCTCTTTTTTAACTTATGTATTAATACTTTCAAATCATCAATAGCAAGCGGATCAATTCCAGCAAATGGCTCGTCCAACATAATAAATTTTGGATTTAAAGCTACAGATCTTGCTATTTCAACTCTTCTCCTTTGCCCTCCAGAAAGTTCTCTTCCCTTTTGTTTAGAAATTTCAGAAATTTTGAATTCATCCATAATTTGATCTAGTATTTTTTTTATCTCGTTCTTGGAATTAATTCTAGTTTCTAGAGATGATTTAATATTATCTTCGACGCTTATGTGTCTAAAAATTGAGGGTTCTTGAGGTAAATAAACTAATCCTTCTTTTGCACGCGAACTTAGTGAAAATTTATTGATTTCGTCATTATTAAATATTATCTTTCCGCTGTCGGGATTAGTTAAACCAGCAAGAATATAAAAAAGAGTAGTTTTTCCCGCTCCATTGGGACCAAGTAATCCAGTAATTTGGTTTGTTTTAATATTTATTGAAATGTTATTTAGAATTTCTTTTTTGCCGTATTTTTTGCTTATATTTCTTGCTTCAATCATTGTAACTTTCTATTCTTACGTTAACACTGTTCAAAATTTTTTTATTAGATAAATCTACTAAAATTGAGTCAGCATAATAAATATTATTTTTATGAATTATTTCTAAACCTTTAGAAATTTCAGCAGTATTATCATCAAGATTTAGTTTTAAGTCTCCTAGAGTGCCAGAGAATTTAATTTCATTTAGAAGCCCACTGAGTTTAACGGTTTCAATAAAACTAATAATATTTGATTTGTAGAAATAATCTGCATTTTTTGAAGTTCCGAAAATTTTTAATTCACTATTATCGTCAAAATTTATTTCAGGTCTAAATAATCTCATGTAGTCTGAATTAGCCAAGCTATTTAACATCTCACTTTTTATGAAAAAATTAATTTTTTTATCAAAAAAAGAAATTTTTAGTTTAACCTGATCGGCCTGAAAAATGTTCTTTACTAATGGATCGTTCATTTTATCTTCAGATTCTTCAAGAAAATTAGATGTTAAAAAAAGCGAGATTCCAATTAGGCTTATTAACAAAATTGAATAGATAAGAATATTTTTTCGCATCAAATAATTTTAGATTCTAATATTTCGTGCATTCTGATTAGTCCAACAATTTTTTCTTTATTATTTTTTACAATTAAAGAAAAAGTTTTATTTTTTTCCATCATTGAAATAGCCTTTGATATAAGCTCATCCTCTACTAGCCATTTAAAATCTTTAGTCATAACTTTTCCTAAAGATAAGCTTCGAATATCAATTTTTTTTTCAAGACATCTTCTTAAATCTCCATCAGTGAAAATCCCAATAATCTCTCTATTCTTTTTTACTAAGGCAAGACCTAAGCCCTGAGACGATATTGGATAAATTGCTTCATTAATACTAGTTTTTTCAGACAAGATAGGAATTTTTGATGTTTTCACCATGAGATCTTTAACAGTATAAAATTTCTTTCCTAAACTTCCTCCAGGATGATTTTCCGCAAAATCCTTTTTTGAGAATTTATTAGCTTCAAGCAAGGAGATTGCTAAAGCGTCTCCAAGAACTAACATAGATGTCGAGCTAGTTGTTGGAGCTAAATCCATTGGGCAAGCTTCTTCTCTAACATTAAGTGTTAACGATAATTTTGAATTTTTTGAAAGAGTTGATTTTTTATTTCCTGTTATTGATAAAATGTTTCTAACTTTTTTCTTACAACTTGGAAGAATCTTTAAAATTTCTTCTGTTTCTCCAGAAAAAGAAAAAATGATTAAAAGATCCTTTTTTGTTAATACTCCAAGATCGCCATGACTTGCTTCCGCTGCATTGATATAAATTGAAGGAGTGCCTGTAGATGATAGGGTGGATGAAACTTTTTCCGCTATGTTTCCAGATTTTCCTATTCCCATAAGAAATAAATTTCCCTTATTGGACAAGATTTCTTCACAAAACTTATTATAATTTTGTTTATTTAGATCATTAGGTATTCTGGATAATGAATTAATTTCTTTTTCAAAAGTTCTTTTTGCAGATTTAAAAAAATTATTATTTGTTTTTTTATTTACCATTTTTTGTTTTATAAGTTATTTACAGAGTTTTATAATAAACTATTGCTATATTTTTTCATGCGCAAATTCTTCTTATTTATATTACTTTTCTCACATTTTTTGATTTCAGGAGACGATTTAAATTTGCTCCTCGATGAACAACATTATCAGTTGTTTGAATATATTAGTGAAAATAAAGATTTAATAGTTGATGATAAAGATGCATTTATAGAAGGTTTTGAATCTGCAATTATTAAAATTATTGACCCAAGAGAAATATCTAAGAGAGTGATGGGTAAAAAGATCTTCACACAAGCTACCGAAGAAGAACGAAAGAAATTTAATGCAAAATTCAAAAAAACACTTTTTGAATCGTATTCATCTGCTTTAAAAGAAATTAATTATCAGGACTTGCAAATAGTTTCCCATTATCATCCAAATGACAATTTTAATAACGCAGTTGTGCAATTAAAAGTAAATTTATCAGGAAGATACATCGATTTTGTTTATAAAATGAAAAAAATAAATGGTAACTGGAAGATCATTGGACTGATAATAGATGGTATCGATTTAATTTCTATATTTAGAAAACAATTTATTAACTTGTTCTTAGAGGGTAATAAAAATATTGATTATGCAATAGATAATTGGGATCTTCCTAAATAATCTTATGGATAAACTTTTAATTTCTGGAGGCAGATCACTAGAAGGCTCACTAAGGGCTTCCGGAGCGAAAAATTCTGCATTACCGATATTGGCATCCTCTATTTTATTAAAAGAGAAATTAAAAATACGAAACATACCTCATCTAAATGACATAACTACTATGATTGAATTATTAAGTTCAATGGGTGCTGAAATGACGGTAGATGAAAATATGGATCTTGAGATTGATTCTTCAAATTTAGAAAATCCTTTAGCAAGGTATGAATTAGTAAAAACTATGAGAGCTTCTATATTAGTTTTAGGACCACTTCTATCCAGATATCACGAAGCAGAGGTTGCTTTGCCAGGCGGGTGTGCAATAGGAAGTAGGCCGGTAAACTTGCATATTGATTGTATGCGTAAACTTGGTGCGAAAATAGACATCATAGATGGGTATATAAAAGCTAGTGCAAAAAATGGTCTTAAAGGAGGAAATATTTCTTTTTCAAATGTAACTGTCACTGGAACTGAAAATGCAATTATGGCTGCAGTTCTTGCGAAAGGAAAAACCACTATAACAAATGCTGCTAAAGAGCCAGAGGTAGTAGATTTAGTATCATGTTTAAAGAAAATGGGAGCCGATATAAAAGGAGAAGGCACAGACCGAATAGAAATAGAGGGGGTAAGTCAACTTGAACCATGTGATTATTCTGTAATGGCAGACCGAATAGAAATTGGAACTTATTTAACTGCTGTAACCATGACAAAAGGAAATGTTTCAATTAAATGCTCCTTGCCGTCTGTGCTTGAAATAATTTTAAATAAGTTAAAAATTGCTGGAGCAAATATCGAAATTAATGAGGAAGAAATAAAACTTGAGATGGATAGATCTCCCAATCCGGTAGATATATCTACAGCTCCATTTCCTCTTTTTCCAACTGATATGCAAGCTCAGTTTATTGCATTGAACTCAATATCAAATGGAAAGTCTAAAGTTATTGAAAATGTATTTGAAAATAGATTTATGCATGTTCAAGAGCTTACAAGAATGGGTGGGAAAATAAAATTAAAAGGAAATACAGCTTTTATTGAAGGAAATACTGCAGGCTTAACAGCGGCTCCTGTTATGGCTACAGATTTGAGAGCTTCAGCTAGCTTAGTATTAGCTGGATTGGTGGCAAAAGGTCAAACCAAAGTTGATAGGATTTATCATATTGATAGGGGTTATGAAAGAATTGAAGAAAAATTAAATCTTCTTGGAGCCGATATAGAGAGAATTTCAGAATGAATTTACTAGTAGCCCTCCCTAAAGGAAGATTATTAAATGAAGTTAAAGATCTTTTTAAAAAAATTGATATTGAATTTGATGTAAATTCAAGAAAATTAATTATTGATTCCTCTGAGGATTGGTTGAAATTCGCTATTTTAAGAACCTGGGATATCCCAAAATTTGTAAATTATGGATCAGCAGATATTGGAATCGTAGGTAAAGATATTTTATTTGAATCTAAGTTAGAGAATAACTTCTATGAATTATTGAACTTAAAAATTGGTATCTGCCGAATGTCCCTTGCAGCTCTAGATAAAAAACTTTCTTATCAAAAAAAGATTAAAGTTGCTTCTAAATACCCAGAATTTACAAGAAAGTATTTCTCCTCAAAATCAAAAGATTATGACTTATTAATCTTGAAAGGAGCTATAGAAATAGCACCTGTTTTGGGGTTGTCAGATTGTATAGTCGATTTAGTGCAAACTGGAAAGACTTTAGAAGAAAATGGACTCAACGAAATAGAAAAAATCTCTGATATTAGTTCAAGATTTATCGTGAATAAATCTTCCTATAAAGTAAAGTTTGAAAAAATAAATCAGATTGAAAAAAAACTAAAAGAGATTTTATGAAAGATATAACTCTTAACCAAATAACCTTTGAGGAATTTCTCTTGTTTCAAAGAGCCCAAGATCCTCTGAAAGATTTAGATGATGTTTCAGAAGATGTAAGTAAAATTATTAAAGATGTAAAGAATAACGGTGATAGCGCCCTTCTTAAATATACTGAAAAATTTGATAAATTAAAAATTTCTAGCGTAGAGGAATTGTCTTTTGATAAGAAAGATATGGAGAGTGCATTTAACTCTATCGATGAAGAAATAAAGCTCAGCTTAGGGCATTTAAAAGAAAGAATTCATAGTTTTCATGAATCTGTTCCTCAACAAGATTGGGAAAGTCATGATGAAATTTTTGAAAAGTTTGGTCAGATTTCTCGTCCTATAAAAAGGGTAGGTCTTTATGCTCCAGGAGGAAATGCTATATATCCTTCGTCTGTACTAATGACATCTGTGCTAGCTAAAATGTCTGGAGTAAAAGAAATCTTACTTTCTTTTCCTCCGTCTCATAAAGAACTATTAGAATTGATGTTGGCATCAGCCTACATAGGTGAAGTTGATGAAGCAGTTTGTTTGGGAGGAGCTCAGTCAATTGCTGCAATGACTTACGGTACTGAATCCATAAAAAAAGTTGATAAGATTTTCGGTCCGGGAAATCATTATGTAGCCGAAGCTAAGAGACAGGTATTTGGAATCGTGGGTATAGATGGACTAACAGGCCCGTCAGAAGTCATGATTATTGCTGATGAATCTGCAGATAATAAAATGTTAGCCTTGGATTTGATTGCTCAGGCGGAACATGGCCCAAATTCAACATGTATTCTTGTTTTAATAAATTCAAATAAAAATAAAGAAGTACAAAAAGAAATAAATAATTGTTTCCATCATTTAAAGTTCGGAGAAAATTCTAATGCTTATTACTCGCTGGAAAAATATGGAAAAATAGTAAATGTTGGAAGTTTCAAAGAAGCAAAAGATATTTGCAATGAATTCAATCCTGAACATTTACAGATAGTTTTAAGTAGTTATGAAAATATAAATCTTAAGGAACTCTACGCAGGCGCAATATTCCTAGGTCAAAATAATTCAGCAGTTTTGGGGGACTACTGCGCGGGACCTAGTCACGTAATCCCTACAAATGGTGCAACTAAATTTAGTTCTCAATTAACTATCCAAGATTTCTTTGTAAATTCGTCATTTACACAAATAAAAAACTCGCGAAGTAAAAAATTTGAAAAGGTTCTTAAAACTTCAAGATTTATTGCAAAACAAGAAGGTTTAATGGCTCACGCTGAAGCCGTGGAATCTAGAATTAAAAAACTTTTTAATCGATAATTTCGTTATATATTCTAATGACTTCATCAACTGGTATTGCAAAGTTTAATCCTTGACTACCTCCCGAAGTTGTTTCTATAAGATTTGTAATTCCTATTAGATTGCCATTTCTATCAATTAGCGCTCCACCAGAATTACCAGGATTAATCGAAGCATCAGTTTGAATAAAAGATCCATTAACATTTTTGAATTGTCTATTTATTGCACTAACAATTCCCATGCTGAAAGATTTACCTAAACCTTGAGGATTTCCAATAGCTATTACTTGTTCGCCAACTCTTAGCTCATCAATATTTTTTTTAATTTTTATCGGCTTTAGATCTGAATTTTTCATGGTTTGAATTACTGCTATGTCTGCTTCTTCACTAAATCCAAGAATCACAGCTTCACTTATTTCGCCATTATTAAGTTCTACAATTAAACGTTGTTGATTTTTAAATGCTTCTTTAATGACATGAAAATTGGTAACTATTTTTCCATCTTTATCAAAGACAACTCCAGATCCATTCGGGAAAAATCCAGTTTTTATTACTTGTTGATATCTTTTGATACCAAGTAAACTAGATTTTTCTTGCCAGGCTTTCCATTTTTTCATACTCCAAATATTAACTACAGACGGAGAAGTATTTTCTAAAACATCAGGTAAATCTTTTTGATAAGTTAAGTTTAAAAAAATAAATCCAGAAATAAGTCCTAAAACCAACCAAAGAGATATAGAAATAATATTTTTTTTATTCATAGAGGTTGGAAATTATAACTTCTCTGAGTTATTATTCACGCCCTCTACATATAATTAAAATAAATGAAGACTAAAAGCTTTAAAACGAGTGAGGTAAATCAAAAATGGCATCTAATAGATGCTGAAAATAAAACTTTAGGGAGATTAACTTCTAAGGTTTCTAAAATTTTGATGGGAAAAAATAAACCTCAATACACCCCTAACAATGATTTAGGTGATTATGTGATTATTATAAATGCTGAAAAAATTAAACTCACAGGCAATAAAGAGATACAAAAGAAATACTATAGACATTCTGGATTTCCTGGAGGGCTTAAAACCACTAAATTATCTGATTTAAGACAAGATAAGCCCGAACAAATTGTCATTAAAGCAGTAAAAGGAATGCTGCCTAAAAATAAATTATCAAATAATATGCTCTCAAAACTAAAAGTTTATAAAGGTTCAGAACATCCTCATATTGGGCAGAATCCAGAATTATTAGAAACTTAATATATAAATATGAGCCAAGACACAACATATGCTACAGGAAGAAGAAAAACTTCTACTGCGAGAGTTTATTTAACTAAAGGTAAAGGAAATATATTAGTAAACGATATACCTTTAGAAGATTACTTCGGAAGAGAAGTTGCTAAAATATTAGTAATGCAACCTTTAGTTTTACTTGATATTGTTGAAAAATTTGATGTAGTTGTAAAAGTCTCTGGCGGAGGCTCTTTTGGCCAAGCAGGAGCGATTAGGCATGGAATCTCCAGAGCTCTTGAAAAATATGATGATAGTTATAGGAAAGACCTAAAATCTGCTGGATATTTAACAAGAGACTCAAGACAGGTAGAGCGTAAAAAAGTTGGATTAGTTAAAGCGAGAAAATCAAAACAATTTAGTAAAAGATAATTCAATGGTTCAACCTATATCTCCTCCAAACCCAGGAAGAAGAAAGTTTTTAAGTTTAGTCACCGGACTCATGGCTTCGATAGGAGCTATATTTTTAGCTATTCCTTTCCTGAGCGCTTTCAAACCAAGCGCTAGAGCTGAGGCTGCAGGCGCTCCTGTTCAAGTCGATATTTCTTCTTTAGTGCCTGGTCAAATGAAAGTTGTGGAATGGAGAGGAAAACCTATTTTTGTTGTCAAAATGACTGAAAATACTGTGAAGCTTTTATCCTCTAATTTGAATAGGCTTGCAGATCCTGACGGATCTAATTCCGTTCAACCAGTTTATGTAGAAAATCAAATTAGGTCTAGAAAGGAGGGAATTGCTGTCATCACCGGTGTTTGTACACATCTAGGTTGTTCTCCGAAATACTATCCTGAGACAGGCTCTGTCGCTTTTGATTCCGATTGGCAAGGAGGTTTCTTTTGTCCATGTCATGGTTCTAAATTCGATATGGTGGGTAGAGTATATGCTGGAGTTCCAGCACCAACTAATATGGATGTTCCCCCTCATTATTTTCCAAAGGATAATATTTTAGTAATTGGTTTAGATGGAGTTTCGTAATGTTGCAATGGATAAATAGTAGATTTCCTATAACAGATTTAGTTGAAAGGCACCTTTCAAAATACCCGGCACCGACAAATCTTAACTTCTGGTACTTATTTGGATTTTTATTAATCATCGTTTTAGTGATGCAAATACTAACCGGACTTTGGTTAATGATGAATTATACAAATACAGCTGAAGAGGCATTTTCTTCAGTTGAATACATAATGAGAGATGTTGAATATGGATGGCTTCTCAGATATTTACATGCTGCTGGAGCCTCAGCATTTTTTGTATTGATTTACTTACATATGTTCAGAGGCATGATGTATGGATCTTATCAAAAACCTAGGGAACTTATTTGGTTAGGAGGTTGGGTAACATATGTACTTCTTTGTGCGGAAGGTTTTACCGGTTACGTTTTGCCTTGGGGGCAAATGTCCTTTTGGGCTGCTCAGGTAATTATATCTCTTTTAGGTTCTATTCCCCTGGTAGGAGAAGATTTAGCCACTTGGGTTAGAGGAGATTACTTGATTTCTGGTATTACACTTTCAAGATTATTTGCTTTTCATGTTGTTTTATTACCCATAATGCTCATTGCAGTTGTTTTTTTCCATATTTTAGCTCTTCATGAGATTGGCTCAAATAACCCTGATGGAATTGACATCAAAAAGCATGTTGACGATGATGGGGTTCCTTTGGATTCTAAGCCCTTTTATCCTTACGATATAACCCACGACGTTTATGCTTTAGGCGTGTTTTTAATATTTTTCTGTGCAATTGTGTTTTTCTTTCCCGGAGGAGGTGGATATATCCTGGAAACTGTTAACTTTGAACCAGCTAATCCTCTTTCAACTCCAGAACACATAGTGCCATCTTGGTATTACACTCCGTACTATGCTATGTTGAGAGCTGTTGATTTTTCCTTATTCGGCCTTACTGCAAAATTCTTGGGTTTTGTCACTATGGCAGCTGGTATTGCAATTTTTGCAGCATTACCATGGTTAGACAGGAGTCCAGTGAAATCAATAAGATATAAAGGGATATACAGCAAGATCTTCCTAGGTGGATTTGTAATAAGTTTTTTTGTTTTGGGCTACCTTGGATTGGTTCCGCCTACAGAAATAAAAAATATTCTGGCAAAAGTTTTTACAATAATTTATTTTTCTTACTTTCTTTTAATGCCAATCTACACAAGGCTTGAAAAATGTAAGCCAGTACCAGAAAGAGTTCCTTCTTAAAGTATGAAGCTTTTTTCATTTCTTTTTTTAATTTTAACTATCAATGTTTTCGGTGCTGATGAGTTTAGTTGTGGCACTATTGAATGTGACGAATTTCAGGTAAATATTTCTAATAATGCCGATTTGCAGAACGGCCTTTCAACTTATATGAATTATTGTTATGGGTGTCATTCATTACAATATTCAAGATATAAAAGAGTTGCTGAGGACTTAGATATCCCAATTGATTTGTACGTTGAGAATTTAATTTATGATGGATCTAAGCCTGGAGAGTTAATGAAAATTAGTCTTTCAAAAGATGACGCAATAAACTGGTTGGGAGCTTATCCTCCAGACTTAACACTTGAAGCAAAAGTCAGAAAGCCAGAGTGGATATATACTTATCTCAAGAGTTACTATTCGGATTCTTCAAGGCCATATGGAGTAAATAATCTCGTATATAAAAATGTTTCAATGCCGCACGTGCTTGAAGACCTTCAAGCTTCTTTGCCCGAAGAAAACTATAACAAAGTTATAAGTGATCTTACCAATTTCTTAGTATACGTTTCTGATCCATCTGCTAGAGAAAGACAACAAATGGGAGTTTATGTTCTACTTTTCCTATTTTTGTTCACGTCTTTTGCTTTTTTACTTTACAGAGAGTATAAAAAGGAGCTTAAATAAAAAAATCTCCAATGAGTTTGCTTAAAAACAGGTCCTCGATGGTCCTATTCCATAATGAAATAGGTCATAGAAGTCATAAAGTCAGAATTATTCTTCAAGAGAAAGAAATCTCTTGTGATCTAGAAGCTTTAGATAATTATAACTTGCCTAAGGAAATTTTAGATGTTAATCCGGATGGATCTTTACCTTTATTAATTGATAGAGAACTTTCACTGTATAACTCTTCCTTGATTGTGGAATACCTTGATGAAAGATTTCCTCATCCTCCTTTACTTCCTGTATATCCGGTCGCAAGAGCCCAAACTAGATTAATATTGAATAGACTTGAGAAAGATCTTGCTTATCACTTGGATGTTATCGAAAATGAAAATTCTTCAAAAAGTGAACAAACTAAAAGTAAGGCCTTATTAGAAACCAATTTAAAAAATTCTTTAATTATGTTTGGTAATTCTTCATTTTTTAATGAAGAAGAATTTTCCATTTTAGATGCAGTGGTTAGCCCAATTCTGTTTAGGTTGAATTTTTACAATATTAAAATACCCAATTCTAAAGCTGCAGTAGGTATCAAATCTTATATGGAAAGAATATTTGACAGAGATTCATTTAAATCCAGCATTAGTGAGATGGAGAAAGAAAAATTTCTTATCTAAAATCTTTGGAAAATTTCACCATCCAAAAAACTTATTGAAATAGGGTTGAAATTTACTTCATTGTTTTTCACAGAATATTGACCTAAAAACCCAAAATAATCTTTATCGTTAAGAAAACCCAACATATCAAACCCAAGAGAGTAAACTAATTTTTCGTTTGAACTTAGAGAAGAAAAACTCTTATCTCCAAAATTTAATTTATTAATTAGAATTGGAAACTCTAAACCAGTTGAAAAATCCAGATCAGTTGTAGAAGAAGAACTATTCCAAGAATCGTAATGATTAGGCATGTTAAAAACTTCTAAATTCATCAAAAGGTTGAATTTAAGAGCAGGCAAAAGCCTATTTGAAGATTCAGAATTTGAACTAAGAATAATTGACTCTATATCATTTCTTTTTCTAGAGACAAATTTAAGGTCCTGATTTAAAATCCTTTCTAAATCTTTATTTCTTCTAGAGCTATCTTGTATGCCAAATACTTCTGCAATGAATAGTTCAAAATCATCGTTATTTTTAAGGAATATTAAATTTTCTTTGTTTATAGAAAAATCATTTTCTTTTGCGAACTTTATAAATTTTTCAATTTCTTCTATTTCTGAACTTATGTATATGAATTTATTTTTTTTAATTATGTTTAAAATATTTTCATTATCAAAAAATGCTTGATCTTTTAAGGCAATTTTGATGGTACTCTTTGAGATGGGAACATTATTTCTTTCTAAATCAACTAAATATGTATTCAATTTTTCTGTAGTACAATTTTTAATTAATTTTTCGTAGACATTATTGTTAAGAACAATTCTAATATTATTTGCTTTTGTATTTTTGCAGGATTTAATTTTGTCTGCTAAATCAACTAACAAGATTTTTTTAGATATTCTTGAATATTTATTATTCAGATAAAAATTTGCAAAAAAACCTTGAATAAAAATAGATTCTTTTTCGTTAAAATTTTTTTCATAAATAATCTCAATATTTTTTTTCATTGAGATACTTTTAATTTCTTTAAAAATTTTTTCAGTTATAGTGTTTGATGGAAGATTATAATTAAATTCTTCATATTCCTTATTAACGTTAGAAGCACAACTAAATAAGGTTGTGACAATTAGGATATAAATAAATATTTTGATAGGAGGAAAAATCATTACTACTAAAGGCACATTATATTTAGTTGCGACTCCTATTGGCAATTTAAAAGATTTTTCTTACAGGGGCGTTGAAGTACTTAATCAAGTTGATTTTGTCTTGGCAGAAAATACACATAAGACAAGAATTTTATTCGAAAGATTTAATATTAAAAATAAGATTAGTTTGTTTAATGATTTTTCTTCAAAAAAGAAAATTAATATTTTGGTAAAAAAAATTCTAAATGGACAAAATATAGCGCTAGTTTCTGATGCTGGCACACCACTAATATCTGATCCTGGAAGTGAATTAGTAAAAGCTATCTTGAAAGAGCATATTAAAATAGTTCCCATACCTGGCCCAAGTTCTCCAATCAGCGCTTTGGTTGCATCAGGACTCTCAGCTGAAAAATTTTCATTTCATGGATTTTTGCCAAAAAAAAATGGTGAGTTAAAGAACTTTTTAGAAGAAATAAATTTTGATAAAAAAACACAAATTTTTTTTGAATCACCTAAAAGAATAAAAAAAACACTATTAATTTTTCAAAAAATACTAAACGACAATCGAAAAATTGTAATTGCAAGAGAACTGACCAAAATTTATGAGGAATTTTACAGAGGAAAGATTTCAGATTTGAAAAAAGTTATTGATGAGAATCCGGAAATTGAAAAAGGGGAGTTAGTAATAATCCTTGAAGGGTCTAAAGATAAATATTTGTTAGATCTGCATCTAGAAAGTATTTTATATAAACAACTGAAGCCTTTTCTCTCTTTAAGGCAAATTTCAAAGATAATTTCTAAAGTATCTTCAAAAGATTCAAAAGAAATTTATAACATTTATAAAAAAAAATAATATAATCTAAACGAGCTGACTGAGTAATCGCTGATATTATCAGAGGAAAGTCCGGGCTCCGCAGGATAAAACGCCAGGTAACGCCTGGGAATAGCAAAAGCTATTACGGAAAGTGCAGCAGAAAATATACCGCCGAAAGGTAAGGGTGAAAAGGTGCGGTAAGAGCGCACCGAATATTCGGAGACGAATATTGCTTTGTAAACCCCGTTTGGAGCAAGACTAAATAGAGATTCGAAAATGTGATCCGCATTGAATCTGGGTAAGTTGCTAGAGATTTATGGTGACATAAATTCAAGATGAATGATTACATAAAACAGAACCCGGCTTACGGGTCAGCTCAACTCTTAAAACTCTAAAGATTATATTTAAATTATAAAATATCGGGTTTTAAAGTCTTTAAAAGTGTGTAAAAGTGTGTAAAAATATACTTAAGTGTACATAATAGGGACAAAATATGGCTGGAATATACGGCTTCAGCAGCCTAGTTTTAGATACTAAGGGAAGAATTTCTATGCCTGCTAAATATAAAGACCAGTTAAAAAATCTAGCTGGCGGCTCAATCATTGTCACGAGAGACCCTCAATATCCATCTTTACTTATTTATCCAGGAAATTTGTGGAAGAGAATATCTGGATCATTTGAAGAACTTTCTGGTTTGAATCCAGAGATAAGAAATTTGCAATGGAATTTTCTTGGCAATGCTCATTATATAGACTTTGAAATTTCTGATCGCATGACCATCCTACTTCCTTTGTCATTAAGAAGTTATGCTCAACTTAAAGAAAAAGCTAAAGTTGTTTTAATTGGTATGGGACAGAAATTTGAGTTGTGGAGTGAAAAAAATTGGAAAATTAAAGAATCAGGAAAAAAATTGAATTCAGAAAGGATAGATATAAATCTTCCCGTTGAAGTAAAGGATATACCATTTTGAGTCACGTTTCAGTTATGCCCTCTGAGGCAATACAAAACCTTATTCATTCAAAAGATGGAGATTATCTAGACTGCACTTTCGGAGTTGGGGGACATTCAAAAAAGATACTAGAATGTCTAGGAACTAATGGATCTTTAAAAGCAATTGATAAAGATCCAAAAGTATTTAAATTCTCTGATCAAATAAAAGATGAAAGATTTCAATTTAAAAATATCAGCTTTTCTCAGATTGAAGATTTTTATCCACCTTTATCTTTTGATGGAATCTTAATAGATTTAGGTATTTCTTCTTTCCAATTAGATGATAGTGATAGGGGCTTTAGTTTTCAAACAGACTCTAGTTTAGATATGAGAATGAATCAGTCACATGGATTGACTGCTTATGAATGGCTAAACAAAGCTGAAGAAAAAGAGATTGCTGATGTATTCTTTTATTTAGGAGAAGAAAGAAAATCTAGGTCTCTTGCAAGGCAAATAGTTAATAATAGAAAGAGCAAAAAAATTTCTTCAACCGCTGATCTTTCAAGTCTTAATTTCTTTAAAAATCGCTCGAAAAAACATCCTGCGACTAATATTTTTAGGGCAGTGCGCATGTACATAAATGACGAAATTGAGGAACTTATATCAGCTTTAAAAAGTTCGATATCTCTCTTAAAGAAAAGAGGAAAGTTGGTAGTAATTTCCTTTCATTCGATTGAAGACAGAATTGTTAAAAATTTTTTGAGAGGTAGTTTAGAAAACGTTAAATCGCATTCTTGCTTGAAGCCTGTAGGAAAAATAATTAAACCATCTGTTGAGGAGATTAAAAGTAATCCAAGATCAAGAAGTGCGGTTATGAGAGTTGGAGAAAAGATATGAATGATAAATTTCCATTTTTCATAACTTTTTGTTTTCTAACAATCGGCATCCTTTCAACAACAATCACTAAGTCTTTGAACGTCCACGAAATACGTTCATTAAATTCTAAGTTAGATGGAGAGTTTGAGAGATATATAGTTTTAGATAACGAGAATATTAGGATTAAAAATTTATTAGAAAGAAATTATAAATCAGCAAACTAAATAATGAATAATCAAAACATAAAAGTTGGTATAGACATTGGAACTTCAAAAGTGGTTTGTCTGATAGTGGAGTCTACTTCTGAAGGTTTAAAGGTCTTAGGATTAGGTTCACATCCTTCAAAAGGATTAAAAAATGGAGTAGTTGTAGATATTGAATCAACTGTTACAGCAATACAAGAAGCAACAAATAAAGCTGAATTGATGTCAGGCATTAGAGTACATCAAGCATATGTTGGAATTTCAGGAGGCAGCTCAAATGGGTTAAATTCCGAGGGCGTTGTTCCGATCAAAGATAAGAAAGTAAAAATAAGTGACGTCGAAAAAGTAATTACTGCAGCAAAAGCCCAAAGTATACCAGATGGCTATAAATTGCTTCATATATTAGCAAGAGAATATGCAATTGATCAGCAGAATGGAATAAAAGAGCCGCTAGGTATGGCGGGAGTGAGACTTGAAGCAAAAGTACATTTGGTGTCTTGCGATAAAAATGCTGCTGAAAATATCTCTTCATGTATGAAAGCTTGTGGTATATCAGTTCAAGATTATGTATTGGAACAGTTAGCTTCAAGTTATTCAGTATTATCCCAAGATGAAAAAAAATTAGGCGTGTGTTTAATCGATTTAGGTGGAGGTACATCAGATGTTGCAATATTTATGGATGATTCCATCAGTCACACCGTTAATATTCCAGTTGGAGGAGATCATGTGACTAATGATATCGCCAGAGCGATTCAAACACCTACGGCTCAAGCGGAAGAATTAAAGAAAAAATATGGATGCGCTTCTAGTTCACTTACTAATGAGGGAGAAAAAATTTCTACACCCTCAATAAATAGAAGATCTGAAAAAATATTTTCTCGACAAGCTCTAGCAGACGTAATTGAGCATAGATATGCTGAGATATTTCAAATCATTAAGCAAAGATTAGAAATAAATGATCTTTCGCAATACCTTCCTGCAGGGATTGTACTAACTGGGGGCGCATCAAAAATTGAGGGAATATCTCAGTTAGGAGAAGAAATATTTCAAGTTCCCGTCAGAGTTGGCAAACCGAAAGGTTTGGTTGGACTGACCGATATTTTAAAAAACCCAGTTTATTCTACCTCAGTAGGATTGATTCTATATGGGCAAAAAGTTTCTGAGGAAGAGTTTATAGATTTTGCTTTCATTAGAGAAAAAGGTTTGTTTAATAAAGCATTCAAATGGATTCAAAATAATTTTTAGTTTAGGAGGAAATTATGAACTGGAAAGTAGTTGAAAAGGGTAGCAATCTTGGAGCTTTAATAAAAGTTGTAGGTATTGGAGGATGCGGAGGAAACGCTATAGATCACATGGTCAATAGTGGATTAGAAAATGTTGAAACCATTTCCATTAATACAGATAGCCAAGCACTCGATGCAAGCGTAGCTGAAGTTAAGCATTGTTTAGGAGAGATTAGTAATTCAGGACAAGGAGCAGGCGCTAATCCAGATATTGGAAGAGATACAGCCTTAGATGATTACGAAAGAATTGAAGCTCTCTTAGAAGGATCAGATATGGTATTTATTGCCGCGGGAATGGGAGGAGGAACAGGAACTGGAGCATCTCCAATTATTGCCAGAGTTGCCAAATCTGTAGGTGCTTTAACCGTAGCCGTAGTTACAAAACCTCTTAATTTAGAAAGAAAAGATAAAGTTGCAGAAGAAGGAATTAAGGCTCTCAAAGATGAGGTTGATTCACTAATTACAATTCCTAATCAAAAATTAGCAGAAGTTTTTGGAGATGATATAGATTTTCAAGACGCCTTTGCACATGGTAATGACGTGTTACTTGGCGCTGTGAGAGGTATTTCAGACATTATTACAAATGTCGGAACTATTAATGTTGATTTCCAAGACGTAAAAGCTGTCATGTCTGAGAAGGGAACAGCTATGATGGGAACCGGAATAGCTAATGGGCCGAGTCGAGCAGTAGAGGCAGCTTCATCTGCGGTTGGCAGTCCTCTTTTAGAAGATATTAATTTAGAGAATGCCAAAGGAGTTTTAGTAAATATCTCAGCTAAAGATAAAATAGGTATGAAAGAAATTGATAAGGTACTAGAACAAGTAAATCAATTTTCATCAGAAGGAGCATTAATTATTCCCGGTGTAGCGATTGATAAATCGATGGAATCTGGAGATTTAAAAGTAACGATAGTCGCTACAGGATTAGGTGATGCTAAAAATGCTAAGACGACTTTAGCAGATGATCCATTTGGCTTTAAAGTCGCAAATAGTAATAGTCAAACAAAAGTTAAACCGATCACTGATTTCGAAACAGTCGAAAAAAAGGTTTCATCTTCAGATTATTTAGATATTCCGTCTTTTGTTAAAAGACAGATAGATTGATTTGTATTTTGAATTTTCAAATAAGTACAGAGAATTAACTATATGGTTTATAGTTTTTCTTCTATTACTTTCACTACCAATAAGGTTTTATTTTTTAGAAAAATATCAATCTGAAACTGCAATAAGAAAATCTATTTTGATTTCTGAAAGATCAATTGATCTTTTGGCTAGAAGAGGAAAAATTTTAGATCGACATGGAAATGTTTTAGCAGAAGATATCCCGTCTTATGAAATTGGTCTTGAACTAAATAATTTTTCTTTTAATCCAAACGATATTTCATTAATTTCTAATTTTTTAGATTTAGATAGAGAAAACTTAAATAAAAGACTATCAGATAAAAAAAAGAAATATTTAGTATTAAAAAGAAACGCCACAAGTGAAAAATTTTTTCAAATAAAAAACCAAAAATTAAGCGGAATAGTAGCTTATAAAAAATATACTAGGAGCTATCCAAAAGGCGCAGCTTTTTCTCAGTTAGTAGGTGTAGTGAATACATATAACAATGAGGGAATTCAGGGGGTTGAGTTAAGTCTAAATAACTTACTTACTGGAGAGAATGGTAAAAAAGATTATTTAAAAACAAGAAAAAATAAGACTATCCAATCTGAAATATTAAATCCTTCTCACGGAAAAGACATCCAATTAACAATAGATGCTGACTTACAGTATGAGGCTTATTCAATTCTTGCAAAAACGGTCAAACATCATAGTGCAAGCTCTGGCTCTATCGTTGTGATCGAACCAAAAAGTCAAGAAATATTAGTCATGACAAATTATCCTAGCTTCAATCCTAATAATAGAAAGAATATAAATCTTAATAATTTGGAAAATAAAGCTGCAACTGATTTATTTGAACCTGGATCAACTGTCAAGCCAATAATTATTGCATCAGTTTTACAAAATGATAAATCTCTTTCTAACCAACTAATTAATACAAGTCCAGGTTTCATAGATTATGAAGGGTTTGTTACGAAGGATTTCAGGGATTACGGAAAATTAAATTTTTCAGAAATTATTTCTAATTCTAGCAATGTAGGTATGGTAAAAATATGTGACGGCGTACAAGCCGAAATAATTTTGAACGGATTTCATAGAATGGGATTCGGAAGATATATGAATGAGATATTTATTTCTACTAGAGAAGGATATCTTCCCACAGTAAATAATCTCAGTAAAAGAGATAAGGTGAGTTTGTGTTATGGTTATGGCCTTCAAACCACTTTACTAGAATTAGTTGGCGCATACTCTGTATTTTATTCAGAAGGAAAGTTTAAACCTCTAAATCTTTTAATTAATAATGAATCATATGAAGCTAGACAAATTATGCCTCAAGAATTGTCTCTTAAAATGAAAGATATGTTACTGGAAGTGGTTGATAAAGGCACTGGAAAAAAAGCAAAAGTAGACGGGTTAAAGATTTCTGGTAAAACCGGGACCGTTCAGAAATTTGGCAAGGAGGGCTATCAAGATATTTCACATAATGCTCTTTTTATAGGACAAGCCTCTTCAGATAATAAAAATTTGATTGTAGGCGTAATTATTAGGGATGCTCAAAAGAACGGAAGTGGCGGTGGTGATGTTGCTGCTCCTTCATTTGCAAACTTCATAAATAGAATATACTAAAAAAGATATGAATTTTAAGGAGTTAATTAATACAATCTTAAAATTTAAAAATGAATCCAACTGTAAATCAATCTCATTAAATTCAAAGAAAGTAAAAAAAAATGATATTTTCATAGCAGTTTCGAATGATTTTGACAAAAATCTTGAAAACATTTCCGAGGCTATAAGTAAGGGCGCAGGTCTTATTATTACTGAAAAAAAAATTCAAATTAAAAATTCTCCTCCGATTATAAATCTTTCAGATTTAAGAAATAAGTTAAGTAAAATTTCAAATGAATTTTATGAGTTCCCTTCAAAAAAAATAAAACTTTTTGGCATAACTGGTACAAATGGAAAATCTTCAGTATCTTCTTTTTTGCATCAAATATTAAATAAAAATAATATAAATACAGCATTGTTAACTTCTATCAAAAGTAGAAAAAAAGGAATTTTTTTTTCTGAGTTGACTACTCCAGATATCTTCTTTTTGAATGATTTTTTATTCAATGCAAATTTAGATAACTTCGAAGGGGCGGTATTAGAAGTATCTTCTCATGCGATCCATCAAGATAGAGTAAAAGGATTAAATTTTAGTTATGGTTGCTTTACTAATATTAGCAGAGACCATTTGGACTATCATAAATCCTTAAAAGAGTATTCTAAAGTTAAAGAAAGCTTTTTTTTGAATAACTCTTTTAATTCAGCTTTAATAAATGTTGACACTCCATTAGGTGAAAAGATAAAAAAGAATAATAAAAATTTTCTTTCATTCTCTTCAAAAAAACAAAATTCAGATTTTTACTTTGATAAAAGTAATATTTTGTCTTATGACAATTTTAATTATGATTTGAATTTTTTTGACGGACCAAGATTCATGAAATTAAACCTAGCAATGGCAATGTCACTTGCTATTTGCACAAAATTAAAAATTGATTTAAAAACATTTAAAAATTTTTACACACCTGCAGGACGATTCGAAAAACAAAAAACATTTAATGGAAAATTATGTTTGATAGATTATGCTCATACTCCTCAAGCCCTTGATGTTGTTTTGAAATCTATTCGCTCTGACTCATCGGGGGATATAATATGTATCTTTGGATGCGGCGGTGATAGGGATAAAGGCAAACGTCCAAATATGGGGAGAGTAGTTGAGAGATATTCTAATCAAATAATAATTACAAATGATAATTCAAGATTAGAAGACCCTGATAAGATTAAGGATGACATTATGAAAGGTATTTCAGAACTTTCTAAAACAAAATATATATCTGACAGAAAAGAAGCTATTAAGTACGGATTAAAGTTACTTAAAAAAGCAAAAAATGATTCAGTATTACTTATATCTGGTAAAGGTCATGAAAATTACCAAGAAATAAATGGTAAAAAAATATACTTTAATGACAAAAAAGTTGTGAAGGAAATATTAAATGCTAATTGAAAAAAAGCTCTCTAAATTAGTGGAGATTACTGGATCTAAATTAGTCGGCGAAGATTCGAAATTTAGCAAAATCTCTACTGACACGCGACTATTAAAAAAAGGAGATTTATTTTTAGCTTTGAAAGGTGAAAATTATGATGGTCACGATTTTATTGAAGCCGCCATTGAAAAAGGCGCAAGTTCAATAATTTCTGAAATAGAACTTGATTATCAAATTAATTATATTAAAACCAAAAATAACTTTAATTTTTTAAAACTTTTAGCAAAAAAAGTAAAAACAAACTTCAAAGGGACAATATTTGCTATAACAGGAAGTAATGGAAAAACCTCTACAAAAGAAATCACATATAGGTTGCTAAGTCTTTTTTTTGAACAAAAAAAAATTTTTAAATCACCTAAAAACTGGAATAACGAACTAGGATTATATTTTTCTCTATTGGACTTAGAAGCTTCTCACGAAATTGCAGTTTTTGAGTTAGGCACAAATTCTCCTGGAGAGATTTTTTTTCTCTCTAAATTTCTTAACCCCGATAACGGTGTATTAACAAACATTGGGCATGCACATCTTGAAAATCTTAAAAGTTTAGAAGGTGTTGCAGAAGAAAAATCAGATATATTTTTAAATGTAAGAAAAGACGGAAATTGCTTTGCAAGAGTAGATGATAAGTTTAAAGAGATAATTATAAATAAATCTGAAGGTAAAAAATTACACTTTCTTGAAGAGATAAATGAAGATGCTTACAGCTCTAACTTCGATATCTCATTCCAATCAATCAATGAAGCATTAAATTTAAGGATTTCAATTGAAGAAAAAAATAGATTAAAAAAGTTACTTTCAAATGAGATTAGTGTTTCCGGAAGAATGGAAAGAAAAATAGGGCCAAAGAATACTACGTTAATTGACGATACTTATAATGCAAACCCAGACTCATTTCTAGCTGCTTTTAAAGAAATTTCAAATCTAGATTTTAAAAATAAAATTTGTGTTATGGGAAAAATGGAAGAGCTTGGAGAGAGCTCTACAAAACTTCACGACATGATAATTAAAGAAGCTTTAAAGTATTTTGATCATATATTTTGCGTTGATCTCTTTTCAAAAATATCTGATAAAAAAATAAAACATATATCAAAGAACAAAGTTAAAAAAAATATTAAACATTTTTTTAATGAGGATACTTTAATATTATTTAAAGCTTCAAGATCGGTTAAAATGGAGACTGTCTTCAAAGACATTTAATATGTTTTTACCTTTTTTAGATTTTTTAGCCGAAAGTTATGGACCTTTTCGAGTGTTTAATTACTTTACTTTCAGAGCAATTCTCTCAACCTTAACCTCTTTAATTTTTTGCCTAACCTTTGGAAAATTTTTTATTTCCTTCCTCAAGCGAAAAAATTTTGTACAGATAATAAGAGAAGTTGGACCCGAAAAGCATTTAGAAAAAAAAGGAACACCTACTATGGGAGGTCTTCTTATTTTAGCTGGAATAATCTTTTCGTGTCTTTGTTGGGGAGATTTTCAAAATAGATATCTATGGTCGATAATATTTTTAATACTTTCGTTTGGAATTCTTGGATTTCTAGATGATTATATGAAACTTAAATATGAATCAAGCGATGGAATTTCTGCTAAGACTAAAATATTTTGGCAAATATTATTTGCTTCCATTATAGCTATATATCTCTATAAATCTCATTCTCTCTCTCAAGAAATAACTTTATTTTTGCCTTTCTTAAAAGATTTCGAGCTAAATTTAGGACTTGTATTCATTTTCACATCTATATTTGTAATTATCGGCGCTAGTAATGCAGTTAATCTTACAGATGGTCTAGATGGACTGGCAATTATGCCTTCTGTTATGGTTGCAGGAGGATTAGGTTTAATTGCTTATATTTCAGGAAATATTATTTTCGCTGATTATTTGAATATTGCATACCTTCCAGGATCTGAAGAATTGCTTATTATTTGTGGGGCAATAATAGGTGCTGGGATTGGATTTCTTTGGTTTAACACTTATCCAGCACAAGTTTTTATGGGAGATGTTGGTTCATTGTCACTTGGTGCAGCTTTAGGCGGTATGGCAATAATTTTAAGGCAAGAAGTTATATTAGCAATAATGGGAGGAGTATTCGTTCTTGAAGCTTTATCAGTTATTATCCAAGTTACTTCATTTAAGCTTACCGGTAAAAGAGTATTTAAGATGTCTCCAATCCACCATCACTTCGAACTTTCTGGATGGGCTGAGCCAAAGATTATAGTTCGCTTTTGGATTATTACGTTAATCCTAGTTTTGATTGCATTAGCAACTTTTAGATTGCGTTAAAAATGCTTTCTACAAAAGAATATGTTCTTATTCTTGGCGCAGGACAAACAGGAATATCTGCAGCAAAATTTTTAAAAAAAAATAATTTTAAAATTTTTGATACAAGAAAATTAAAAGAATTACCTTTAGAGATTCAAAAAAATAAATTGATTTCAAAAAATTTAATTTTAGAAAATGAATTAGATTTCAAACTAATAAGTTATGCAATTTGTTCTCCTGGATTTGACTTATCACATGGTTTAGTAAAAAAGTTGTTAAAAAATAAAATAGATATTAAAAGCGATATAGAAATTTTTTTGGAAAATAATAATTCAGATGTCATTTTGGTTTCTGGAACTAATGGAAAGACTACAGTTTCTTTGCTTTTAGAAAAATTTATTTCTTTGAAAGGCCTTTCAGTTAAAGCAATAGGTAATTTAGGTCGTCCTGTCTTAGATTACGTTAATTTTGATAAAGATTATTTCGTAATTGAAATATCTAGTTTTCATCTAGAAATTTCTAATAATTTGAAATCCAAATTATCTTTATTATTAAATATTTCTGTTGATCATTTAGATAGACATGAAACTTTTGAAAATTACATTAAGATAAAAAATAGCATTTTCAATAACTCTCAAATTTCTATCGGAAATAAAGAAGATATAAACATTAAAAAAGGTCTTACAGATTATTTTGAAGGCGATTCAGATATAGACATTCAAAATTTAAATGCAGTACAAAAAGCTTTAGATCATTTAAGCATTAATTATTCTTTTAAAGAACTAGAAGGTAAAAAGTTCAAACCTAACCATAGGATGGAGGAATTTTATAGAGACAACCTTGATAGAATTTTTTTTAATGATTCAAAAGCAACAAATTGTGGGGCTACTATAGCTGCTATAAACTCCTTAAAGGGTAAAAAAAAGATTTTTCTCATATGTGGCGGCCAAGGGAAAGGAGCAGACTTTTCTACTCTTGCAAATGAGATAAAAAAATATTGCGATGGTGTTGTTATATTTGGAGAAGATAAAAAATTAATAGAAAGTAAATTAGTAAATTTTAATAAGTATTTGGCCGATAGTCTCGAAGATGCTGTTGCAAAGTGTTTAAAATTATCTCAACCTAACTCGTTTATTTTATTTTCACCTGCATGTGCCAGTTTTGACATGTTTAAGAATTTTGAAGAAAGAGGAGAAAAATTTAAAAAATTAATTATAGATGAGAGAAACATTAAGCCAATCTAGATTTCAAAAGATTTTTTTTGGAGAATTTTATAGAGATTTAAAATTTTCAGATATTGATATTGGAATATTTCTTTCAGTATTTTTCTTAAGCATGTTGGGGATAGTCATGGTTGCATCTGTAACTATTCCTCTGACAGATGGATCTTTATCAATGACTTTTAATCACATTCTTAAACTTGTTATAGCAGTAGTTGTGGGTTTATATGTTTTTAGGTTCTCCTTTGAAATATGGAAATCTATAGATATAGTTTTAGTATTATTTTCTTTTTTCTTACTAACATTAGTTTTTTTTCCAATAATTGGGTTTGAAGCAAATGGGGCATCAAGATGGATAAGAATCTTAGGATTTTCATTCCAGCCTTCAGAATTGATGAAATTTGCTTTAATAATTTATATTTCTTCTTATTGTTATAGAAGAATGACAGAATTCAAAGAACAATGGTTAGGATTTTGGAAGCCTGTTTCTGTGGTTGTCTCAGCTATTGCACTTGTCCTTATAGAACCCGATCTTGGATCCTCAGCGGTTATTTTCTTAATATCTTTAACCATAATGTTTATTGCTGGAGCTCCTATGAAGCAGATGCTAATTATTTTATTTATGGGTTTAATGGTCTTTGTTTGCATGATTATTTTGGTGCCATGGAGAATGCAAAGAATATTAAGTTTTGTAGATCCTTGGAGTGCTTATGGAGAAGGGGGTTACCAACTTTCTCAAGCTCTTATTGCTTTTAGTAGAGGTGATTTATTTGGAGTTGGACTTGGAGAAAGCTTACAAAAATATCATTATTTGCCCGACGCTCAAACAGATTTTATATTTGCAATTATCGCAGAAGAGTTAGGTTTAATTTTTTGTTTTTTATTAATTTGTGTTTATGGATATTTAATATTTAAATCTTTTACTTTAGCCAGGAATTCAAGGATTAGAGAAAATTATTTCGAATCTTATGTTTCTTATGGAATTGGGGTTTGCTTAGCTTTTCATGTTTTTATCAATATAGGAGTTGCTAGCGGCATGCTCCCAACAAAAGGTCTTACTTTACCATTTATAAGTTTTGGGGGTACAAATCTAATGTTGATGTTTGCTTTAGTGGCCTTACTTCTCAGAATTGATTTAGAACTTAAAGAAAATTCAGATATCAATAGAAAGGTGATGAGTGGTTAATCCTAAAAATATTTATATCGTTGCAGGAGGAACAGGTGGACATGTATTTCCAGCTAAACGGGTTGCTCAAAAATATCTTGAAAAGGGATTTATGATTAATTGGATAGGAACTAGTAGAGGACCTGAAAAAAAGATCTGTAAAGAATTAGGTATAAATTTTATTCAAGTTCCTTTGTATGGATTTAGAGGAAAGGGTTTTTTCACAAAATTAAAAGCCTTACTGGCATTTTTTTTGAGCGGTTTAATCTTTATTTTTAAATCTAATATTTTTAATAGATTGAATTCTCCAATGATTGTTTTTGGAGGTTATGTTTCATTGATTGCCTTTTTTTATTTCAGAGGGCCAGTATTTCTTCAGGAGCAAAATACTATTCCAGGTTCAGTATCAAGATTGCTTATATCTACAAATAAAGTTTCTAAAATATTTTGTGGTTTTGAGACAACTAAAAATTTTTTTAAGAAATATAATAAAAATTTTATTGATTTAGTAAATACTGGAAATCCAGTTGGAAAAATAAAAGAAAAGGAAAACAATATCTTAGACTCTTCTCCGTTAAAAATACTTATTCTTGGAGGTAGTCAAGGCTCTATGTTTTTGAATGAATCAGTACCTGAAATTCTCGAAGAATTTTTAGAAAAAAAAATAGTAAAAGTAAAACACCAAACCGGTTTTAAAAATGAGGCCAAAGTTTTAAATGCTTATTCCGCATATTTAGAAAACGTAACGATTCAAGAATTTATATCTGATATGGAAAGCTCTTACCTATGGGCAGATATAGTTATATGTAGATCTGGCGCCTTAACTGTGTCAGAAATTATTGCTTCTAGATCAGTAGGAATTTTTGTTCCTATAAAAGCCTCAATAGATGATCATCAAAAAGAGAATGCAAATTATTTAAAATCTTTAAATGCTTCCTGGATTTTAGAAGAATCAGATAGTTTCAATAATGAATTAAGAAATCTTATAAGTGAAATTATTGATAATAGAAACTTAATACATGAAAAAAGAAGAAATATTAGACTAATTGAAATAAAAGACGCTGAATCAACTATTTTTAATGAAGTAAATGCTTGGTATAAATAATATAAAAAAAATTCATTTTATAGGAGTTGGAGGAGCCGGAATGAGCGGTATTGCAGAGATACTGCTTAACATGAAATATACAATATCTGGTTCTGATAGCTCTCCTTCAAATATAACTAAAAGATTAGAAAAATTGGGATTAGATTTTTTTAATTCTCATAGTGAAAAAAATTTGAAAGATGTTGATTTGGTTGTATTTTCTTCTGCTATCAAAGAAAATAACCCTGAGCTTCTAGAGGCAATAAGAAAGAATATAAAAGTTATTCAAAGAGCAGAGATGTTAGCTTTTTTATCCGAACTTAAAAAAAGCATTATTTTTTCTGGAAGTCATGGAAAAACTACAACAACATGCATAACTGCTCATATTTTCAATGAAAATCATCTTGATCCTACTTATATAATTGGAGGGAAAGTTAGCTCATTTGAGTCAAATGCTAAATTAGGAAATGGCAAACATATTCTTGCAGAGGCAGATGAAAGTGATAGAAGTTTTTTATTATTTAATCCAGACAAGGCTGTGGTAACCAGCATAGATAATGATCATTTAGAATCCTATAGGAATTCTTTTCAAAATTTAGTATCTGCTTTTATTGAATTTATAAAAAAAGTTAAAAATAAGACTTTTGTTCACGATCATGTAATTTCTTTACTGCCTGATTTTGAAATTAAAAATAATATTTTTTCTTACGGGTTCGAAGAAAAATCTGACTATCAGATCTTAAATTATTCTCAAAATGATACAGGCTCTTCATTTGAATTAAAGAATAAAATTGAAAACATAACTTTTCAATTCAATGTGAAAATGTTTGGAAAACATAATATTCTAAATGCTGTTGCTGCTATTATTTTATCTTTAGACGAAGGCATTGAATATCAAGACATTCAAAAATCTTTGAATAGTTTCCCTCAAGTAGAAAGAAGATTTGAAATTATTAATAAAAACGTTTTTTTAAAAAGAATAATTTTAATAGATGATTACGGTCATCATCCAACAGAATTAATTAATACGATAAAAACCATAAAAGAAGTTTGGCCTAAAAAAGAAATAGTTATGGCATTTCAACCTCATAGATATTCAAGAACAAAAGCACTTTTTAATGAATTTGTAGAAGTTTTGTCTAAAGTGGATAACTTAATTCTTCTTGAAATTTATCCTGCAAGTGAGATGCCTATAGAAAAATATTCTTCAGAAGATTTATTTAAAGAGGTAAATAAATTAAATAAAAATATAACTTTAGTAAATGGAATAGATGAAGCTTTTTTTGAGTTTAATAAATTTAAAGATGAAAAATATATTTTTCTAACTCAAGGTGCCGGAAATACGTCACTTTTAGCCTCTAAATTTAAATAAAAAAATGAAAATTTTAAAAAAAATAAATTTTGGAGTGTTAGGAGGCGGCTATTCAAATGAGAGAGATATTTCTCTAAAAAGTGCAGCGGCTGTTAATAACGTGCTCTTAAAGCTGGGATACAGTTCTTCTATCCTTGATATAGATAATAAACAAAAACTTTTTTTAGAAGATACTTATAGAGGATTAGATTTTATATTTATCTTAATTCATGGATTAGGCGGGGAAGATGGAGAATTACAAAATTTTTTTGATGAAAGAAACATTAATTATTCTGGAAGTGGTCCAGAAACTTGTAGAAAAACATTTAATAAAAGCCATGCGAAATCTTATCTTCCGAAAAATATAATTACTCCTAAACAATTTACATGGAACTTCGATAAAGAAATGATTGAAAATAATGATAATAAAGTTAAAAAAATTGTTGTAAAGCCAGTTAATGAGGGATCAAGTCTTGGAATTTCTATCGTCGAAAATGAACCAAAGTTCATTAAAGCTGCTGTAGAAGAAACTTTGAAATTTGGTGAATTTATGTTGGAAGAATATATTTCAGGAAAAGAAATTACTGTTGCTCAAGTTGGAAATGAGATTTATCCTGCTGTTGAAATTAATCCGGGAGATAATTTTTACGATTTTAATGCAAAATACTATTCTTCAAATACTAGCTACTCAGAGGCTATTTATTCTCAATCAAGGCAAAACGAATTAAATGAATATATTTTTTCTTTAAATAAGGAATTTGGATGCAAAGGTTGGTCAAGGACTGATCTTATCGATGATGGAGAGAATTTTTATTTTCTTGAAATTAATACTGTGCCAGGTATGACAAGTACCAGTTTAGTGCCAAAAGCAGCTAATTATGCTGGTATAGAATTTGACCAATTAGTTCTTAAAATTATTTCTTGCTCCCTTGATTAGATTGAAAGGTATATGTACACTTGCGCTGTTTTCTTGAGACTTCTATAAGACTCAAACCCATAAGGAGACGAAAAAATGAATCATTACGAGATAGTTTTTGTGGTTGACCCACAGTTAGATAAAGAAGCAAAGTTATTTAATAAATGCTTAAGCACAGTCAAAGCTCTCAAAGGAACTACTCACCGATTTGAAGACATAGGAATTAGACACTTAGCTTACTCTATAAATGACAAAAATTCAGGTCACTATTTTCTTTTAAATATTGAATGCAAGCCAGAAAGTCTTAAAGAAATTGAATCATTGTTTAAATTTAATGAATCAATAATGAGGTCTTCGATAGTTAAAAAGAAAAGAGCTGAAACAGATCCATCACCTTTGTTGACACAGTCACAGAATATGCAAAAAAACAACTCTGTAATTGATCAAGCTGATGAAGTAATAAAAAATAATGAAACTAGTGAGAATTCTAAGGAAGAAGCTTTATCTGCCTCTGAATCAGAATCTTCTACATCAGATAAATAATTAACTTTTACTAAATCATGAGAAAAAAATCAGAAAGAAGGTCTCAAAATCAAGAAACTATTTCCAATTTAAAAAAGACTTGTCAGTTCACTGCTGCCAATGTTGAGGAAATAGATTATAAAGATGTTGAACTTTTATCAAAGTTTATTAATGAAATGGGTAAGATCTCTCCAGCTAGAATGACTGGAACAAGTGCAAAATATCAAAGGCAATTAACTAAAGCCATAAAAAGAGCAAGACAGTTGGCGCTTTTACCTTATACAGATGCTCATAAAAATTAAATTATGAAAGTGATTTTAAAAGAATCTATCACCGGTCTTGGCTCCCCTGGAGATCTTGTTAATGTTAAATCAGGGTACGGAAGAAATTTTCTTATGCCTTCTGGCAAGGCAATTCCTGCCACCGAGGCAAATTTAAAAATTTATGAAGCCGAGAAAGCTCAGATTGCAGAGTTAGAAAACAAAAAAATTGCTGAAGCTAAAGATCTAGATACCAAATTATCTGGATTTACTCTTGAAATTAAGGTTGCAGTCACTGAGGAAGAAGTAATGTATGGATCTATTGGGACAAAAGAAATAACTGAGTCCTTAGGTGCAAATGGTTTTGAAATAAATAGGCAATCTGTAAGACTTCCTGAAGGTGTTTTAAAAGATCTCGGAAACTTTGAATTGGATATAGAACTTCATCCCGAGGTTATAACTAAAATAAATGTTATTCTGAAACCCGAAAAATAAATTCAAATTTGTCTTAAATGGTTTGAGATGGGAGAATATCAAATTATTCATGAGAAAAGAATTTGACCAACCTGCATCTATAGAAGCCGAAAAAGCTATCCTGGGAGGGTTGTTATTAAAACCTGACTTATGGGATACGGTTTCAGTTTCGGTTGTTGAAGACGACTTTCTTCTTTTAGAACATCAGCTTATTTATCGTGCAATCAGACGTCTAAGAGATCATGGAAATGAAATTGATACTGTTACTTTAATCGAATCTTTGACAAGCGACCCAGATATTTCGTCTATTACTAATTTCAATCAAAATGAATACATTCGTCAATTAGCAAAAGATACACCTGGTACAGCGAATTTCGAAAACTATACAGATATTGTTAAACAGACATCGAATCTTAGAAAACTTATTTCCACAGCTTCTGATATTTCAAATATTGCTAAGGAAGCAGATACTTTTGAAATAGAAGATACTTTTAGTCAGGCTGAAAATAAATTAATTAATTTAAGAGATTCTATAGATAGAAAAAAAGGTCCCACTTTGGCAAAGGATTTAATTAAACCTGTTTATGAAAATATTGAAGAAAATATAAATTCAAAAACCCCTTTAATAGGCCATTCAACAGGATTTAGAGATTTAGATAAGCTAACTCTTGGATTACAAAATGGAGATTTAATATTAGTTGCAGGAAGGCCGAGTATGGGGAAAACCGCTTTCGGACTGAGCATCGCTGCAAGTCTTATAGAAAATAATGTTCCTGCAGTCTTTTATAGTTTAGAGATGTCGTCAAGGTCTGTTATGTACAGGCTAATTTCGATTTTATCTAAAGTTGAATTAAAGAAAATCTTCCAAGCAAAAGAACTTACAGATATTGATTTTGAAAAAATTGGAAAAGCGGTTGAGCTTTTAGAAAAAAGTAATTTTTTTATTGATGACACCTCTGCATTAAGTCCATCTGAAATTCTTTCAAGATCAAGAAAATTAAAAAGAGAGTTTCCAGAATTAGGATTGGTAGTTTTAGATTATTTACAGTTAATGAGAGCAGATAATTCTAATCCAAGCAGAGTTAATGAAATGAGTGAAATTTCGAGAGCTACTAAAGCTCTAGCAAAAGAGTTAGACGTTCCTGTAATTGCTTTGTCCCAATTGAATAGAGCTTCAGAGACTAGAACCAATAAAGAGCCAATAATGGCTGATTTAAGAGATTCAGGAGCTTTGGAACAAGATGCAGATCTAGTAATCTTTCCTTTTAGACCAGAGTTCCATGAGCCTACACCTGAAAATAAGGGGATTGCTAAAGTAATTGTTGCAAAACATAGGAACGGAGAAACAGGAAACGTCTTACTTCATTGGGCTGCAAGATATACTTCTTTTGAAGATCTAGCTTTGAATGATCCAGCCTACGATAATTTTTCATTTAATAATCAAAATTGAGTAGACCAACCGTCGCCGAGATAAATCTCTTAGCGTTAAGAAATAACGTGAAGAAATTAAAAAGTATTTCAAATTCAAAAGTTTACCCAGTAGTAAAAGCAAATGCCTATGGCCATGGTTTAAAACAAGTAATTAAAACAATAAATAATTTAGTGTCAGGATTTTGTGTAGCTACTTTTGAAGAAGCGCTGGAACTAAAAAAGTTAACGAGTAAAAGTATCGTATGTATGGAGGGGCCTTATAGTTATAAAGAATTAAATATTTTCGAAAAACACAATATTGATTATGTAATTCATTCTTCACATCAAATAGCATTTCTTAGCAGAATTAATAGGTCGTTTTTTTCTAAAAAAAATAAAATTTGGATTAAATTTGACACTGGAATGAATAGATTAGGATTTAAAGATACTGAAATTACTAATGCCTTTTTAAAAATTCTTGAGTTTAAAAAAAATTTAGTATTAATGAGTCACTTTTCTTCTGCAGCTTCAACTAAATCTTCAATAAAACAGTCAAAAAACCAAATTAAAATTTTTAAAAAATATGAAAGGAAATTTAAAAAGATTAAACCAAATATTTTATTAAGTTTATGTAACTCTGGAGGTTTATTTTTTTATAAAGAGTCTCATAAAGATATATCACGACCAGGAATAAGTATTTATGGAAGTCAAGAAGGCATAAAACAAAATTTATTAGATTTAGAACAAGTCATGACTTTGAAATCAAAATTTATAAGTATAAAAAATGTCTTAAAAGGGTCTAGAGTCGGATATGATGGCACTTGGAAGGCAAGATCTGACTCAATAATCGGAATTTTACCAATAGGATATGCTGACGGATACTTAACAGGTATGAGTAATAAGGCATATGTATTAGTAGATAACCAAAAAGCTCCTATTGTAGGAAGGGTTTCAATGGATTTAACCGCTGTGGATTTAACAAAATTAAAAAAAGTTAATTATGATTCTAATGTTGTTTTATGGGGTCCCAAATTAAAAATTGATAAGGTAGCAAAGTTATGTGGAACCATACCATATGAGCTGATGACATCAGTTTCTAATAGAGTCAGAAAAAAATTCGTAGAAAAATAAGGTTATTTAAAAAAATTATAAAGAATATAAATATTTACAAAAAATCCTTAATTAGATGATAATTAGATTATGAAAATTGATTATTTAAAAGAGACTCCTAGAAAACTTAAAGAGTTTCCAGTCGAAAACGATCTAAATCTTTCTGAACAAGAAGTTCATGATGTTGCTGAAATTTTTCAAACTCCTTTAACAGGTGCATATAACTGGGATTACTCTGTACAAGATAATAGAATAAAAAAACTCTATGAATTAGGTAAGGAACTGAATTGGAATGTAGAAAAAGATATTGATTGGAATAGACCATTACCAGAAAAATTGGAGACACCTCCCGAAATTTTCTGGGATCAATATGAACCTTATCAAAAACTATCTAACGAAAAAAAATTTGAATTTTTAAGACATAGGGGAGCTTGGTCATTAAGTCAATTCCTCCATGGTGAACAAGGAGCATTATTAGTTGCTTCCCAACTGGTATCTTGTGCTCCAACATTTAATGCTAAATTATATGCAGCTTCACAAACTTTTGATGAAGCTAGGCACGTAGAAGCTTTCAACAAATACTTACAAACTAGACAAGGATTAATGTACCCAGTTGGTCATGGCTTAAAATCTCTTTTAGACAAAATTTTAACTGACCCAAGATGGGACTTAAAGTTTATAGGTATGCAAATCATTATTGAAGGACTAGCCCTTGCTGCTTTTAATCTAGCTAAACAAACTTCAAATGATCCAGTATTTAGAGATATGCTTTATTTAATTATTAGAGACGAAGCTAGACATGTAACTTTTGGTGTTAATTACCTTGAAGAATATTTAAAGAATTTATCTCAAGATGAATTAGAAGAAAGAGCGCTTTTTGCCTATGAAGCTTGTGTTGTAATGCGCGGCAGACTGCTCTCAGCAGAAGTATATGAAAAATTTGGTTGGGATGTCGAAGATGCGCTTGAATTTCAATCTAAAACAGACGTTACTAATAATTTTCAACATTTGCTTTTTACCCGTGTAGTTCCTAACCTTTCCAGGATAGGTTTGATTACTGAAAAAGTAAGACCTCTTTATGAAGAGCTTGGAGTTTTAGAGTACGAAAGTTGGCCAACTGATGGAGATATTGATTGGGTCTCATTAAAACAACCTTTAGATTTATCTGAATCTGCTTAATAGATTTAATTGAAGCATTAGCAATTATTTGCTAACCTGATATTCCATCTTGAGTTATAAAGATGGCATCTAATCCTAAATACCTATTTGTCACCGGCGGGGTTGTTTCTTCCTTGGGAAAAGGCATATTTTCTGCATCAATAGGAGCTGTTTTAGAAAGTAAAGGACTTAAAGTTACTATCCAAAAATTAGACCCATATATAAATCTTGATCCAGGAACTATGTCTCCTTTTCAGCATGGAGAAGTCTTTGTAACTGAAGATGGCTCCGAAACTGACTTAGATCTTGGACATTATGAAAGATTTTTAGATTCGAAAATGTCAAAACTAAATAATTTTACTGCAGGTCAAGTATATGAACACGTATTAAAAAGAGAAAGAAAAGGCGACTTTCTTGGCTCTACTGTTCAGGTAATTCCTCACATCACAGATGAAATAAAAAAAAGAATTATTAAATGTGCAAAAGGTAATGACATTGCAATTGTCGAGGTTGGAGGTACAGTTGGTGATATTGAGTCTCAGCCCTTTTTAGAAGCCATTAGACAAATGAAATTAGAATTAGGAAGCAGCAGAGCACTTTTCGCTCATTTAACCTTAATTCCTTTTCTAGCTTCCTCAGGAGAGATAAAAACAAAGCCAACTCAACATTCAATAAAAAATCTGTTATCTCATGGAATCCAGGCAGATTTGCTCATTTGTAGATCAGAAAATCCTTTGGAAAAATCCGATACAAACAAAATATCTTTATTTACAAATGTTGATGAAAAATGTGTTTTTTCTATCCCTGATGTTGACTCAATTCATTCAATTCCTGAACTTCTTAGTTCACAAGGTTTAGATAAACAAATTGCTAATAAATTAAAAATTAAATCAAAACCTGCAAATCTAAATAGGTGGCGAAAAGTTACGAAACTAGAAAAGAAAAGAAGTGGATTAACTAAAATAGCTATGGTTGGTAAATATACTGAATTAGCTGATTCTTATAAATCTGTTAATGAGGCTCTTGTGCATGCCGGGATCCATAACAAAACAGAAGTTGAAATTAATTATTACGATTCTCAAGATTTTAATGATGGGGTTAAAAATTTTAAACCCGATGGAGTGTTAATCCCTGGCGGTTTTGGTGGTAGAGGAATTAATGGAATGATAAATATTGCAAAATTTTCTAGGACAAAAAATATTCCATACCTAGGAATTTGTTTGGGCATGCAAGTTGCTGTCATAGAATTTGCCAGAAACGTATTGAAACTCTCAGCAAATAGTACGGAATTTGAAAAAAATACTGATCATCCTGTAATTGCACTTATAACTGAATGGATGGATGAAAAGGGGCTTACACAAATAAGAAACGAAAATTCCGATAAAGGTGGAACCATGAGGTTAGGAAGTCAAGTTTGTATTTTAGAAAAAAATAGTAAGATGGCAAAAATGTATAATTCCACAATGATTTCAGAAAGGCATCGTCATAGATATGAATTTAATAGTAATTATCTTAATCAAATGAAATTAAAAGGGATGAACATAGTTGGATTATCTCAAGACAAAAACTTAGTGGAGGCAATAGAACTTAAGGCGCATAAATGGTTTGTTGGGTGTCAATTTCATCCAGAATTTACTTCCGACCCTAGAACCGGTCACCCCCTATTTAATGGATTTATTAGGGCTGCTAAGGTAAGGAAATGAAAACTATTAAAATTAAAGAAATTGAAATTTCCAACGAAAATAAAATTTGTTTTTTTGCTGGATTAAATATATTAGAAACTTCCGAGCTAGCGAAAGAAGTTGCCTTTAATTTAAAAGAAATTTCCGAAAAGCTTGGGAATCCTTTTATCTTTAAAGCCTCGTTTGATAAGGCAAATAGATCTTCAGTTAATTCATATAGGGGTCCCGGATTGGATAAGGCCTTAGAAATTTTTCAAGAGTTAAAAAAAGAAAATATTAAAATTATTTCAGATGTTCATGAAATTAGTCACATTTCATTATTTCAAGATAGTATAGATATTATTCAAATTCCAGCTTTTTTATGCAGACAAACTGATTTAATTAAAGAGGCCTGTCAAACCGATAAACCCATAAATATAAAAAAGGGGCAATTTTTGTCTCCTGATCAAATGGAAAATATTATTGAAAAATGCAGTGAGTTTGGAAATGAAAAGATCATGATTTGTGAAAGAGGCACTTCTTTTGGCTATAACAATTTAGTTGTTGATATGCTTGGAATTTCAGATATGAAGAGATTAGGCAATCCAATAGTTTTTGATGTAACACATTCTCTTCAAATTCCTGGTGGACAAGGAACCGCGGCAAGCGGAAGAGGAGATCAAGCTTTAGATTTAGCATTGTCAGGTGTGGCGCAAGGAATAGCTGCCTTGTTTATTGAAACTCATCCCTCCCCTAAAGATGCTAAATGCGATGGGCCTTCTGCAACAAAGCTTAGCGAAATTGATTTTGTTTTAAAAAAAATATCTCAACTTGATTCTTTTGTTAAATCTAAAATATGAAGATTAAAAATATAAGGTCTTTTGAAATTTTAGATTCTAGAGGCACACCAACTATTATGACCTCGTTAGAATTAGAAGATGGCACCATAGAATTTGGTTATGTACCTTCAGGAGCTTCTACAGGTTCTAAGGAAGCAATCGAAAAAAGAGATGGTGGAAATAGCTTTGATGGAAAAGGTTTAAATCTTACAATTAAAAACGCAGCTGACAGTCTATTTCCTGAGCTTATAGGTAATGACCTATCAAGTCTATTTGAATTTGATGCTAAATTAATTGAATTAGATGGTTCTGAAAACAAAGAGAATTTTGGAGCCAATATCATTCTTTCTCTCTCCTTAGCTGCTTGTAAAGCTCTTTCTTCTCAGCAAAAAAAACCGCTTTATTTATATATAAATGAAATTGCTTCATCCATTGGAATTGAAGCTGAAATAAGAGCTCCTTTGCCAATGATGAATATTTTAAATGGAGGGGCGCATGCAAATAATGGACTAGATTTTCAAGAATTTATGATACAACCATCGGGTTTTTTAACTTTCAGAGAAAGTATAATTTGTGGTGTTGAAGTTTTCCAAGAATTAAAAAAAATATTATCAAAAAAAGGTTTTTCTACAGCAGTTGGTGATGAAGGAGGGTTCGCTCCAAACATAAATTCTTCTGAAGAGGCTTTAAATTTAATTTCTGAAGCTGTCTCGTCTTCAGGTTATAAAGTGGGCGATCAAGTAACTTTTGCTCTTGATTGTGCGTCTACAGAAATCTATCAAGAAGGTATTTATAATTTGAATGGTGAAAGTTTGTCTTCTAATGAATTGATTAAATTTTTGGAAAGTTTAAGTAATAAATTCCCTTTAACCTCTATAGAGGATCCATTAGATGAAAATGATTGGAATGGTTGGGTTGATCTCACAAACAATCTTGGAGATAAACTTCAAATTGTCGGTGATGATTTATTTGTTACGAACAAGCTTTTTTTAAAAAAAGGTATTGAATTAAAAGCAGGAAATTCAATACTGATAAAGATTAATCAAATTGGTTCTTTAAGTGAAACTTTAGAAACAATAAAATTAGCAAAAGATAATAATTTTAACTGCATAATTTCGCATAGATCAGGTGAGACAGAAGATAATTTTATCTCTGATCTAGTAGTGGGTTCAGGTTTAGGTCAAATCAAAACTGGAGCTCCATCCAGATCAGATAGAACTTCAAAATACAACCGTTTACTTTATATAAATGAACTAGAAAATCTTAATTTTCGAGGAAAAAAAGAAATCACATAGAATGATTTTTTTAAAAAAATTTTGGATAATATTTCTACTTTTATCAATGACGTCAGTTTTTTTTTATTATACGATTGATATTTTCTTTGGAAATTATAGCTTTTCGGAAATCCGTAAGTTATCAACTGATTTAGAAAACTTAAAAAATTCTAATGATGTTTTAGAAAATGAAAATAAAAATTTGCTAGATAATTTTAAAGAATCAG
>MDTE01024617.1_pt1 | contig 44907 bp, 48 predicted proteins | sample 811231 | NCBI WGS metagenome assembly MDTE01 (sample SAMN05326651, study PRJNA326480) | marine metagenome | isolation source: seawater | place: Indian Ocean: Red Sea | collected 2010 | reverse complement strand
CTTAAAACTGGTTTAAGAGAGGAATATCAAAATCATTTAATAGAAAATTAAGGAGGTAAATATGGCGGGCTTAGTTCCAGCAGATACTTTAAAAGATTACATTGGTACGGAATTTGAACCATCCGATTGGCTAGAGGTGGATCAAGATAGAATAAATCAATTTGCAGATGCAACATTAGACTATCAATTCATTCATGTGGATTCAGAAAAGGCAACCCCTTTGTTTGGCTCAACTATTGCACATGGATTTTTGTCTCTTTCTTTAACTGCCGGTTTAAAAGCAGGAGGAATTGCACCTGAGAATATGACGATGGCATTTAACTATGGATTAGACAGAGTAAGATTTCTGACACCTGTAAATGTTGGATCAAAAGTACGTACTAAAGCTAAATTATTATCGGTAGATGAAAAAGATGACGGAAGATATTTAGTAAAAAACGAAGTTACAATGGAAATTGAAGGACAAGAAAAACCGGCATTCATTGCCGAAGCCTTAACTATGTTTGTTACTGCTTAAGTTTATCTTTTAAAATTTTGTTAACGACCTTAGGATCTGCAGAGCCTTGGGTCGTTTTCATTACTTGACCAACAAAAAATCCAAAGAGTTTTTCTTTTCCATTTCTGTACTGCTCTAGTTGTTTGGGGTTTTCTCTAATTACTTTTTCAATTAATTCACCAATATCATCTTCGTTAGAAATTTGTTTCAAATTTTCTCTTTCTATAATTTCTTCTACAGTTATATTTTCATTCCATAGAATTTCAATGATTTTTTTTGCTGCAGGATCTGATATTTTATCTTCATCTAATTTTTGAAGAAGATCTGTTAAGTCGTCACACGATATTTTCGATTCCTCAACAGAACTACCATATTTATTTAAAATTGCAGAAAAATCTCCCACCATCCATTTAGCTATCAGCTTAGTATTTTTGACTGATTGAGCAATTTTTTCATAAAAATTACTCATTTCTTTTGAACTATTTAATATTTCAGCTTCGTAGTTATTTAAATTATATTCAGAGCAAAAACGTTCGATTTTTTTATCTGGCAACTCAGGCAAAGAATTTTTAATATTTTTTATATACTCGTTTGATATTTTTAATGGAATTAGGTCAGGCTCAGGAAAGTATCTATAATCATTGGCATGTTCTTTTGATCTCATGGACCTTGTTTCATTTTTTTGAGAATCGTAAAGTCTTGTTTCTTGTTTAATAAATTTATTTGATTCTATGAGTTTAATTTGACGAGATATTTCAAAGTTAATTGCTTTTTCTACGAATTTAAATGAATTTATATTTTTTATTTCAGTTCGATTTCCAAACTCAGTTTCTCCTTTTTTTCTGATTGATACGTTTGCATCACATCTCATTGATCCTTGCGACATATTTCCATCAGAAATATCTAAAAAAGTTATAATCGAGTGTATTTTCTTTAAATATGAAACAGCCTCCTTTGCTGATCTCAAGTCTGGTTCCGATACAATTTCTAACAGTGGAGTTCCTGCTCTGTTGAGGTCTATAGCGCTTAAATTATTGTACTTGTCATGAATTGATTTTCCTGCATCCTCTTCTAAATGAGCCCTTGTAATACCTATTAGTTTTTTTTCACTCTCAACTTCAATTTCTACAGATCCCTCTCCTACTATAGGGTCATCAAGTTGGCTAATTTGATATCCCTTAGGGAGATCAGGATAAAAGTAATTTTTCCTTGCAAAAATTGCATTATTAGATATTTTTGCATTTATTGAACAACCGAATTTGACTGCCATTTCTATTGCTTTTTTGTTTAAAACAGGAAGCACTCCCGGTAATCCCAAGTCAATTATGGAGGCTTGTAAATTTTGCTCAATTCCAAATTCCGTCGGAGCATTTGAAAATATTTTTGACTCCGTTGAAAGCTGGACATGTATTTCTAAACCTATAACAGGTTCCCAAATTTGATTATTCGTTTCAGCAGACATGATGATCAGTTAATTTTTGAAATTCATGAGAAATGTTTAATATTTTGCTCTCATCAAGATGATTTCCAATAAATTGAAGGCCCAAAGGCATTTCGTTATTCGATCCAGACGGAACAGAGATGGCAGGCAGTCCAGCAAGATTTGCTGGAATAGTATAAATATCTTGTTCATACATTTTTACTGGATCTTGAATTGAACCCAATTTGAAAGCTTCATTAGAACAAGTAGGCATAGCGATAACTGTTACCTCTTTAAATGCTTGTTTGAAACTTTTTGTTATGAGAGCTCTGATTTTTTGGGCTTTAATATAATATGCATCGAAATATCCTGCAGAAAGACAATAAGTTCCAATTAGAATTCTCTTCTTTACTTCTTCTCCAAATCCTTCCGATCTAGTTCTGGTGTAAAGATCTTCCAAGTCTTTAGGATCACTGCAACGATATCCGAACTTAATTCCATCATATCTTGAAAGATTGGCAGAACATTCAGCTGGCGCAATAACGTAGTATGACGGAAGAGAGTATTCGATGTAAGGCAAATCTATTTCTTTAGTTTTAATTCCATTTTTTTCTAGTGTATTGATGGCATCAAGAAAATTTTGTTTTATATTTGAATCATCAATTTTATCAATTAACTTATAGGGAATACCTATAATATGATTCATTTTTGAAGAAGTTTCGTCTCTGAAGTTAGGAACTTTTTTTTTGATAGAAGTCGAGTCTTTTTCATCAAAGCCCGAAATAACCTCTAATGCAATAGAAGCATCTAAAGCTGATTTTGCAAAAATTCCAGCTTGATCAAGACTGGAAGCAAAGGCAATCATTCCCCATCTAGATACTCTTCCGTAAGTTGGTTTAATTCCTGTTACTCCACAAAACGATGCAGGTTGTCTAATAGATCCACCCGTATCAGTTCCAGTAGCAAAAGCGCATAAATTGGCTCTAACTGCCGCGGCAGATCCCCCCGATGAACCTCCCGGACTGCGAAGTTTATCTATAGGGTTCTTTACTTTCCCAAAGTAACTGGTTTCATTAGATGACCCCATAGCAAACTCATCCATATTCGTTTTTCCGAGCATTATTGTTTTCGAAGTATTCAATTTATCAAAAACAGTTGAAGAATAAGGCGAAGTAAAATTTTCTAACATTTTTGATCCGCAAGTTGTTTTATAACCTTTTGCACAAAAGATATCTTTGTGAGCTATTGGAATACCTTGTACTGAGCTTTTTCTATTTTTTAATTTATCTATTTTTCGCGCTTCATCTAAAGCATATTCATTCAAAGAGATGAAACAGTTCAGATCTTCATTTTCTTTAATATTTTTTAAATAAAGTTCAGTTAATTCTGAAGAAGAAATTTCTTTTTTTTCAAGAAGATTTGCTTGTTCAAATAGACCTAGGGACGTTGGATTACTCATTCTTGCTCAATAACTTTTGGAGATAAATAGTAACCATCGTCAGAATGAGGAGCATTTTTAATATATTCGTCTCTATCAATATCCTTTGAAATTATGTCTTCTCGAAGATTTTGTGCCTCATTAAGTGGATGACTCATTGGTTCGATCTGTTCGGTGTCTACTTCATTCATTTTATCTACCATTAATAAGATAGATTCCAGTTCTTTTGAAATCTTTTCTTTCATAGAATCGGCTATATTGAGCTTGGATAGTTGAGAAATATTTTTTAGTGTATCTTCTGAAATTTTCATACAATTAACTAATATAAGTTATTATAACAAATGGAGATTTAAAAAAATTTAATCCATTTAATTAATATTTTTAATATGGTTTCTTTTGCAAAATATTTAAAAGGGTTTTATTCAACAGACTTATCTATAGATTTAGGTACTGCCAACACTCTTGTCTATGTTAAAGGTAAGGGGATTGTATTAGACGAACCTTCTGTAGTCGCAATAAAAAAGACCGATGGCCATAGATCCGTAGTGGCAGTTGGTTCAGAAGCAAAAAGGATGCTTGGAAGAGTTCCAGGAAATATTGAAGCTATTAGACCTCTTAAAGATGGCGTCATTGCTGATTTTCAAGTAACAGAAAAGATGCTTCAACATTTTATTCAAGAAGTTCACGGTGAGAACTTTTTTAGACCAAGCCCAAGAATTCTTATTTGCGTCCCTTGTCAATCAACTCAAGTAGAAAGAAGGGCAATTAGAGAGTCTGCTCTACAAGCCGGCGCAAGAGAGGTAAGGTTAATTGAGGAGCCTATGGCTGCAGCAATAGGAGCGGGTCTTCCAGTAGAAGAAGCATCTGGCTCGATGGTTGTTGATATTGGAGGAGGTACTACAGAAATAGCTATCTTAGCCTTAAATGGCGTTGTTTTTTCCAGCTCTTTAAAGACAGGGGGCGATAGATTTAATGAATCCATTGTTTCTTATTTGAGAAGAAAATATGGAGTTCTAGTTGGCGAATCTACAGCAGAAAAGATAAAAGAAAGAGTTGGATGTGCTTCTGCTGATAGTGAAAATGGAGAAATGGAGGTAAGAGGTAGAAACTTAGCTGAAGGTGTTCCAAATACGCTTAATATTTCTAGTCTCGAGATTTATGAAGCTATATCTGGACCTTTGTCATCCATTTTACAGTCAATACGAAACGCTTTAGAGCAGTCGCCACCAGAGTTAAGCTCAGATATATCTGAGAGGGGTATTGTTCTTACTGGCGGAGGTGCTCTATTAAGAGATTTAGACAAAATGATTTCAGAGCAAACAGGAATACCGGTAATTGTTGCTGAAGATCCTTTGACTTGCGTAGCAAGAGGAGGAGGGATGGCTTTAGATTTATTAGATAAATATGATGTAGATTTATTGTCTACTGATTAAATGTTCAATAGAGAATTAAAACAGACTCAAATTTCTCAAACGGCTATTTTCACAACTGGCTCTATGAGAGCTTCAAAAATTTTACCTTCTCTTATTTTAGTTTTGACTATTTTTTTATCAGATTATTTTTTTGATTATAGTAAAAATATTAAAATTATTTTTCTCAAATTCTTTCAACCAGTTACAGAGATTCCTTTTGTAATTGGTGACATTTCTAATAGATTAGGTTTTTTCTTTAGTTCACAGAATAATCTATACCTTGAGATAGAGGCTTTAAACAATGAGATAGAGAAATTAAATTTTGAAATTTTAAAGATGAAGAATATTGAAAAAGAAAATTTTGAGCTTTCTGAATTGATGAATCTTTCAAAAAAAGAAGAATTTTCTTATTCAGTTTTAGGCGAGATCAAAAGTAAATCTTTTTTTCCTCGAGAATCACTGAGCGTTACCACAGATATAAAAAAAATAAATGAAGGCATGGTTGTTATTAATAGAAAAGGAATGATGGGGCAAATTAATGAAATTTTTCCAAACTCTGTGAATGTCTATCCAATTTATGAAAAAGATAATATTGTGCCAGGTTACATTTCTAGGATTGACATGAATATCATCTTAAAAGGGAAGGGGAATGATAAACTTTTTTTGATAGAAAACCTAAATAGTGAGATCGATTTGAATATTGGAGATGAAATTTACTCCTCTGGCTTGGGAGGAAAATTCCCTAAAGGCTATTTAATTGGAAAAATTAAGAACATAGAGAAAGATCCTAATATTAAATATCAAACAGTTGAGGTTCAATCTATAGCTAATTTTGATAGTGGTTCTAAAGTTTTGTTTGTATCACCATGACTGAATTTTTAGATCAAAAAAGAAAGACTCTTCCGATTTATTTTACTATCGGCATTTCAATATTAATTTTTTCGTTTTTTGAAATAATTTTAAGAAATTCAATTCCGCTATTTCTCAATATTCCTTTAACTTTGATGTGTCTCATTTACTGGAATATGGCGTTACCAAAAAGCATTGGTTTATTTTGGGCTATTTTAGCTGGCTTTATTTTAGATGTATCTCAAGACATTATTTTAGGGTCGAATGTGTTAATTTTTTTGATTAGTTCATACTTAATTCAAAGGTATTTTCATAGGTTAAGAGCTTTGTTCAGAATTCAACAATCCTTAATCGTTGCAGCGATGGTATTTATTTATCAAATAATTTTTATTTTTTTTCTCTTAAACTTTTCATTTGAAGTCTTTAAAGAAGTAATATTTTTAACATTTATTTCTTTAATAACCTGGCCAATTATTTATGGAATATTAAGGTTTATCAGAATTAGATTTACGTATGTAAATTAACCATAAAATAAAGTTGCTAACCCCAGAAAAGACATAAATCCAACAACGTCTGTGATAGTGGTAACTATAACGCTTCCTGCTATTGCAGGGTCTAGCTTAAAAAATTTTAGTAATATTGGAATACCCATCCCGCTAATCACCGCCATAAATAAATTAATCATCATAGATAATAAAATTATTAAGGTTATTGTTAATTCTCCAAACCAAAAATATGAAATCAATCCCAACACAAGAGCCCAAAAAAAACCATTTACAACTCCAACAGTAATTTCTCTTGACAGCAAATATAAATAATTTGTTGACATGATTTGACCTAATGCTAATCCTCTTACTGTTATGGTTAAAGTTTGAGTTGCCGCCACACCTCCCATACTCGCAATTATCGGCATTAATACAGCCAAAAAAATTACTTCTTCTATTGTTTCTTTAAAAAGATTAATAACAGAAGAGGCTATGATCGCAGTTAATAAATTAATGCCGAGCCAAATTCCTCTAGTTTTTATTGCAACTGAGGTTTTTTCGAAAGTGTCGCCACTTAATCCAGAGAATTGCTTTAATGAGACATCAGCATCTGATTTTATTTTATCTATGACATCATCAAAAGTGATCCTTCCAATTAAATTATTTTTTTCATCTATAACAGGAGCTGATATCAAATCATCTCTTTCAAATATTTTGATTACTTCATCAGACTTAATTTCAGCGTTTAAAGCACTTTTTTCAACCATAATATTTTTTATTTTTTCAGTTGGAGCGCTAGTAATTAAATTTGAAATTGGCAATACGCCTCTAAATTTATTATTTCTGCTTACAACAAATAAATTGTCTGTAGATAGAGGTATAGAGTTCTTTATTCTTAGATATCTAAGCACCAATTCTACAGAGTGATAGGGCCTTACTACTATGAAATCAGTATTCATCAAACCACCTGCCGAATCTTCTGGATACTTCAATACTCTTTCTAAAATATCCTTATTTTGATAAGACATTTTTTCGATAACTTCTTTCATGATCTGTTCAGGAAGATCTTGCAAAATGTCAGCGATCTCATCAGGCTCTAGATCTTTTGTAACAATTGCTACTTCTTCAGGATCCATGTATGTAAGTACAGTTTCTCTAACATCGTTTGATAAATTCTTTAAAATTTCTCCTTCTTTACTTTCTTCTATCAATTGCCAAATAAGAGCTCTTTTTTTTGGTGGACTTGATTCGATAATAAGTGCCGTTTCATAGGCGGGAAGAGAATTAAGGACATCTTTAGATTCTGCATATTTTTCAGAACTAAGAAATGCAATTAAATTTTTACTATCTGATTTGATATCTTCATTCATGATCTTAATTTTCGATCATGCGAAGAAGATATCTTTAGCTTTGTTCTATATTTTGAAATAGTCTTTCTTGAAACTAAAACATTATGTTTTTTTTCAAAAAGATCTTTTAATTTTTCATCTGTAAGAGGATCATTTTTATTTTCTTCTAAAATTATTTTTTGTAAAAACTCTAAAAGGAGAGTTTTTTTAGTTTTTTTTAACGTTAATTCAACTTTTTTAATTTTCAAATGAATCTCCAAGATAAACTTTTTTTACCATTTCATTATTTAAAATCTCTTCGGGTGTTCCATGAGATATGATATTTCCAGAGCTAATTACAAATATTTTCTGACATATGTCTGTTGTAGCTTTTACGTTGTGATCGCTAATTAAAATTCCTAATCCTTTTTTCTTTAATTTCTGAATTAGCATTTTTAAATCGTCAATTGCCAAAGGATCTATTCCTGCAAAAGGCTCATCAAGCATTATAAATTTTGGATTTAAAGCGATAGAACGAGCAATTTCTACTCTTCTTCTTTGCCCTCCAGAAAGTTCTCTGCCTTTTTGTTTTGCTAAAGAAGAGATTTTGAATTCTTCCATAATTTCAATAATTCTAGAATTTAATTCTTTTTTTGATGAAGTTTTAGTTTCCAGAGATGATTTAATATTTTCTTCTACAGATAAATTTCTAAAAATCGAAGGTTCTTGAGGCAAATATACTAAACCTTCTTCTGCGCGAGAACTAAGAGAAAGAGAATTAATTTTTCTATTATTGAAAATTACCTTTCCACTATCTGGATTAGTCAATCCTGCAAGAATATAAAAAAGTGTGGTTTTGCCAGCCCCATTAGGGCCTAGCAAACCTGTAATTTCGTCAAGGTTTATCTGGATGGAAACTTTTTTAAGAATTTCTTTTTTTCCGTAAGATTTACTTATGTTTACAGCTTCAATCATTGGAAGTTTTAAACCTCACATTTACACTATTCAAAATCTTTTTTAAAGACAAATCAATTAGAATTGAGTCAGCTAAATAAATATTTCCTTCGTGATATAGTTCTAACCCTTTTGAGATTTCAGCAGTATTATTTTTAAGATTAATTGTTAAATTACCCAAACTGCCTGAAAATTCAGTATCATTAAAAATTCCGCTAAAATTTGTAGATTCTTTGAATTCAATAATATTAGCTTTATAAAAAAAATCTGCATTCTGTGATTTTCCAAAAATGCTTAGATCTTTATTATTATCAAAATAAATCTCTGGACTGAATAATCTCATAAAATCAGAATCTGCTAAGCTATTTAACATTTCACTTTTTATTACAAAATCAATTTCAGTATCATCAAAAGAAATTCTCAAGCTAACCTCATCTGCTTGAAAAATGTTTTTTACAATAACCTCGTTAGGGTTTACTTTAGATGAGTCCAAAAAGTTTGATGTTAAAAAAAGAGATATTCCAATTAAGCAAACGAGCAGAATTGAATAAATAATAATACTTTTTCGCATTAAATAATTTTAGCTTCTAGTATTTCATGCATTCTTATCAAACCGACAATTTTCCCTTTTTTATTTTTAACTAATAAAGAAAATATTTTATTTTTCTCCATATGAGAAATAGCTTTAGTTATCAACTCATTTTCTTCAAGCCACTTAAAGTTTTTAGTCATTACTTTGGAAAGAGAAATTAAATTTGTATCTATTTTTCTTTCAATAGATCTTCTTAGGTCTCCGTCTGTAAAAATACCTACAACTTTATTATTTTTTTTGATTAGAGTTAGACCCAATCCTTTAGAAGATATAGGGTAAATCGCTTCATTGATTTTAGTTTTTTCAGACAAAATTGGGATGTCTTTCGCTTTAATCATAAGGTCTTTTACTTTGTAAAATTTCTTTCCAAGACTTCCTCCAGGATGATTTTCTGCAAAGTCTTTTGGTGAAAAGTTATTAGCTTCTAATAAAGAAATTGCTAGAGCATCGCCTAAGACTAACATTGAAGTTGAACTTGTAGTTGGAGCCAAATCCATGGGGCAGGCTTCCTTGTCAATGTTTAGGGTGATTGATAATTTCGAATTTTTCGAAAGCGATGAATTTTTGTTTCCAGTTACAGAAAGAATACTTTTAACTTTTTTCTTACAGCTAGGAAGGATTTTAAGAATTTCTTCAGTCTCACCTGAAAAGGAAAAAATAACTAAAATGTCTTTTTTTGTTAAAGCTCCTAAGTCACCATGACTTGCTTCTGCTGCATTAATATATATCGATGGCGTTCCAGTCGATGATAAAGTCGAAGAAATTTTTTCAGCAATATTTCCTGATTTACCCATTCCCATAAGAAATAGATTTCCTTTTTTCGATAAAATTTCTTTACAGAACTTATTGTAAATATTTTGATCTAAGTCAAAAGGAATTTTTGAAAGAGAGTTTATCTCTTTAGCGAAAGTATTTTTTGCTGATTTAAAAAAATTATAATTTAAGTTTTGTTTAGTCATATTTCTATTTATATACGCAGCGCAGAGTTTTATAATAAACTATTGCAACTTTTTTTGATGCGCAAATTCTTCTTAATTTTACTGTTTCTTACACCTCCCAGTTTATTATCTGAAAACGATCTTAATGCTCTTTTAGATCAACAACATTATAAGTTGTTTGATTATATAAACAAAAATGAAGATCTAATCGATTCAGATAATAAGTCTTTTATAAATGGTTTTGAATTAACGATTAAGGAAATAATAGACCCAATGGAGATTTCTAAGAGAGTGATGGGAAAAAAAATTCATGATGAAGCCACGGAAGCTCAAAGAGATAACTTTAATGAAAGATTTAAAAATACGTTGTTTGAATCTTATTCCTCTGCGCTTAAAGAGATAAATTATGAAGATTTAAAAATTGTTTCTCATTATCATCCTAAAGAAAATATGAATAATGCAATCGTAAGGCTGAAGGTCGATTTATCCGGCAGAAGTATTGATTTCGTTTATAAAATGAAAAAAATTAATGGTAATTGGAAAATAATCGGTTTAATCATCGACGGCATAGATTTAATATCAATTTTTCGAAAACAGTTCATAAATTTATTTTTAGAGGGTAATAAAAGTATTAATTACGCTATAAATAATTGGGACCTGCCAAAAGAAACAAATGGATAAACTTTTAATTTCTGGGGGAAGAAGCCTCGAGGGATCATTAAGAGCCTCAGGAGCAAAGAATTCTGCTTTACCAATTTTAGCTTCATCTATTTTATTGAAGGATAAAATGACTATTAGAAATATTCCTCATTTGAACGACATTACAACTATGATTGAATTGCTAAGCTCTATGGGAGCTGAAATGACTGTTGATGAAAATATGGACCTCGAGATAAATTCATCTAATTTAGAAAATCCATTGGCTCGATATGAATTGGTAAAAACTATGAGAGCTTCTATCTTGGTTTTAGGGCCTCTATTATCTAGATATCATGAGGCTGAAGTAGCTCTCCCTGGTGGCTGCGCCATAGGAAGCAGACCTGTAAATTTGCATATCGATTGTATGCGTCAACTAGGCGCTGAAATTGATATCGTTGATGGTTACATTAAAGCTAAAGCAAAAGATGGTCTAAAGGGAGGAAATATAAATTTTTCCAACGTGACTGTAACTGGAACTGAAAACGCTATTATGGCAGGAGTGCTTGCTAAGGGGAAAACCACGATATCCAATGCTGCTAAGGAACCTGAAGTCGTAGATTTAGTTGCTTGTTTGAGGAAAATGGGCGCAAAAATTTTTGGAGAGGGAACTGATAAAATTGAAATTAATGGGGTTAATGCATTAGAACCTTGTGATTACTCTGTTATGGCAGATAGGATTGAAATTGGTACTTATCTAACCGCCGTCACAATGACAAAAGGAAACGTTTCAATTAAATGTTCCCTCCCTTCAGTGTTGGAAACAATTTTAGATAAACTAAAAATAGCAGGAGCAAATATTCAAATTGATGAAGAAGGAATTAATCTTGAGATGGATAAAATTCCTAATCCTGTCAATATATCGACAGCTCCATTTCCTCTTTTTCCAACAGACATGCAGGCCCAGTTTATTGCTTTGAACTCAATTTCAAAAGGTAAGTCCAAAGTTATAGAAAATGTTTTTGAAAATAGATTTATGCATGTTCAAGAACTTATAAGGATGGGAGGAAATATAAGATTAGAAGGAAATACAGCATACATAGAGGGCAATACTGAAGGATTAACCGCTGCACCTGTTATGGCAACTGATTTGAGAGCTTCTGCAAGTTTAGTGCTCGCTGGATTAGTAGCAAAAGGTCAAACCAAAGTTGATAGAATTTATCATATTGATAGAGGTTATGAGCGGATTGAAGAAAAATTGAATCTACTTGGCGCAAATATCGAGAGAGTGTCAGAATGAGTTTATTAATGGCCTTGCCCAAGGGTAGATTATTGGATGAAGTAAAAGAACTTTTTAAAAAGATTGATATAGAGTTCGATACAAATTCTAGAAAATTAATAATTGATTCTTCTGAAGAATGGCTTAAATTTGCAGTTTTAAGGACTTGGGATATACCGAAATTTGTAAATTATGGTGCAGCAGATATCGGAATTGTTGGAAAAGATATTTTATTTGAATCTAAATTAGAAAATAATTTTTATGAGCTTTTAAATTTAAGTATTGGTAAGTGCAGAATGTCTCTTGCTTCGCTTGAAAAAAAGATACCCAATCAAAAAAAAATCAAAGTTGCTTCAAAATATCCTGAATTTACAAGAAAATATTTTTCGTCTAAATCAAAAGATTTTGACCTACTAATTTTAAAAGGTGCTATAGAAATTGCTCCTGTTTTAGGATTGTCAGACTGTATAGTCGATTTAGTACAAACTGGAAAAACACTCAAAGAAAATGGGCTAAATGAAATAGAAATAATTTCTGAAATTAGTTCTAGACTAATTGTTAATAAGTCATCTTTTAAAGTAAAGTTTGAAAGAATCAATCAGATTGAAAAAAAACTTAAAGAGATTCAATGAAAGATAATACCCTGGACGAAGTAACTTTCAGTGAATTTCTCTCTTTACAAAGAACACAAGATCCATTGAAGGACTTAGAAGAGGTTTCAGGAGACGTTAGAAAAATAATTAAAAATGTAAAAAAAAATGGAGATGACGCTCTTCTAAAATATACTGAAAAATTTGATAAATTAAAAATCTCAAATCTAAAAGAATTAATTTTCAACAAGAAACATATGGAGAAAGCATTCAACTCCATTGACGACGAGACAAAGAACAATTTAAGTTATTTAAAAGAAAGAATTCAGAAGTTCCATGAATCTATTCCCCAACAAGACTGGGAGAGAGAAGATGAGATTTTCGAAAAGTTTGGTCAGATTTCACGTCCTATAAAAAGGGTAGGTCTTTATGCTCCTGGAGGAAACGCCATATATCCTTCTTCTGTGCTAATGACGTCTGTGCTAGCGAAAATGTCTGGAGTCAAAGAAATTATGCTTTCCTTTCCCCCTTCACGCAAAGAATTAACAGATCTAATGTTAGCATCGGCTTATGTAGGAGAAGTTGATGAGGTAGTTTGTTTAGGCGGAGCTCAATCTATAGCTGCAATGACTTATGGTACTGAATCTATAAAAAAAGTTGATAAGATTTTTGGTCCAGGAAATCACTATGTAGCTGAAGCTAAGAGGCAGGTTTATGGAATAGTAGGCATTGACGGAATGACAGGACCATCAGAAGTGATGATTATTGCTGATGAAACTGCAGATAGTGAAATGTTAGCTTTAGACTTAGTTGCGCAAGCAGAACATGGTCCTAACTCAACCTGTATTCTTGTTTTGATAAATTCAAATAAAAATCAAGAAGTGCAAAAAGAAATAAATAATTGTTTTGATTATTTAAAATTTGGGGAAACTTCTAATGCTTATCATTCACTTAATAAATACGGAAAAATAATTAACGTTGATAACTTTAAAGAAGCAAAAGATATTTGTAATGAATTCAATCCGGAACATCTTCAGATAGTTTTAAATGATTATGATGATGTAAATCTCAAAGAACTTTATGCAGGAGCAATATTTTTAGGTCAAAATAATTCAGCAGTTCTTGGTGACTATTGCGCCGGACCCAGCCATGTAATTCCGACAAATGGAGCAACTAAATTCAGCTCACAGCTCTCCGTTCAAGATTTTTTTGTAAATTCCTCTTTTACACAGATAAAAGATTCAAGAAGTAAAAATTTTGAGAAAGTACTTAAAACATCAAGATTTATTGCAGATCAAGAAGGTTTAATTGCACATGCAAAGGCTGTGGGATCAAGAATTAAAAAACTTTTTAATTAATAATTTCGTCATATATTTTAAGCACTTCATCAACTGGGATTGCAAAGTTCAATCCTTGACTGCCACCTGAAGTTGTCTCGATGAGATTAGTAATTCCTATAAGGTATCCATTTCTATCGATTAATGCTCCGCCAGAATTACCTGGATTAATTGATGCATCAGTTTGAATGAAAGATCCATTCACATTTTTGAATTGTCTGTTAATTGCGCTAACAATTCCCATGCTAAAAGATTTACCTAAGCCTTGTGGATTCCCAATAGCAATAACTTGTTCACCAACTCTAAGCTCATCAATATTCTTTTTTATTTTAATTGGCTTTAAGTTTGGATTGTTAATAGTTTGGATTACAGCTATGTCTGCATCCTCACTAAACCCTAAAATTATTGCCTCACTTATCTCACCATTATTTAGTTCTATGATTAAACGTTGTTGGTTTTTAAACGCCTCCTTTATGACATGAAAATTAGTTACTATTTTTCCATCTTTATTTAATACAACTCCAGAGCCGTTAGGGAAAAATCCTGTTTTAATAACTTGTTGATATCTTTTAATTCCAAGTAAATTAGATTTTTCTTGCCATGCTTTCCATTTTTTGATGCTCCAGATATTAACTACAGAAGGGGAGGCGGCTTCTAGAACGTCAGGTAAACTCTTCTGGTAGGTTAAGTTTAAAAAAACAAAGCCTGAAATAAGCCCTAAAACCAGCCAAAGAGAAATAGAAAAAGCATTTTTTTTATTCATAGAGATTGGAAATTATAACTTCTCTGAGTTATTATTCACGCCCCTAAGACATTATTTACAAGAATGAAGACTAAAAGCTTTAAAACAAATGAAGTAAATCAAAAATGGCTTCTTATTGATGCTGAGAATAAAACTTTAGGAAGATTATCTTCCAAGGTTTCTTCTATATTGATGGGAAAAAATAAGCCTCAGTATACATCTAATAATGATTTAGGAGATTACGTCGTTATTATAAATGCTGAAAAAATTAGACTTACTGGGAATAAAGAGACACAAAAGAAATATTACAGGCACACAGGGTTTCCAGGAGGGCTGAAAACAAGATCAGTTGCTGATCTGAGGCAGGATAAACCAGAGCAAATTATTATTAAAGCTGTTAAAGGAATGCTTCCAAAAAATAAATTATCAAATAGTATGATTTCAAAACTAAAAGTTTACAAAGGCTCAGAACATCCACATATAGGTCAAAATCCGGAACTTCTAGAATCTTAGGTTAGATATGAATCAAGATACTACATATGCCACAGGAAGAAGAAAAACTTCCACGGCAAGAGTCTATTTAAGTAAAGGTAAAGGAAATATATTAGTAAACGATATACCTTTAGAAGATTACTTCGGAAGAGAAGTTGCTAAAATACTTGTAATGCAACCTTTGGTTCTTCTTAATATTGTTGATGAGTTCGATATTAGCGTAAAAGTCTCTGGTGGAGGTTCTTTTGGGCAAGCTGGAGCCATCAGGCATGGAATTTCAAGAGCCCTTGAAAAATTTGATGCTGATTTTAGGAAAGACTTGAAATCTGCTGGTTATTTAACAAGAGATTCTAGACAAGTAGAACGTAAAAAAGTTGGATTAGTTAAAGCGAGAAAATCAAAACAATTTAGTAAAAGATAATTCAATGGTTCAGCCAATATCTCCTCCAAATCCAGGAAGAAGGAAGTTTTTAAGTTTAATTACTGGATTTATGGCCTCAGTAGGAGCTGTGTTTCTAGCTATACCTTTTCTGAGCGCTTTTAAGCCCAGTGCTAGAGCCGAAGCGGCAGGTGCTCCCGTCCAAGTCGATATTTCTTCTTTAATGCCAGGTCAAATGAAAGTCGTCGAATGGAGAGGAAAACCTATTTTTGTGGTAAAAATGACAGAAAATACAGTTAAGCTTTTATCTTCTAATCTAGACAGGCTTGCAGATCCTAATGGAGCTAATTCCGTTCAGCCCGATTATGTAGAAAATCAAATTAGGTCAAGAAAGCAGGGAGTTGCTGTAATTACAGGTGTCTGTACTCATTTGGGTTGTTCTCCTAAATACTACCCCGAGACAGGCTCTGTTGCTTTTGATTCAGATTGGCAAGGAGGTTTTTTTTGTCCATGTCATGGTTCTAAATTCGATATGGTGGGCAGAGTTTATGCAGGAGTCCCAGCACCAACGAACATGGATGTTCCCCCTCATTATTTTCCAAAGGATAATATATTAGTAATTGGTTTAGATGGAGTTTCATAATGTTACAGTGGATAAATAGTAGATTTCCTATTACAGATTTAGTTGAAAGACACCTTTCAAAATACCCGGCGCCGACGAATCTTAACTTCTGGTACCTATTTGGATTTTTACTAATCATTGTTTTAGTTATGCAAATCCTTACAGGACTTTGGTTAATGATGAATTATACAAATACAGCCGAAGAAGCATTTTCTTCAGTTGAGTACATAATGAGAGATGTAGAATATGGTTGGCTTCTGAGATATTTACATGCTGCTGGAGCCTCAGCTTTTTTTGTACTGATTTATTTACATATGTTTAGAGGCATGATGTATGGATCTTATCAAAAACCTAGAGAGTTAATTTGGCTGGGTGGTTGGGTTACATATGTACTTCTTTGTGCCGAAGGTTTCACAGGTTATGTTCTTCCTTGGGGGCAAATGTCCTTTTGGGCTGCTCAAGTAATAATATCTCTCCTAGGATCAATTCCGTTTATCGGAGAAGATCTCGCAACTTGGGTTAGAGGGGACTATTTAATATCTGGAATTACTCTTTCCAGGCTTTTCGCTTTTCATGTTGTTTTGCTACCCATAATGCTTATTGCTGTGGTTTTTTTCCATATTCTTGCGCTTCATGAAATTGGCTCAAATAACCCTGATGGAATTGATATTAAAAAACATGTAGATGACGATGGAGTTCCATTAGATTCCAAGCCATTTTATCCTTACGATATAACTCATGATGTATATGCTTTAGGAGTATTTTTAATATTTTTCTGCGCAATTGTATTTTTCTTTCCTGGTGGGGGCGGTTATATCTTGGAAACAGTGAATTTTGAACCAGCCAATCCTCTTTCAACACCAGAACATATAGTGCCATCATGGTATTACACTCCTTATTATGCGATGTTGAGAGCAGTAGATTTTTCTTTATTCGGCCTAACTGCAAAATTTTTAGGTTTTGTAACTATGGCAGCTGGTATTGCAATTTTTGCGGCATTGCCATGGCTAGATAGAAGCCCTGTGAAATCTATTCGTTACAAAGGAATATACAGTAAAATCTTCTTGGCTGGATTTGTCGTAAGTTTCTTTGTGTTAGGTTATCTTGGATTAGTGCCACCTACAGAAATAAAAAATATTTTGGCAAAAGTTTTCACAATAATTTACTTCTCTTACTTCTTATTAATGCCAATTTATACTAGGCTTGAAAAATGTAAGCCAGTACCGGAAAGAGTTCCTACATAACGTATGAAGTTTTTTTCATTTTTTTTATTAATCTTAGCTTTTAATATTTTCGGAGCAGATGAATTCAGTTGTGGCTCCATAGAATGCGATGATTTTACAGTAAATATTTCTAATAATGCCGAATTGCAAAGTGGTCTTTCAACGTATATGAATTATTGTTATGGATGTCATTCGTTGCAATATTCTAGATATAAAAGAGTTGCTGAAGATTTGGATATTCCAATCGACTTATATATTGAAAATCTAATTTATGATGGATCTAAGCCAGGAGAGCTTATGAAAATCAGTCTTTCGAAAGAAGATGCAATAAACTGGCTAGGGGCTTACCCTCCAGATTTAACTCTTGAAGCAAGAGTTAGAAAACCAGAATGGATATACACCTATTTAAGAAGTTATTATTTGGACTCCTCAAGGCCTTATGGAGTTAATAATCTGGTTTATAAAAATGTCTCAATGCCTCATGTGCTTGAAGATCTTCAAACTTCTCTACCTGAAAAAGAATTCGATAAAGTTATAAGTGACCTAACTAATTTCTTGGTTTATGTTTCCGATCCGTCCGCTAGAGAAAGAAAACAAATGGGGGTTTATGTTCTTCTCTTTTTATTATTATTCACCTCTTTTGCTTTTTTACTATACAGAGAGTATAAAAAGGAACTTAAATAATAGAATCTTCGATGAGTTTACTTAAAAACAGGTCATCCATGGTCCTTTTTCATGACGAAATAGGACACAGAAGTCACAAAGTTAGAATTATTCTTGAAGAGAAAGAAATCTCTTGTGATTTAGAAGCTCTAGACTCTTTAAATTTGCCAAAAGAAATTCTAGACGTTAACCCTGACGGCTCTTTACCTTTATTAATTGACAGAGAGCTTTCTTTATATAATTCAGCCTTGATTGTCGAGTATCTTGATGAAAGGTTTCCTCATCCTCCCTTACTACCGGTTTACCCAGTTGCAAGAGCACAAACTAGATTGATATTGAATAGACTTGAAAAGGACCTGTCTTATCACTTGGATGTAATTGAAAATGAAAACTCTTCAAAAAACGAACAAACAAAAAGTAAGGACTCGTTGGAAACAAATTTAAAAAATTCTTTAATTTTGTTTGGAAATACATCATTTTTTAATGAAGAAGAATTTTCAATTTTAGATGCAGTTATTAGTCCAATTCTATTTAGATTAGATTTTTATAAAATTAAAATACCTAATTCGAAAGCTGCGATTGGAATAAAGTCTTATATGGAAAGAATATTCGATAGAGATTCTTTCAAATCAAGTTTGAGTAATTCTGAGAAAGAAAAGTTTCTTATCTAGAAGCTTTGAAGAATCTTGTCTTCAAAAAAACTTAAAGAAATCGGCTTTAAATTTATTTTATTATTTTTTAAATAATATTGACCTAAAAATCCAAAATAGTTTTGATCATTTACAACGCCTAGCATATCGAATCCTAAAGAGTAGACTACTTTTTGATTTGAGCTTAGAGAAGAAAACTCTTTATCTCCAAAATTTATTTTATTGACGAGAATTGGAAATTCTAACCCTTTTGAAAAGTTTAGATCAGCAGGAGAAGAAGTGTTGTTCCATGAATCATAATGATTTGGCATATTAAAAATCTTCAAATTAAGTAAAAGATTAAATTTAAGAGCCGGTAACAGTCTTTTAGAGGATTCAGAACTTACACTAAGAATAATAGCTTCAATATCATTCCTCTTTCTTGAAATGAATTTAAGGTCCTGATTTAAAATTTTCTCTACATTTCTATTTCTTCTTAAGCTGTCCTGTTTCCCAAATACTTCTGCAATAAAAATTTCAAAATCATTATTTTCTTTTAGAAGAATCAAATTATTATTATTTATTAAAAAATTATTTTGTTTAGCAAAGTTTTGAAACTTTTCAATTTCTTCAATTTTTGAACTGACGAAAACGAATTTATTTTGTCTTATTATTTCTAATATATTTTCATTATCAAAAAATAATTGATCTTTTATAGAAACACTTTTAATACTCTTTGAGTTAGAAATATTTGCTTCATCTAAATTGACTAAATATGTATTTGATTTTTGTAGATTACAATTTGCTTGTAATTTTTTGTATATTGTTTCATTTAAAATAATTAGAGTTGGATTTACATTAGTATTTTTACAAAATTTTAATTTTTCAGTTGCGGTTGTAAAAAAAACTTTTTTTGTATTTCTAGAATACTTGTTACTTAAATAATAATTAGCAAGGAAACCTTTTATAAAAGTTGTTTCCTCATCGTTCAAATCTAAAGAATGAATTATTTCAACATTATTTCTCATTGAAATGCTTTTTATTTCCCTAAAAATTTTTTCCGTTATATTGTTTGATGGGAGGTTAAAATTAAATTCCTTAAAATCTTTATTATTTGTTGAGGTACAACCAATTAATACTGTAATAATTAGGATATAAATTAATATTTTGAAAGGAGAAAACATCATTAACACCAAAAGCACATTATATTTAGTTGCAACTCCTATTGGAAATTTAAAAGATTTTTCATTTCGAGGGGTAGAGATACTCAATCAAGTTGATATTGTTTTGGCAGAAAGTACCAAAAAGACAAGAATATTATTTGATAAATTTAATATTAAAAATAAGATCTCTTTGTTTAATGATTTTTCTTCCAAAAAAAAAATTGATTCATTAGTTAAAAACATTTTAAGTGGGCAGAATATTGCGCTTGTATCTGATGCTGGCACTCCTTTAATATCTGATCCGGGTAGTGAGTTGATAAAAGCGGTATTAAAAGAGAATATAAGAATAGTGCCTGTGCCAGGTCCTAGTTCACCAATAAGTGCGCTGGTTGCATCAGGCCTTTCAACTGAAAAATTTTCATTTCATGGATTTCTTCCAAAAAAACAAGGAGCGTTAAAAAGTTTTTTAAAAGAAATAAATTTAGATAGTAAAACACAAATTTTTTTTGAGTCTCCCAAGAGAATTAAAAAAACGCTCTTAACTTTTCAGCAATTAATTGATCACGATCGCAAAATAGTTATTGCGAGAGAATTGACAAAAATTTATGAGGAATTTTATAGAGGAAAGATTTCTAATCTAAAAAAAATTATTGATGAAGTTCCAGAAATTGAAAAAGGGGAGTTGGTGTTACTTTTAGAGGGATCTAAAGATAAATTTTTAATAGATACTCATCTTGAGAGAATTTTATTCAACGAATTGAAACCTTTTCTGTCTCTTAGACAAATTTCTAAGATAATATCTAAAATATCATCTAAAGATTCCAAAGAAATTTATAACATTTTTAAAAAAAAATAATATAATCTTTCCGAGCTGACCGAGTAATCGCTGACATAGTCAGAGGAAAGTCCGGGCTCCACAGGATGAAACGCCAGGTAACGCCTGGGAATAGCAATGCTATTACGGAAAGTGCAACAGAAAATATACCGCCGAAAGGTAAGGGTGAAAAGGTGTGGTAAGAGCGCACCGAATATTCGGAAACGAATATTGCTTTGCAAACCCCGTTTGGAGCAAGACTAAATAGGGATTCTATAATGTGATCCGCATTGAATCCGGGTAAGTTGCTAGAGATTTATGGCGACATAAATTCAAGATGAATGATTACATAAAACAGAACCCGGCTTACGGGTCAGCTCCCTCATATAATTTCTCAAGATTCTAAAAAAATAAACAAATGCTGTTCTTAACGCTTTTAAAGTGTGAAAAAGTGTGTAAAAATACGTATAAGTGTACAGAATAGGGACAAAATATGGCTGGTATTTACGGCTTCAGCAGTTTAGTTTTAGATACTAAGGGAAGAATTTCTATGCCAGCAAAATATAAGGACCAGTTAAAAAATTTAGCTGGCGGCTCCATCATTGTTACTAGAGATCCTCAATATCCTTCTTTATTGATTTATCCAGGGAACTTGTGGAAAAAAATATCTGAATCATTTGAGGAACTTTCTGGATTGAACCCTGAGATAAGAAATCTGCAATGGAATTTTCTAGGGAATGCTCATTATATCGACTTTGAAATAACTGATCGTATGACCATTCTTCTTCCTTCACCCTTAAGGAATTATGCTCAACTGAAAGAAAAAGCCAAAGTTGTTCTAATTGGTATGGGTCAAAAATTTGAGTTGTGGAGTGAAAAAAACTGGAAAATAAAAGAATCAGGAAAAAAATTAAATTCAGAGAGGATCGACATAAATCTTCCTGATGAAGTGAAGGACATACCGTTTTGAATCACATTTCAGTTATGCCTACCGAGGTAATAGAAAATCTTATTCATTCGAAAAGTGGTGACTATTTAGACTGCACTTTTGGAGTAGGAGGCCACTCAAAAAAAATTCTCGAAAATTTAAATAATGATGGTTCTTTAAATTCCATTGATAAAGATCCGAAAGTGTTGAAATTTGCTAATCAAATAAAAGATACAAGATTTCAATTTAATAATATTAGCTTTTCGGACATAAACAATTTTTACCCTCCTTCGTCTTTTGATGGAATTCTGATGGACTTAGGGATTTCCTCTTTTCAATTGGATGACAATTCGAGGGGTTTTAGTTTTCAAACAGATTCTTCTTTGGATATGAGAATGAACCAGTCTAGCGGATTAACTGCATATGAATGGCTTAATCAAGCAAAGGAAAAAGAAATTGCTGACGTATTTTTTTATTTAGGCGAAGAAAGAAAATCTAGATCTCTTGCAAGGCAAATAGTGGAAAATAGGAAAATTAAAAAAATATCTTCAACTTCTGATCTTTCTAACCTTTACTTTCGTAACAATCGTTCAAAAAAACATCCAGCTACTAATATATTTAGAGCAGTTAGAATGTTTATAAATGACGAAATTGAAGAGCTAATTTCAGCTTTAAAAAGTTCAATCTCTCTTTTAAAAAAAGGAGGAAGGCTTGTAGTAATTTCTTTTCATTCGATTGAAGATAGAATCGTTAAAAATTTTCTCAAAGGGAAGCTAGAAAATATTAAATTAGATACTTTTTTAGAACCAGTTGGAAAAATAATAAAACCATCTATCGAGGAAACAAAAAGCAACCCAAGATCAAGAAGTGCAATTATGCGAGTCGGAAAAAAGTCATGAATGATAAGTTTCAAATTTTTATAATTTTTGGTTTTTTAACGATCGGTATTCTTTCTGCAACAATTTCTAAATCTTTAAATGTCCATGAAATACGTACTATAAATGCTCAGCTAGATGGAGAGTTTGAGAGATATGTATTTTTAGATAATGAGAATATAAGGATTAAAAATTTATTAGAGAGAGATTTTAAAACGACAAACTGAAGTATGAATAATCAAAATATAAAAGTAGGCATAGATATTGGAACTTCAAAAGTGGTTTGCTTGATCGTGGAGTCTACCTCAGAGGGATTAAAGGTTTTAGGACTAGGAACGCATCCTTCAAAAGGATTAAAAAACGGAGTGGTAGTCGATATCGAATCAACTGTTTTGGCTATTCAAGAAGCGACAAACAAAGCTGAATTAATGTCTGGTGTAAGAGTTCATCAGGCTTATGTGGGTATTTCGGGCGGTAGTTCAAATGGCTTAAATTCAGAGGGAGTTGTTCCAATTAAGGATAAGAAAGTAAAAATAAGTGATGTTGAGAAAGTGATAACTGCTGCAAAAGCTCAAAGTATTCCTGATGGATATAAATTACTGCATATTTTAGCTAGAGAGTATGCGATAGATCAGCAAAATGGAATCAAAGAACCTTTGGGGATGGCAGGAGTAAGACTCGAAGCAAAAGTTCATTTAGTCTCATGTGATAAAAATGCTGCAGAAAATATTTCATCATGCATGAAAGCTTGTGGAATATCAGTTCAAGATTATGTGTTAGAACAGCTCGCTTCAAGTTATTCAGTACTCTCTCAGGATGAAAAAAAATTGGGGGTATGTCTTATAGATTTAGGTGGCGGAACATCGGATGTCGCAATATTCATGGATGATTCAATTAGTCATACGATCAATATTCCAGTTGGTGGAGATCATGTCACGAATGATATCGCTAGAGCAATTCAAACTCCTACAAACCAAGCAGAAGAATTGAAGAAAAAATACGGATGTGCTTCAAGCTCACTTACAAATGAGGGAGAAAAGATTTCTACTCCCTCGATAAATAGAAGGTCTGAAAAAATATTCTCTCGTCAGGCTTTAGCAGACGTAATTGAGCACAGATACGCAGAGATTTTTCAAATGATAAAACAAAGATTAGAAATAAATGATCTTTCGCAATATCTTCCTGCAGGAATTGTACTCACCGGGGGCGCTTCTAAAATTGAGGGAATTTCTCAGTTAGGTGAGGAGATATTTCAAGTTCCTGTCAGAGTAGGCAAACCAAAGGGTTTAGTTGGTTTGACAGATATATTAAAAAACCCAGTTTATTCAACCTCAGTAGGTCTAATTTTGTATGGTCAAAAAGTTTCTGAGGAAGAATTAATAGATTTTGCGTTTATTAAAGAAAAAGGATTATTTAATAAAGCATTTAAATGGATTCAAAATAATTTTTAGTTTAGGAGGCAATTATGAACTGGAAAGTAGTCGAAAAAGGAAATAATCTCGGAGCTTTGATAAAAGTTGTTGGAGTTGGTGGATGCGGTGGAAACGCTGTAGATCACATGGTCAAAAGTGGGTTAGAAAATGTGGAGACTATTTCCATCAATACGGATAGCCAAGCTCTTGACGCAAGCGTTGCCGAAGTTAAACACTGTTTAGGAGAGATAAGTAATTCAGGACAAGGAGCTGGTGCTAACCCAGATATTGGAAGGGATACAGCTTTAGATGATTATGAAAGACTAGAAGCTCTATTAGATGGATCTGATATGGTTTTTATTGCCGCAGGAATGGGCGGCGGTACAGGGACTGGAGCATCTCCTATAATTGCCAGAGTTGCGAAATCAGTTGGTGCTTTAACGGTAGCAGTAGTTACAAAGCCGCTTAATTTAGAAAGAAAAGAAAAGGTTGCAGATGAAGGTATCAAAGCTCTTAGAGATGAAGTCGATTCTTTAATAACAATACCAAACCAAAAATTAGCAGAAGTTTTTGGAGATGATATAGATTTTCAAGATGCTTTCGCACATGGAAATGATGTTTTATTGGGTGCTGTTAGAGGTATTTCAGACATTATTACTAATGTAGGAACTATTAATGTTGATTTTCAAGATGTTAAAGCAGTAATGTCTGAAAAGGGAACAGCCATGATGGGTACGGGAATTGCCAATGGACCTAGTCGAGCTGTAGAGGCCGCTTCTGCTGCTGTTGGAAGTCCACTCTTAGAGGATATTAATCTTGAAAATGCTAAAGGTGTCTTAGTAAATATCTCTGCTAAAGATAAAATAGGTATGAAAGAAATTGATAAAGTTTTAGAACAAGTTAATCAATTTTCTTCAGAAGGCGCTCTCATTATTCCAGGAGTTGCAATTGATAAATCTATGGAATCTGGAGATTTAAAAGTCACAATCGTAGCTACAGGATTGGGCGATGCTAGACAATCAAAGGTATCAATGGCAGACGATCCATTTGGTTTTAAAGTCGCAAATAGTTCCGGACAAAAAAAGGTTAAACCTATAACTGATTTCGAAACGGTAGAAAAAAAAGTTTCTTCTTCAGATTACCTAGATATTCCCTCTTTCGTAAAAAGGCAGATAGATTGATTTGTATTTTGAATTTTCAAATAAGTACAGAGAATTAACTATATGGTTTATAGTTTTTCTTTTATTAATATCACTCCCAATAAGATTTTATTTTTTAGAAAAATATCATTCTGAAACTGCAATAAAAAAATCGGTTTCCATTTCTGAAAGATCAACAAATCTTTTAGCAAGAAGAGGCAAAATTTTAGATCGAAATGGATCTGTTTTGGCTGAAGACATTCCATCCTATGAAATTGGTTTAGATTTGAATAATTTTTCTTTTAACCCGAAAGAAATTAAGAAAATTTCTTATCTTTTGGATATTGATAGAAAAACATTTACAAAAAGACTCTCAGATAAAAAAAAGAAATATTTAGTATTAAAAAGAAATGCAACGAGTGAATTATTCTCACAAATAAATAATCAAAAAATAAATGGAATAGTAGGCTATAAAAAATATACAAGAAGTTATCCAAAAGGCGCAGCTTTTTCTCAGTTAGTTGGATTAGTAAATACTTTTAATAATGAAGGTATCCAAGGAGTTGAGTTAAGTCTAGATGACTTACTTACTGGAAAAAATGGCAAAAAAGATTATCTAAAAACAAGAAAAAATAAAACTATAGAATCTGAGGTAATAAATCCTGCTCATGGAAAAGATATCTATTTAACAATAGATGCAGATTTACAATTTATGGCATATTCTATTCTTGAAAACACAGTAATGCACCATAACGCAAGCTCAGCTTCTTTAGTTGTTATTGAGCCAGAAAGCCAAGAAATATTGGCGATGTCAAATTACCCAAGTTTTAATCCGAACGACAGAAAGAATATCAATCTTAGTAATTTAGAAAATAAAGCTGCAACAGAGCTATTTGAGCCTGGATCAACTGTTAAGCCAATAATAATGGCTGCAGTTTTAGAGAGTGATAGTTCTTTTTCTGATCAATTAATTAATACCAGTCCGGGTTTTGTAGATTATGAAGGATTTATTACTGAGGATTTTAAAGATTATGGTATTCAAAATTTATCTCAAATTATCTCTAATTCAAGTAATGTAGGTATGGTAAAAATTTGCGATGGTGTTGAGCCAGAAATAATTTTAAATGGATTTCATAAAGTGGGGTTTGGAAAGTATATGAATGAGATATTTATATCTTCTAGAGAAGGATACCTTCCGCCAATGAGCAATCTCAGTAAAAGAGACAAAGTTAGTCTATGTTATGGTTACGGTCTTCAAACAACCTTAATTGAGTTGGTCAATGCCTATTCCATATTTTATTCAGAGGGTAAGTTAAGACCTTTGAGTTTAATAGTTAATAATTCTTCAGAAGATACAGAACAAATTATTTCTCCTGATTTATCTATAAAAATGAAAGACATGCTTACAGATGCTGTTAGAAAGGGAACTGGAAGTAAAGCAAAAGTAAAAGGTATAGATATCTCTGGTAAAACGGGAACTGTGCAGAAGCTAGGCGAAAAGGGTTACAAGGAAGTTTCGCATAATGCTCTTTTTATTGGACAAGCTTCTTCGGAAAATAGAAATTTAATTGTTGGCATAATAGTTAGAGATGCACAGAAAAATGGAAGTGGTGGAGGCGATGTCGCAGCTCCTTCATTTGCTAGATTTATAAATAAGGTATATTAAAATCAAATTTGCTATGAATTTTAAGGAGTTAATTGAAACAATCTTAAAATTTAAAAAAGAATTTGATTCTAAATCAATTACTTTAAATTCAAAGATTGTAAAAAAGAATGATATTTTCCTAGCAATTTCAAAGGATCGTGATAAAAATTTTCAGAATATTTTAGAGGCTATAAGCAAAGGCGCCTGTTTAATAATTGTAGAAAAAAAAATTACAATAAAAAATTTTCCTTCAATAGTTTATTTTTCAAATATTAAAAATAAGTTAAGTAATATTTCTAACATTTTTTATGATTTTCCATCAAAAAACATAGAACTTTATGGCGTTACTGGCACTAATGGAAAATCTTCAGTATCAAGTTTTTTACATCAAATTTTAAAAAAAAATAATACAAAAACTGCATTATTAACCTCAATAAAAAGCAGAAAAAAAGGAATATTTTTTTCAGGATTAACTACTCCTGATACCTTTTTTTTGAATGATTTTTTATCTAAAGCGAATTTAGAAAATTATCAATCCGCTATAATAGAAGTATCATCACATGGGATCCATCAAGATAGAGTCAAAGGATTAAATTTTAATTATGGATGCTTTACCAATATTAGTAGGGATCATTTGGACTATCATAAATCTATGCAGGATTACTCTAATGTTAAAGAAAGCTTTTTTTTAAATAATTCTTTTGATGCAGCTTTAATAAACATTGATACTTCTTTAGGCGAAAGGATAAAAAAAATTGATAAGAATTTTCTTTCATTTTCTTCGGTCAAAAAAAATGCTGACTTCTTTTTTAATAAAAAAAACATTTTGTTTCATAACAATGATTCTTATGATTTAAATTTTTTTGATGGACCGAGATTTATGAAATTAAATCTCGCGATGGCTATTTCTCTTGCAAAATGCACCGAATTATCAATAGAGCCAAAAACCATCAAAAATTTTTATTCTCCCGCGGGAAGATTTGAGAAGCGAAAAACCTTCAAAGGAAAATCGTGCATTATAGATTATGCTCATAGCCCTAAAGCTCTTGAGATAGTTTTGAAATCCATTCGATCATTCTCATCTGGAAACATCATTTGTATTTTTGGTTGCGGCGGCGAAAGAGATAAAGGAAAGAGACCAAATATGGGAAGAATAGCCGAGAAATTTTCAAATAAATTGATTATAACGAACGATAATCCTCGATTGGAAGATCCAAATAAAATTAAAGAAGATATCATAAAGGGTATTTCAAAAGTTTCTAAAACTCATTTCATTCCAGATAGAAAAGAGGCGATTCAATTCGGTTTAAAACTATTAAAGAAGTCTAAAAAAGGCTCTACTTTACTCATTGCAGGTAAAGGACATGAAAATTATCAAGAAATGAAAGATAAAAGAATTTATTTTAGTGACAAAAATGCAATTGAGGAAATAATAAATGTTAGTTGAAAAAAAGCTTTCAAAGATTGCTGAAATAGCCAGCGCTAAATTAATTGGAAAAGACTTGGGTTTTAATAAAATCTCAACTGACACAAGGACTTTAAAAAAAGGAGATTTATTTTTAGCGCTTAAAGGGGAAAATTATGACGGTCATGATTTTATAGAAACTGCTATTAAAAAAGGAGCGAGTTCAATAATTTCTGAAAGAGAGCTTAGTTACAAGATAAATTATATTAAAACAAAAAATAATTTTAAATTTCTAAAACTTCTCGCAAGAAACATTAGATCAAACTTTAAAGGGACAGTATTTGCTATAACAGGAAGTAATGGAAAAACTTCAACAAAAGAAATTACTTATGAATTACTAAGTCATTATTTTAAAGGAAAAAAGGTTTTTAAATCTCCAAAAAACTGGAATAACGAATTAGGGTTGTATTTTTCTTTATTAAGTTTGGAAACTTCTCATGAAATTGCGGTTTTTGAATTAGGTACAAATTTCCCTGGAGAAATTTTTACTCTTTCTGATTTTCTTAAGCCAGATCATGGGGTAATAACAAACATTGGGCATTCGCATCTTGAGAATCTTAAAAGTCTAGAAGGAGTTGCAAATGAAAAATCTGACTTATTTTTAAATGTGAAAAATCATGGAAGTTGTATCGCAAGAGTTGAAAACAAGTTTAGAAAAATCATGACAAAAAAATCTGAAGGAAAAAAATTAACTTTTCTACGTAAAACAAAGAAAGATATTTTCAGCACTAATTTTGATATTTCTTTTCGATGTATTACTAATGCTTTAGGTCTAAAGATATCAACTCAAGAAAAAAATAAGTTAAAAAAATTACTTTCTGAAAAGGTAAACGTTTCTGGAAGAATGGAAAGAAAGATTGGGCCAAAAAAGACTACTTTTCTTGACGATACTTACAATGCTAATCCAGATTCTTTTCTTGCTGCTTTTGAAGAGATTTCTAGCTTAGATTTTAAGAAAAAAATTTGTGTCATGGGGAAAATGGGTGAGCTTGGAGCAAATTCCAAAAAATTGCATGACAAAATAATTCATAAAGCATTGGAGTATTTTGATCATATATTTTGCGTAGAAATTAACTCAAGAATAATAGACAGAAAAATAAAATATATATCAAAAAATAATGTAAAAAAAAATATTGAAAATTTCTTTGATGAGGATACTTTAATTTTATTTAAAGCTTCAAGATCAGTTAAAATGGAAAAGGTCATCAAAGACATTTAATATGCTTTTACCTTTTTTAGATTTTTTAGCCGAAAGTTATGGGCCTTTTAGAGTATTTAATTATTTTACATTTAGAGCAATACTTTCTACTTTAACATCTTTAATCTTTTGTCTTATTTTTGGAAATTATTTTATTTCTTTTCTTCAAAGAAATAGATTTGGTCAGGTAATCAGAGAGTTAGGACCAGAAAAACATTACGAAAAAAAGGGTACACCAACCATGGGGGGCTTATTAATTTTGGGGGGAATACTTTTTTCATGTTTATGTTGGGGGGATTTAAATAATAGATATTTATGGATAGTTATATCTTTAATTTTCTCTTTTGGAGTTCTAGGGTTTTTAGATGATTATTTAAAACTCAAGTATGATTCCAGCGACGGTCTTTCAGCGAAAATGAAAATTTTTTGGCAAATATTATTCGCCTCTATAGCTGCTTCCTATCTTTATTATTCGCATTCAATTCCAGCAGAAATAAGTTTATTTTTGCCATTTTTAAAGGACTTTGCTTTCAATTTGGGCGTCATATTTATTTTTACTTCAATTTTTGTAATTATTGGGACAAGTAATGCAGTTAATCTCACCGATGGATTAGATGGATTGGCAATTCTTCCCTCAGTTATGGTGGCTGGCGGGCTAGGAATAATTGCTTATATTTCAGGAAATATTATTTTCGCTGATTATCTGAATATTGCTTATTTACCAGGTTCTGAGGAATTACTCATTATTTGTGGGGCAATAATTGGAGCTGGTATTGGGTTTCTTTGGTTTAACACTTATCCTGCACAAGTCTTTATGGGAGATGTAGGGTCGTTATCTTTGGGAGCAGCATTAGGAGGAATGGCAATAATTTTAAGACAGGAGATAATTTTAGCAATTATGGGCGGAGTTTTTGTAATGGAAGCTCTATCAGTAATCATTCAAGTCACGTCTTACAAACTTACAGGAAAAAGAGTATTTAAGATGTCGCCAATTCATCATCACTTTGAACTTTCTGGTTGGGCAGAGCCAAAAATAATAGTTCGCTTTTGGATTATCACACTCATACTTGTCTTAATTGCTTTGGCAACTTTTAGGCTACGTTAGAAATGCCATTGAGTGAAAAGTATGTTCTTATTCTTGGCGCAGGAAAGACAGGACTTTCATCCGCAATTTTCTTAAAAAAAAATAATTTTAAAATATTCGATACTAGGAAAATAAAGGACTTATTACCAGAGATAAAAAAAAATGATTTCATTTTAAAAAATTTAGTTCTTGAAAAAGAAATAGACTTTAAACTCGTTGATTATGCAATTTGTTCTCCTGGATTTGATTTATCTCATAGTCTAGTAAAAAAGCTACTTAAGAATAAAGTAACCATTAAAAGTGACATTGAAGTTTTTATAGAAAACAATGATTCAAAGATCATTCTAGTGTCTGGGACAAATGGAAAAACTACAGTTTCCTTACTTCTAGAAAAATTTATATCCCAGAAAGGACTAACATCTAAAGCGATTGGTAACTTAGGCAATCCAGTTTTAGAATATGTTAATGAACGCAAAGATTATTTTGTAATTGAAGTATCTAGTTTCCACTTAGATATTTCTAAAAGTTTAAAATCAGAATTATCTTTATTATTGAATATTTCTGAAGATCATCTAGACAGACATAAAACATTTGAAAATTATGTAAGAATTAAAAATTCAATCTTTAAAAACTGCAAGATATCTATTGGTAATAAAGATGATCAAAACATCGAGAAAGGGCTTAGTGATTATTTTGAGTCTGATCCAGATATAGATACTCAAAATCTAAAAGCTGTGAAAAAAACCTTAGATAACTTAGGTCTTCATTATTCTTTCAAAGAACTAGAAGAGAATAAGTTTAAGCCGATGCATAGAATGGAAGAGTTTTATAAAGATGAGTTGAATAGAATTTATTTTAATGACTCTAAGGCTACGAATTGTGGTGCAACTATAGCTGCGATTAATTCTTTAAAAGGAAAAACTAAGATTTATTTAATATGCGGCGGGCAAGGGAAAGGAGCTGACTTTTCAGAACTAGCGGAAAATATTAAAAAATATTGCAGTGCAGTAGTCATATTTGGTGAAGATAAAGAAAAAATAGAAAAAAAATTAGATAATTTTAATAAATACCTTGCAAATAGCTTCGAGGAGGCAATTTCAACTTGTTTAAAAATTTCTGAGCCTTGTTCATCTATTTTATTCTCTCCCGCTTGTGCTAGCTTTGATATGTTTAAAAATTTTGAAGAGAGAGGGGAAAAATTTAAAAAAATAATTATTGATGAGAGAAACTTTAACTCAATCTAAGCTTCAAAGAATTTTTTTTGGAGAATTTTATAGAGATCTAAAATTTTCAGATTTTGATCTAGGAATCTCAATATCAGTATTCTTTTTAAGTATGTTAGGAATCATTATGGTAGCTTCCGTTACGATTCCTTTGACTGAAGGGTCCTTGTCAATGACTTTCAATCATATCTTTAAGTTAATTTTATCTTTGATAGTGGGCTTATTTGTTTTTAGGTTCTCATTAGAAATATGGAAATCTGTTGATATCGTTTTAGTATTATTTTCTTTTTTGCTATTAACATTAGTTTTTTTCCCAATAATAGGATTTGAGGCTAATGGAGCTTCAAGATGGATAAGGGTTTTAGGTTTTTCTTTTCAACCATCTGAATTAATGAAATTTGCTTTAATTATTTATATTTCATCTTACTGTTTTAGAAGAATGACAGAATTTAAAGAACAATGGTTAGGGTTTTGGAAACCAGTATGCGTTGTAGTTTCTGCTATCGCTTTAGTTTTGCTTGAACCGGATCTTGGTTCCTCTGCTGTAATTTTTCTAATATCTTTATCAATAATGTTTATTGCCGGAGCGCCAGTTAAACATATGTTAATAATCTTGATTATGGGATTATCTGTCTTTGTCAGTATGATCATATTAGTGCCTTGGAGAATGCAAAGAATTTTAAGCTTTGTTGATCCTTGGAGCGCATACGGTGAAGGAGGATATCAACTTTCACAAGCTTTAATTGCCTTTAGTAGAGGAGATTTATTTGGAGTAGGTCTGGGAGAAAGTTTACAAAAATATCATTACTTACCTGACGCACAAACGGATTTTATCTTTGCAATTATTGCAGAAGAACTAGGTTTAATATTTTGTATCTTTCTAATTGGCGTGTATGGATACTTGATATTTAAGTCTTTTGCTTTGGGAAGGAATTCGAGATTAAAAGAAAATTATTTTGAATCTTTTGTTTCTTATGGCGTGGGAGTTTGTTTAGCATTTCATGTTTTTATTAATGTTGGTGTTTCAAGTGGCATGCTTCCAACAAAAGGTATCACATTGCCTTTCATCAGTTTTGGAGGTACAAATTTAATGCTAATGTTTGCTTTAATAGCTTTACTTCTTAGAATTAATTTAGAGCTTAAAGAAAGTTCAGAAATTAATAGAAAGGTGATGAGTGGCTGATCTAAAAACAATTTATATTGTTGCTGGAGGCACAGGAGGGCATGTTTTTCCGGCTAAACGGGTAGCTCAAAAATACCTTAATAACGGATTTAAAATTAATTGGATAGGTACTAGTCGAGGTCCTGAAAAAAAGATTTGCAAAGACTTAGGAATAAATTTTATACAAGTTCCGTTATATGGATTTAGAGGAAAAGGTTTTTTTACAAAATTAAAAGCCTTGATTGCTTTTATCCTAAGCGGTTTAATTTTTATTTTTTATTCAAATCCATTTAATAAACAAAATTCTCCAATGCTAGTTTTTGGAGGATATGTATCTTTGATTGCTTTCTTTTATTTCAAAGGTCCAGTTTTTCTTCAAGAACAAAATACAATCCCTGGTTCAGTATCAAGGTTACTTTTATCTACCAATAAAGTATCAAAGATATTTTGTGGATTCGAAAAGACAAAAAATTTTTTTGAAAAATATGAAAAAAATTTTATAGATTTAATAAACACCGGAAATCCAGTTGGAAAAATAAAAGAAAAAGAAAATAGCTTGAATAATTCTTCTTGCTTAAAAGTATTAGTTCTTGGTGGAAGTCAGGGTTCAATGTTTCTAAATGAATTAATTCCTGAAACGTTTAAAGAATTTATAGAGAACAACTCATTAGAAGTTAAGCATCAATCTGGATACAAAAATGAGACTAAAGTTAAAGATAATTATTCTACATTCATAGGGGAAGTAACCGTTCAAGCATTTATAGAAGATATTGAAAGCGCTTATCAGTGGGCAGATATCATAATATGTCGTTCCGGAGCATTAACTGTTTCGGAAATAATTGCTTCTAGATCAGTTGGAGTTTTTGTTCCTATAAAAGTTTCTATAGACGATCATCAAAAAGAAAATGCAAGTTATTTATCGTCCCTAGATGCTGCATGGCTTATAGAAGAATCAGAAAATTTTAAAAATGAACTAAGAGAGCTTTTAGTTGAAATTATAAATAATAAAAATTTGATTTATGAAAAAAGAGAAAATATAAAAAAAATAGAATTGAAAGATGCTGAATCAATAATATTTAATGAAATAAATGCTTGGTACAAATAATTTAAAAAAAATTCATTTCATAGGAGTTGGAGGGGCTGGAATGAGTGGTATTGCTGAGATATTGCTCAATATGAATTACAAAATATCTGGATCTGATAATACTCCATCAACTATAACCAAAAGACTTGAAAAAATAGGATTAGATTTTTATGATTTTCATAGCGCAGAAAATCTAAAAGACGTCGATTTGGTTGTCTTTTCTTCAGCGATTAAAATTAATAACCCTGAGCTTGTAGAGGCTGAAAAAAAAGGTATTAAGGTAATTCAAAGAGCAGAAATGTTAGCTTTTTTATCTGAGCTCAGAGAAAGCATAATTTTTGCTGGAAGCCATGGTAAAACTACAACAACTTGTATTACCGCTCACATTTTTAAAGAAAATAAACTAGACCCCACTTATATAATTGGTGGGAAGGTTAGCTCATTTGAGTCGAATGCGAAATTAGGAAATGGCAAACATATTCTTGCTGAGGCAGATGAGAGCGATGGAAGTTTTTTATTATTTAGCCCAGATAAAGCAGTAGTAACCAGCATTGATAATGATCATTTAGCATCTTATAAAAACTCTTTCGAAAATTTAGTGTCTGCTTTCGAAGACTTTTTAAAAAAAGTTAAATATAAGACTCTCGTCCATGATGAAGTAATTTCTTTATTCTCTAATATTGAAACTGAAAATAATATCTTTACATATGGTTTCAATGAGGAATCTGATTATCAGATTACAAATTATTCACAAAATGATGAAGGTTCATTCTTTCATTTAAAAGATAAAATCAAAAATTTGACATTTCAATTCAAAATAAAAATCTTTGGGGAACATAACGTTCTTAACGCTGTAGCTGCAATTATTTTATCTTTTGATGAAGGGATAGATTATAAAAATATTCAAAAATCTTTGATCAGTTTTCCTCAAGTTGAAAGAAGGTTTGAAATAATAAACAAAAACGTTTTTCTAAAAAAAATAATTCTTATAGATGATTACGGGCATCACCCAACTGAGTTAATCAATACGATAAAAACAATAAAAAGAATTTGGCCTGAAAAAGAAATGGTTATGGCTTTCCAACCTCATAGATACACAAGAACTAAAGCGCTTTTTCAAGAATTTATCGAAGTATTATCCAAAGTAGATAATTTAATTCTTCTTGAGATTTATTCCGCAAGCGAACTACCTATTAAAAATTATTCTTCAGAAGATTTATTTAGAGAGATAAAGAAATTGAATAAGAATTCAACTTTGGTCAATGGAATTGATGAAGCCTTTAAAGAATTTAATAAGTTCAAAGATGAAAAATATATTTTTCTCACTCAAGGAGCGGGGAATACTTCACTTTTAGCTTCAAGATTTAAATAAAAAAATGGAAATTTCGCAGAAAATAAAATTTGGTATTTTGGGAGGGGGGTATTCTAATGAAAGAGATATTTCTTTGAAAAGCGCAAAGGCTGTAAACAATGCACTTATTAAGAAGGGGTATAAGTCTTCTATTCTTAATATAGAAAATAAGCAAAAACTTCTATCAAAAGACACTTACAAAAATTTTGATTTTATTTTTATCTTAATCCATGGGTTAGGGGGCGAAGATGGAGAGTTACAGAATTTTTTGGATGAATCAAAAATAAATTTCTCTGGAAGTGGTGCTGAAGCTTGTAAAAAAACTTTCAATAAAACTTTGGCAAAATCTTACCTACCGAAAAGTATAATTACTCCTAAACAATTTACTTGGGATTTCGATCAAAAAACAATTAATAAAAATGATAAGACAGTCAAAAAAATTGTTGTAAAACCTGTTAATGAGGGATCAAGTATTGGAGTCTCAATAGTTGAAAATAAACAGGAATACGTTAAGGCTGCAGTGGAAAAAACTCTTAAATATGGTGAATTTATGTTGGAAGAATACATTTCAGGAAAAGAAATTACAGTCGCTCAAGTTGGTAAAGAGATTTTCCCCGCTATTGAAATAATTCCAGACGACAATTTCTATGATTTTAAAGCCAAATATAATTCAAATGATACGAAGTACATAGAAGCTACTTATTCTTCATCGAGACAAAAAAAATTAAATGAATATATTTCTTCAATTAATAAAGAATTTGGATGTAAAGGTTGGTCAAGAACCGACCTAATTGATGATGGAGAAAATTTTTATTTTCTCGAGCTTAACACCGTGCCTGGAATGACTAGTACTAGCTTAGTACCCAAAGCTGCTAAATATGCAGGCTACGAATTTGATCAATTAGTGCTAAAAATTATTAATGACTCTCTTGATTAGATTGTTAGCAGTATGTACACTTGCGCTGTTTTCTTGAGTCTTCCATAAGATTCAAACCCATAAGAAGACAATAAAAAATGAATCATTACGAAATAGTATTTGTGGTTGATCCACAATTAGATAAAGAAGCCAAGTTATTTAATAAATGCTTGGACACTGTTACGTCGATAAAAGGAATCACTCATAGGTCAGAAGACATTGGAATTAGAAAGCTTGCATATCCAATCAACGATAAAAATTCGGGGCATTATTTCCTTTTAAACATCGAATGCAATTCAGAAAGTTTAAAAGATATTGAATCACTATTTAAATTTGAAGAATCTATTATGAGATCTTCTATCGTAAAAAAGAAAAGAGCTGAAACTGAGCCGTCGTCTTTGTTTACCCAAACTCAAAATGTACAAAAATCTAATGAAATGATAGATCAAACAGCGGAAGATAAAAAACCTAATGAATCAAAAAATAATTCGAAAGAAGAAACTAACGCCTCCTCGGAATTAGAATCATCAGAATCTGATAAGGAGTAAATAAAAAAAATGTCATGAGAAAAAAAACTGAAAAAAGAGGGTCTCAAAACCAAGAAACTTTGATCAAATCAAAAAGAACTTGTCAGTTTACTGCTGCTAATGTAGAGGAAATAGACTATAAAGATGTTGAGCTTTTATCAAAATTTATTAACGAAATGGGAAAAATTTCTCCTGCAAGAATGACTGGAATCACTGCAAAATATCAAAGGCAATTAACCAAAGCTATAAAAAGAGCTAGACAATTAGCGCTTTTGCCCTATACGGATAGCCACAGAATTTAGAAAAATGAAAGTTATTTTAAAAGAAACCATTACAGGACTTGGTTCGCCTGGCGACCTTGTTAGCGTCAAAGCTGGATATGGGAGAAACTTTCTTATGCCTTCTGGCAAAGCCATTCCAGCAACTGAAGAAAATCTAAAAGTATATGAGGCTGAAAAAGCACAGATTGCTGAGATAGAAAATAAAAAAATAACTGAAGCAAAAAATGTCGATAATAAGTTATCTGGATTTACCTTGGAAATTCAAGTCGCAGTTACTGAAGAAGAGGTAATGTATGGATCAATTGGGACCAAAGAAATATCAGAGTCTTTAATCGAAAATGGTTTTGAAATAGATAGACAAGCTATAAGACTTCCAGAAGGTGTTTTAAAAGATCTCGGAAATTTTGAATTGGATATAGAGCTCCACCCTAAGGTAATTTCTAAGATAAACGTTCTTTTAAAACCTGAAAAATAAAATACAAATTTGTCTAAAACGGTTTGAGATGGGAGAATATCAAACTGTTCATGAGAAAAGAATTTGACCAACCATCCTCTTTAGAAGCTGAAAAAGCAGTACTGGGGGGTTTGTTATTAAAACCTGACTTATGGGATACGGTATCTGTTACAGTCGATGAAAAAGATTTTATTCTTTTGGAACACCAACTTATTTATCGAGCAATCAGACGCTTAAGAGATCATGGAAGTGAAATTGATACTGTCACTTTAATTGAATCTTTGACGAGTGATCCAGACATCTCCTCATTATCAAATTTCAATCAAAATGAATATATTCGACAATTAGCTAAAGATACTCCGGGTACAGCGAATTTCGACAACTATACAGATATAGTTAAACAGACATCAAATCTCAGGAAACTAATATCCACAGCTTCAGATATTTCAAATATTGCTAAGGGCTCAGATACTTTTGAAATAGAAGATACTTTTAGTCAAGCTGAAAATAAATTAATAAATTTAAGAGACTCTATAGATAGAAAAAAAGGCCCTACTCTAGCTAAGGATTTAATTAAACCTGTTTATGATAATATCGAAGAAAATATAAATTCTAAAACTCCTTTAATAGGCCATTCAACAGGATTTAGAGATTTAGATAAACTTACTCTAGGGTTACAAAATGGTGATCTGATATTAGTTGCTGGAAGGCCAAGTATGGGAAAGACTGCTTTTGGATTAAGCATCGCTGCAAGTCTTATCGAAAATAACATTCCCGCAGTTTTTTATAGTTTGGAAATGTCTTCTAGGTCTGTCATGTATAGGCTTATTTCAATTTTATCCAAAGTCGAGTTGAAGAAAATTTTTCAGGCAAAAGAACTGACTGATTCTGATTTTGAAAAAATTGGGAAAGCCGTTGAGCTTTTAGAAAAAAGTAATTTTTTTATTGACGATACATCTGCACTAAGTCCCTCTGAAATTCTTTCTCGATCAAGAAAATTAAAAAGAGAATTTCCAGAATTAGGATTGGTTGTTTTAGATTATTTACAATTAATGAGAGCAGATAATTCTAATCCGAGTAGGGTAAACGAAATGAGTGAAATTTCGAGAGCAACTAAGGCATTGGCAAAAGAGCTAGACGTTCCAGTAATTGCATTGTCTCAATTAAATAGAGCTTCGGAGACCAGAACTAATAAAGAACCCATAATGGCTGATTTAAGAGATTCAGGAGCTTTGGAACAAGATGCAGATTTAGTAATTTTTCCTTTTAGACCAGAATTCCATGAGCCTACACCTGAAAACAAGGGCATTGCTAAAGTTATTGTCGCAAAACACAGGAATGGAGAAACAGGTAATATTTTGCTTCATTGGGCTGCAAGATATACCTCTTTCGAAGATCTTGCATTAAATGATCCAGCCTACGATAATTTTTCATCTAATAATCAAAATTGAGTAGACCAACCATCGCCGAGATAAATCTTCAAGCGTTAAAAAATAACGTAAAGAAGTTAAGAAAAATATCAACTTCAAAACTTTACCCTGTAGTAAAGGCAAATGCTTATGGTCATGGATTAAAACAAGTAATAAAAACAATCAATAATTTAGTATCAGGATTTTGTGTCGCTACTTTTGAGGAAGCTATAGAACTTAAAAAGTTAACGACCAAAAGTGTCTTATGTATGGAGGGACCTTATGATTTGAAAGAATTAAATATTTTTGAAAAAAATCATATCGATTATGTAATTCATTCTTCCTATCAAATTGTTTTGCTTAAAAAATTCAATAAATCATTTCTTTCCAAGAAAAATAAAATTTGGATTAAATTCGATACTGGAATGAATAGGTTAGGTTTCAAAGAAAGCGAAATAATCAACGCCTTCTCAAATATTCTAGAGTTTAAAAAAAATTTAGTTTTAATGAGTCACTTTTCCTCTGCAGCTTCAACAAAATCTTCAAAAAAAGAATCAAAAAACCAAATTAAAATTTTCAAAAAATATGAAACAAAAATAAAAAGGAATAAGCCAAATATATTATTAAGTTTATGCAATTCTGGAGGCTTGCTTTTTTATCAAGAGTCTCATAAGGATATAGCAAGACCAGGAATAAGTATTTATGGTAGTCAAGAAGGCTTGAAAAGAAATTATTTAGATTTAGAGCAAGTTATGACTTTGAAATCAAAATTTATAACTATCAAAAATGTTTCTAAAGGTTCTAGAGTTGGCTATGACGGAACTTGGAAAGCTAATACCGATTCAAAAATTGGAATTTTGCCAATAGGTTATGCTGATGGTTATTCAACAGGTATGAGCAATCAGGCATATGTATTAGTAGACAATCAAAAAGCTCCGGTAGTTGGCAGAGTGTCTATGGACCTTACTGCCATTGATTTAACTTTGTTAAAAAAAGTAGATTATGACTCTAATGTTATTCTCTGGGGCCCTGAATTAAAAATAGACAAGGTTGCAAAGTTTTGTGGAACTATTCCATATGAATTAATGACATCAGTTTCTGAGAGGGTAAGAAGAAAGTTCATAGAAAAATAAGGTTATCTAAAAAAATTATAAAGGACATTAATCTTTACAAAAAATATGCAAATAGAAGATAATTAGTTATGAAAATTGATTATTTAAAAGAAACTCCAAGAAAACTTAAAGAATTTCCTGTAGAAAATGACTTGAATTTATCCGAACAGGAAGTTCATGATGTGGCTGAAATTTTTCAAACTCCTTTGACAGGTGCCTATAACTGGGATTACACAGTTCAAGACAATAGGATAAAAAAACTTTACGAACTTGGTAAAGAACTTAATTGGAACGTAGAAAAGGATATTGATTGGAATAGGCCTCTTCCTGAAAAAGCAGAAACACCTCCTGAAATTTTTTGGGATCAATATGAACCTTATCAAAAACTTTCCAATGAAGAGAAATTCGAATTTTTAAGACATAGAGGAGCTTGGTCATTAAGTCAATTTCTCCATGGCGAGCAAGGAGCGCTGCTAGTTGCTTCTCAATTAGTATCTTGTGCTCCTACGTTCAATGCTAAATTATATGCGGCTTCACAGACTTTTGATGAAGCTAGACACGTAGAAGCTTTTAATAAATATTTACAAACTAGACAAGGATTAATGTATCCAGTTGGACATGGCTTAAAATCTCTTTTAGATAAAATCTTAACTGATCCAAGATGGGACTTAAAATTTATAGGTATGCAGATAATAATTGAAGGTCTAGCTCTCGCCGCATTTAACTTAGCCAAACAAACTTCAAATGATCCAGTATTTAGAGACATGCTTTACTTAATAATTAGAGACGAAGCAAGACATGTAACTTTTGGTGTTAATTATCTTGAAGAATATTTGAAAAATTTATCCCAAGATGAGTTAGAAGAAAGAGCGCTTTTTGCTTACGAAGCCTGTGTTGTAATGCGAGGCAGACTGCTTTCAGCAGAAGTATATGAAAAATTTGGTTGGGATGTCGAGGAAGCTCTTGAATTTCAATCTAAAACAGATGTGACTAATAATTTCCAACATTTGCTTTTTACCCGCGTAGTTCCAAATCTTTCAAGGATTGGGTTAATTACTGAAAAAGTAAGGCCTCTTTATGAAGAGCTTGGAGTATTAGAATATGAAAGTTGGCCAACTGATGGAGATATTGATTGGGTTTCTTTAAAACAGCCTCTAGATTTATCTGAATCTGCATAATAGTTTTAATTGAAGCATTAGCAATTATTTGCTAACCTGATATTCCATCTTGAGATATTAAAGATGGCAACTAATCCTAAATACCTTTTTGTCACCGGCGGTGTAGTTTCTTCATTAGGAAAAGGTATATTTTCTGCTTCAATAGGTGCCGTTTTAGAAAGTAAAGGGCTTAAAGTTACAATTCAAAAATTAGATCCTTATATAAATCTTGATCCAGGAACTATGTCTCCTTTTCAACATGGAGAAGTCTTTGTAACAGAAGACGGCTCCGAAACAGACTTAGATCTTGGTCATTATGAAAGATTTTTAGACTCTAAAATGTCAAGACTAAATAATTTTACAGCAGGACAAGTATATGAACATGTATTAAAAAAAGAAAGAAAAGGCGATTTTCTTGGTTCTACTGTTCAGGTAATCCCTCACATTACAGATGAAATAAAAAAAAGAGTTATCAAATGCGCAAAAGGAAATGATATTGCTATTGTTGAGGTGGGAGGGACAGTTGGTGATATAGAGTCTCAGCCTTTTTTAGAAGCTATCAGACAAATGAAATTAGAATTAGGAAGCAGTAGAGCGCTTTTTGCTCATTTGACTTTAATTCCTTTTTTGGCCTCCTCAGGAGAGATAAAAACAAAGCCGACTCAACATTCAATTAAAAATTTGTTATCTCATGGAATTCAGGCAGATTTGCTTATTTGTAGATCGGAAAATCCTTTGGAAAAATCTGATACAAAGAAAATATCTTTATTTACAAATGTTGATGAAAAATGTGTTTTTTCTATCCCTGATGTTGATTCAATTCATTCAATTCCTGAACTTCTTAGTCTGCAAGGTCTGGATAAGCAAATAGCTGCAAAATTAAAGCTTAAATCAAAACCCGCAAATCTAAACAGGTGGCGAAAAGTTTCAAAACTAGAAAAGAAAAGAAATGGAGTAACTAAAATAGCTATGGTTGGTAAATACACTGAACTAGCTGATTCTTATAAATCTGTTAATGAAGCTCTTGTTCATGCTGGAATTCATAACAAAACAGAGGTTGAAATTAATTATTACGATTCGCAAGATTTCAATGATGGAGTAAAAAATTTCAAACCTGATGGAGTATTGATCCCTGGTGGCTTTGGTGGTAGAGGAATTAATGGAATGATAAATGTTGCAAAATTTTCTAGGACTAAAAATATTCCTTACCTGGGAATTTGTTTGGGTATGCAGGTTGCCGTTATAGAATTTGCCAGAAACGTATTGAGGCTCTCAGCAAATAGTACGGAATTTGAAAAAAATACTGATCATCCTGTAATTGCGCTTATAACTGAATGGATGGATAAAAAGGGCCTTACTCAAATAAGAAACGAAAATTCAGATAAAGGCGGAACTATGAGACTAGGAAGTCAAGTTTGTATTCTTGAAAAAAATAGTAAGATGGCAAAAATGTATAATTCCATAAAAATTTCAGAAAGGCATCGCCATAGATATGAATTCAATAGTAATTATCTTAACCAAATGAAATTAAATGGGATGGACATAGTAGGATTTTCTGAAGATAAAAATTTAGTGGAGGCAATAGAACTTAAGGCGCATAAATGGTTTGTTGGTTGTCAATTTCACCCAGAATTTACTTCCGACCCCAGAATCGGTCATCCTTTATTTAATGGATTTATAAAGGCTGCTAAGGTGAGGAAATGAAAACTATTAAAATTGATGAAATTGAAATTTCCAACGAAAGTAAAATATGTTTTTTTGCTGGATTAAATATATTAGAAACTTCCGAGCTAGCTAAAGAAGTTGCCTTTAATTTAAAAGGAATCACTGAAAAGCTTGGAAACCCCTTTGTTTTTAAAGCCTCATTCGACAAGGCAAACAGATCTTCAGTTAATTCCTATAGGGGTCCTGGATTAGATAACGCTCTAGAAATTTTTAAAGAGTTAAAAAAAGAGAATATTAAAATTATTTCAGATGTTCATGAAATTAATCACATTTCATTATTTCAGGATTGTATAGATATTATTCAAATCCCTGCATTTTTATGTAGGCAAACCGATTTAATTAAAGAGGCCTGTCAAACTGATAAACCCATTAATATAAAAAAAGGGCAATTTTTGTCTCCTGATCAAATGAAAAACATTATCGAGAAATGTAGTCAGTTTGGAAATGAAAAAATCATGCTATGCGAAAGAGGTACTTCTTTTGGATATAATAATTTAGTTGTTGATATGCTTGGAATTTCAGATATGAAAAAATTAGGCAATCCAATAGTTTTTGACGTAACGCATTCCCTTCAAATTCCTGGGGGTCAAGGAACTGCAGCAAGCGGAAGAGGAGATCAAGCTTTAGATTTGGCCTTGTCAGGTGTCGCACAAGGAATAGCTGCTCTGTTTATTGAGACTCATCCTTCTCCTAAAGACGCAAAATGCGATGGGCCTTCGGCAACAAAGCTGAGTGAAATCGGTTTAATTTTGAATAAAATTTCTCAACTTGATTCATTCGTGAAATCGAACAGATGAAAATTAAAAATATAAGATCTTTCGAAATCTTAGATTCTAGAGGTACGCCAACTGTTATGACCTCGTTAGAATTAGAAGACGGTACGTTAGAATTTGGTTATGTTCCTTCTGGAGCGTCGACAGGTTCTAGAGAAGCAATCGAAAAAAGAGACGGAGGAAATAGCTTTGATGGAAAAGGTTTAAATCTTACGATTAAAAATGCAACTGATATTCTATTTCCTGAACTTATTGGTATGGAGTTATCCAGTCTATTTGAATTTGATGCTAAATTAATTGAATTAGATGGTTCCGAAAATAAAGAGCATTTTGGAGCTAACATCCTTCTTTCTCTTTCCCTAGCTGCTTGTAAAGCTCTTTCTTCTCACCAAAAAAAACCGCTTTATTTATATATTAATGAAATCGCTTCATCAATTGGAATTGAAGCTGAAATAAGAGCTCCTTTAGCTATGATGAATATTTTAAATGGAGGGGCACATGCTAATAATGGACTAGATATTCAGGAATTCATGATCCAACCTTCGGGATTTTCGACTTTTAAAGAAAGTATAATTTGTGGAGTAGAAGTTTTTCAAGAATTAAAAAAAATATTATCAAAAAAAGGTTTTTCTACGGCTGTTGGCGACGAAGGAGGGTTCGCTCCAAACATAAATTCTTCTGAAGAGGCTTTAAATCTGATTTCCGAAGCCATTTCTTCTTCAGGGTATATAGTTGACGATCAAGTTACTTTTGCTCTTGATTGTGCGTCGACTGAAATCTATGAAGAAGGTGTTTACAATTTGAATGGTGAAAGTTTGTCTTCAAGTGAATTAATAAAATTTTTGGAAAGTTTAAGTAATAAATTCCCTTTAACCTCTATAGAGGATCCGCTAGATGAAAATGATTGGAATGGTTGGGTTGATCTCACAAACAATCTTGGAGATAAGCTTCAAATTGTCGGTGACGATTTATTTGTTACGAACAAGCTTTTTTTAAAAAAGGGTATTGAATTAAAAGCAGGAAATTCAATACTGATTAAGATTAATCAAATTGGTTCTTTAAGTGAAACTTTAGAAACAATAAAATTAGCAAAGGATAATAATTATAACTGCATAATTTCTCATAGGTCAGGTGAGACAGAAGATAACTTTATCTCTGATCTAGTAGTGGGTACAGGATTAGGTCAAATAAAAACTGGAGCTCCATCTAGATCAGATAGAACTTCAAAATACAACCGTTTACTTTATATAAATGAACTAGAAAATCTCAATTTTCGAGGAAAAAAAGAAATCACATAGAATGATTTTTTTAAAAAAATTTTGGACAATATTTTTACTTTTATCAATGACGTCAGTTTTTTTTTATTATACGATTAATATTTTCTTAGGAGATTATAGCTTTTCGGAAATCCGTAAGTTATCAACAGATTTAGAAAACTTAAAAAATTCTAATGATGTTTTAGAAAATGAAAATAAAAATTTGCTAGATAATTTTAAAGAACCTGAT